>Ga0126370_10000243_pt1 | contig 20987 bp, 15 predicted proteins | sample PanSoiMetaPlot_3_FD_92586 | JGI IMG/M metagenome (GOLD analysis project Ga0126370, IMG submission 92586) | Tropical forest soil microbial communities from Panama - MetaG Plot_3 | ecosystem: Environmental > Terrestrial > Soil > Tropical forest > Bulk soil | place: Panama | collected 2016-02-17 | reverse complement strand
GGCGGGGTGGGCCAGAATAACGCCCGCATCACAGCCGGGGTGGTCTACACGTTTTGAGCCGACCAACTTGACGACCTAGGTGGGCTTGCGACCAGGGGCGAACCCTTCGGATACGAAACACTAGTCGCGAAGGACGAGCTAAAAGCAGAAGGCCGGAGGAAATTCCTCCGGCCTTTTTGTTTAAATCGAATGGGGTTGTTTTCGATTTATTATCCATTGGCAATCTGGGTCGGGATCATATTCCAGAACCAGACTGCAAGGATTCCGTAGTAGACCGCGACAATGCCGACGCTCACGGCGAAGGTGACGCCGGTTTTGCCGACGCCGGCGTATTCGCGTTTCCAGTGACGCGCGCAAAAAACTATCATCAGCACGGCCAACACAGCAGATATGGCGGCGATAAAACTGACTTCGTTATTGATGGGTTCACCGCGGGTAAGGCGCAGAACCTGGCGCACGGCTCCACCGAGCAAGCCCGTGGCAAAGACCATGCCGAGCCAGGCGACGGGAGCAAGCATGCCAATCATGTAGGCCCAGCGTTCCTCCATGTAAAAGAGCAGGATGAGGACCGCCATATATATGATGGTCTGATAAAGATGAAGTAGAAAGAATTGAGGCTCTAAGTGAGTCAATATGGAAAAACAGACGACTTGCAGGGCTGCAACGGCGGCGATATCGCGATTTAATCTCATAGGCATCCCCTCATGCAGGTGAGCCGGGGCGGTGCCTGGAAGGGGCAATTCCATTCGAAGGGGTGAACGACAGTCTCCTTGCGCCGCCGGCTCCCGACTGGGTAGGGGCAAGTGACGGACCAACCGATTCGAGCGGTAAGAGTATGATTTGAAAGCAAATAGCATGTGACGGGTAGACAAGGGAAAGCTCGAGCTGCGCGAAAAGGCGCGATTGCAGCGGGGTATTCCGCAGCGTGAAGCGGCGGGGAGCCGAAAAAGCAAAAGTGGATTTGCTAGTTGGGCAAGCGAATGGATTGAGGCAAAGGGGATTCTGGCTTAGACTCGGCGGATGGACGCGGAAGGGTTGCGCAAGCTGTGCCTGTCGTTTCCGGGAACCACGGAGCAGATTCAGTGGGGCTACGATTTACTGTTCAAAGTGGGCGGGAAGATGTTTGCGATCACACCGCTTGAGCCGGCGCCGGTGTGTCTCTCGTTTAAAGCTTCACCGGAGAAATTTGCGGAATTGACGGAGCGCCAAAACATTATTCCTGCGCCGTACCTGGCGCGGGCGCAGTGGGTGGCACTGCAAACGCGAGACGCGTTGGCACACGACGAACTGGCGGGGTTGTTGCGCGAATCGTATGAAATGATTCTGGCGAAGCTGCCGAAGAAAATGCAGGAGGCCATTGCGAACGGGAAGAGCACGGGGCGTGGAGCTCGAGGTGTTACGGGACAAAGAAAGAAAGTGCGGAGCCGGGACGCGGCGAAGAAGCTGACTACGGGAAAGAAGAGAAAGACGAGACGTTGAAAACTTTAGAGAGGTGCGTTGTGTTTAGAGGTCGAGTGTTGCTTGCAGCGATTGTGGTCACGGTGAGCTTGTGTGTTTTGCGGGATGTGAAGGCGGGACCGGCGAGCGGTGGGTTGCTGGTGATCGCGAACCAGAAAGAGCACACCGTGCTCGTCGTGGATCCCGACGCCGGGAAGGAATTGGCAAAGGTCGTGGTGGGGGTGAATGGGCACGAAGTGATGGTGTCGAAAGATGGAAAGTATGCGTATGTGCCGATTTACGGAAACTCCGGTGTGGGACGGCCGGGAACGGACGGAAGCACGATTGACGTGGTGGATTTGAAGGAGCAAAAGCTCGCGGCCACGATTGCTTTGGGGAAGCCGCTGCGGCCGCATCGCGCGGAGTGGGGGCCGGACGGAATGTTGTACGTGACGGCGGAACTGGGAAACGCCGTGGACGTGCTGGATCCAGGCACGCGGAAGATTGTGGCGGAGATTCCTACGGGGCAGAAAGAGTCGCACATGCTGGTGATTTCGCCGGACGGGCGGCGTGCGTATACCGCCAACGTGGGCGCGGGAAGCGTGAGCGTGCTGGACCTGGCAAAGCGCAGCCTGATTACGACGATTCCGGTGGCAAAGATGGTGCAGCGGATTTCGATTTCGCCGGATGGGAAGCATGTGTATACCCACGATCAGGATGCGCCGAGGATTGCGGTGATTGATACGGCGACGAACAAGATTGCGAATTGGATTGAGGTGCCGACGCCGGTTTATGCATCGGAGCCGACGGCGGATGAGCGATGGCTGGTGACGCTGGACCGCAGCCGCAACGCATACGTGATTGATCTGCAGTCCGGGAGAGTGGCGCACTCGTACAAGATTTCGGATGGAGCGTCAGAGGTTTTGATTCCGCCGGGGGGAGATGTTGCGTATTTGAGCGGAACGGGCGCGGGGAAAATTGACGTGCTGGATTTGCATACCTGGGAGCTGCGGAGGCCAATTGAACTGACCGCAGGAGTGGATGGGATGTCCTGGCTGCCTGCTGGAGCAAAGTAGAAAGCTAAGGCTTTAGCCAAGTGTCGCGGCCTTCGCGGACGAAATCGTCGTCGTTCAATTCGGGGTAGGCGCGATAGACGCGGTCAATCTCCTCTTTTTGACCGGGGCCGAGAGTCTCGTTCGGATCCAAGCACCAAATGCCCTCCAGCATGCCTTGCCGTCGTAAGACTTCGTGCAGACCGGCGATGCAGCCGGTGAAATTGTTGGCTGTGTCGAAGAAGGCCGCGTTGCAATCGGTGATTTGCATGCCTTTCTCTAGCATGGACTGCGGGACGGGCTGATCGGCAAGCGCTAGACGATGGCAGTCGGCTAGTAATTCAACGGCGCGCTTGGTCCAGACTGCCCAATGGCCGAGCAATCCGCCGACAATGCGGGTTTCCTTTAGCTTGCCAAGGAACTGGAGGCGATAGGGCGTGAGGAGGTCCGTCACGATATTGTCGTCGTTCCCGGTGTAAAGGGCGATTTCGCGGCCGGATTCCGCGACAGCGCGAACAACATCGAGGGTGTGGTAGCGATTGAAGGGCGCAATCTTGATCGCCACGACGTTCTCGATTTCGACAAATTTGCGCCAGAACTTGTAGGAGAGAATGCGGCCGCCGACGGCCGGCTGGAGATAGAAGCCCATGATGGGGAGAATCGGGGCAATTTCGCAGCAATGGGCGATGAGCGCATCGTCGTCTAAGTCTTTTGCGGCGGCGAGGCTCAGCAGGCCCACACTGTAGTTCAAATCGCTCAGGAGGCGCGCCTCGGCGACGGCTTGCGCGGTCTTGCCGCAGATGCCGCCAACGCGGACCAGTGGAGTCTCGCGAGTTCGGTCGGAGCGGTCCATTTCTTCGGCGGCCAAACGCAAAACAGGCTCAAATAATCCGACACGCGGTTCGCGAATCGCAAATTGAGTAGTGTGCACGCCAACGGCGAGGCCACCCGCACCCGAAGCGATGTAGTAGCGGGAGAGGGCGCGCTGGCGCCGCTCATTCAATTTACCCTCAGCGGTCAGGGCGAGCGGATGCGCCGGAACCACAGTTCCGGCTTTCAGGACATTGTCGATTTTGGGATGCAAAGCTTGCATCACGTTTCCATCAAGACTTGGGCTCCGAGTGGCCGGCATTTAGAAGCGGCCTGCACGCTCCTCAAAGTGAGTCGGCTTCGCAAGGGTCGTTTCGCCTTTGCGAACCCAATCTGCGATCCAATCGATCATCTGTTGAGCACCAACGCTGGGACGGCCAAAAAGCTCGTACGCCTTGTTCGCGTTACTCAGAAGAGCATCGCTCGACTCTGTTCCGTCAAAACGAACCGGATTGCTGAGCTTTTTACCAAATTCGTCTGCGACGCTTCGCACGCTCAGCAATTCCGGGCCGGTAACATTGATAATGTTGGGCGGTGATGTTGCACAACGGAGCGACTCGAGACTCATGGCAGCGGCGTCGGCTTGCCAGATGGTGTTGAGAAAGCCCATCGACAGGGACACGGGCTGACCGGCGTGCACGCGCTGAGCGATGTCGAGCAGCACGCCATAACGAACCTCGCTCGCGTAATTCAGGCGGAGAATCGTCATTTTCGTGTTGTTGGCCCGGCTAAAATGTTCAAAAATCCGCTCGCGTCCGACGCAGCTCATCGCATACTCGCCGGACGGGTTCAGCGGGTCTTCCTCGCGACAGCCTCCTCGGGCAACCGGTGAAAGGCCGTAGACATTCCCTGTTGAGAAGACTGCGATTCTGCTGTCTCGAAAGCGGTCGGCAACGAGTCCGGGCAAAAGGGAATTGATGGCCCAGGTGAGCCCCTCCTGTCCCGTGGAACCAAATTTCATTCCAGCCATAAAAACGATGTTGGCTGCATCCGGAAGCTTCGCCAGCGAAGCGGGATCGAGCAAATCGCAACGCACGGTCTCGACGCCCCAGGACTGCAATTGATTTTCGAGCGACGGGGACGAAAATCGCGAAACACCGATGACACGTCGCTTTACGCGGGCAGCCTCAGATGCTCTTTTGGCCATGCGGGCGAGAGTCGGTCCCATTTTGCCGGCTGCGCCCAGAATGATGATGTCCCCGTGGAGACTGCCCAAAGCGCGGACTACGCGTTCCGTAGGCTTGCTGAGAAGTTCTTCCAATTGCGTTACGTCTTGAATGGAAGCCGGACTACTGGACATGGGGAATCCATCTCTCCAAAGATCAGGGGCGTACTGCCGCGTGATTGTACTTGAATTATTCCTGGGGCGTCCGCGGTTTCAGGTATTCTCTTACGCAACGTCAAGGACTCAGACCTTTCAAGATGCGTCTCCGCATAATGAACGAACAGGACGTTGCTGCCGGGCTAAACCTGAACACTCTTGCCGGATGGAATCAGACTGCCGCAGATTGGCGGCGATTTCTGGGGAACAGTCCGCGCGGATGCTTTGTAGTGGAGCACGACGGAAAAGTTGTGGGAACCGCGGCAACGATCAATTACGAGAATCGCTTTGCATGGATAGGCATGGTTTTAGTCGACCCGGCGTTCCAGAAGCGAGGAGTCGGAACGGGCCTTCTGGAAAAAGCTATCGAGCATCTCGATAACAGAGGCATTCGCACCATGAAGCTGGATGCTACGCCACAGGGGAAACCGATTTACACGAAGCTGGGGTTTGCGGAGGAGTACGAGATCGAGCGATGGATCCTGAAAAGGCCAAATCCAAAAACCTCCGCAAATTCAGGCTCCACATTTGTGGCGCTCAGTGGGATGCAGGGAGAAAGAATTCTCCAATTGGATAAGGATTTGTTTGGCGCGGACCGAACGTTCCTGCTTCGGGCTTTAATCGAAGAAGCGCCGGAATTCACATTGGCGGCTGGGAAAGATGAATCCATACAGGGTTATGCCTTGGGGCGACACGGCTTGTTTGCGGATCATCTTGGGCCATGGATGGCAAGCACTCAAACGGCAGCAGAAAAACTTCTTCAGGAATTCGTGGCCAAATCATCGCGTGAGACTCTCATTGTGGATTGCCTGAAAGCAAACTTCATGGCCGTCGAATTGTTGCGCGGCTTTGGTTTTGCACGCTCGCGACCTCTCACGCGGATGTTTCGCGGGCCGAATACTCACTCTGGCAGGCCCGAATCGATTTGCGCCATCCTCGGCCCCGAATTTGGATGAAATCCGCTCGCGAGTCGGGATAAGCTTCGCATCCGCTTGCGAAATGCGAGGAAGCTCAGGAGACGGATGGCGCCCAGCGAATCGAACGATTCCGCAAACCGCACTTACTACGGCTGGTGGATTGTCGTCGCGGCCTTTTTGAACCTTTTCTTCGTCGTTGGAATTCTCTTTTATGGCTTCCCAGTTTTGTATCCGTATTTCGTGGAATCCCTTGGCTTCACGAGGGCTCAGGTAACGCAAGGCTTTCTGCTCGGATTCCTTGCAGGACTTCCCGTCGGAGTACTGGCAGGAACGTTCATTGACCGGATCGGCGCGCGAGCGGTGATTCTGGCGGGAGTTGGTCTGGTCGGGCTGCCTTTGCTGTTTATGGGGCGCATGAGCCGCTTCTGGCATTACGAGGTTCTCTGCATCGCGGAAGTAATCGGGTACGTTCTCGCGGGACCAATCGCTAATCAGGTGCTGATTGCGCGATGGTTCGATCGGCGCCGGGGACGGGCGATGGGATATGCCTACCTGGGCCTCGGTTTGGGAGGCATGGTCGCGCCCATGCTGGTGAATTTTCTGGTGCAGAGTCTGGGTTGGCGCCACGGACTTGAGTTGCTGGGAACAGTGATTTTGCTGGTGCTGTTCCCTATCGGGATCTGGGTGACGCGATCTTCGCCCGAGGACTGCGGAGTTGCTCTTGAAGCGTTCGGAGAGGCTGGCCTGCCACGCGAAAACCCGTCCGATTCGGTGGCACCCTCCTTCAGCGTGTCCCAAGCCGCCCGAACGACTGCCTTTTGGCTGATTGTGGGCGGGGCCACGTTGGCCATTGGCGCGATCGGCGCGGTGATTCAACATTTTATTTTGTTTTTGAAAGACGCTCGTTACTCGGCCACAGCCGCCTCCCAGTACATGACGATCCTGCTGACCGCCAGTCTTGGAGGACGCGTGATCGTCGGTTTTCTTGCGGACAGGCTGCGGAAATCGCATCTGATGGCTTTCTTCTATTTCGTGATTGGGGCGTCGGTCTTTCTTCTCTCCTATCCCCACGCGACGGTCATTCTGGTGACGTTTGCCATCGTCTTCGGGTTTTCGATGGGGGCGGACTACATGCTCATTCCGCTGGTGACTGCGGAGTGCTTCGGGACTGCTGCTTTGGGCAAGCTCCTTGCGCTGATCATCATGGGGTATTCCCTGGGCCAGTGGGCGGCGCCGTGGCTTGTGGGGAAAATGTTTGATGCACAGCACAGCTATGATTCGGCGTGGAAAATCATGGCCATTCTTGGAATGGCCGGAGCGGTGGCTATTTATGCGATTCCATCTTCGGCGTCCGCCAGTCTCTCGCGGCAAGGATAGTAGCAAGAGATAAGAGTTTCGCGGAGAGTCCTTATTCTTCGCGAAGAGTGCGGGCCGGGTCGATGCTCGCGATTCTCAGTGTGGGAACGGTGGTGGCGAGAAGGGTCACGGCGGAGATGGTAAGGAGCACGACGAGGATGGTGGTCACGTCGTAGACGCCGACGCCGTAGATGACGCTGGTCATAACGCGCAACGCTCCGGCGGAGAGAGCAAGCCCAAGAACAACGCCAAGAATCGAAGCGTAGATTCCGGAGCGGCTAATCTGAATCATGACCTGGCCTAGGGAGGAACCCAAGGCCATGCGGATGCCGATCTCGCGAGTTCGCTGTGCCACCATGTTGGCAACGAGAGCGAAAATACCGACGGCGCTCAGCACCAAAGCCAGGGCAGCCAAAGCGCCAAGCAACGCCACTTCAATTCGCTGCGTCGCAAGCGTACGGGCAAGAAGATCTCTCATGCTATAGAAGCCGGAGGCTGGAAGGTTGGGATCCGCGGAGGCCAGGGCACGCTGCATCTCGCCAGTAAGTCCTTCGACTGGACCGGCAGTGCGAACTAACCAGTCCGGCTGAACCCACACGTGCACGATCGAAAGGAACTGCGCATTCACTTGCGCGGCGGGAATGTACATCGCTTGTTCGCTCATAAGCGGAGCGACGGGCTCCAGTCCGGATGCGACAGGGACGTCCGCTACTTCGCCAACAATTATCGTGTCCCTATTGATATAGCGACCCACGGGATTGCCTCCGCCGTAGAACTTTCGAGCGAAGGATTGGTTCACGATGGCCACGCGCTGGGCGTCGGGACCGTCGGCATCAGTAAACACGCGCCCGGCAAGTAAAGGCATCTGCAACGTATCAAAGTATCTTGGCGTGACGTAGAACAAATCCGCGCCGTCCTGGTGCCCGGCTTCTTTGCCATCGCTGAGCGTGATCCAGTCGTTAACGGCGCGCTCATACGGCAGCGTCAAACCGACAGCGGCGTTTTGCACGCCAGGAATTTGCCGCATGGCAGCGGTGCTTTCTTCCAAGAGTTTTCGAAAGTTTGTGGGATCGTGGTAGCGAACATCGTCAAGCGATGCCTTGGCGACCATGACACCACTGGGATTGAAACCTGGAGGAAGCGTCTCCAAATGAACGAGGCTGCGAATGAGCAAGCCGGAACCGGCCAGGAGCATGACGGTAAGGGCGACTTCACCAATGATCAGCGACTGGCGGACTCGCAGGCTGCCGGCGTGAGCCACGGCACGGCCGGCCAATGACGAACGCAGATCCACTCTTCGCGTGGCAAGTGCTGGGAGCATGCCGAAAAGCACACTAGTGAGCAGCGAGACGCCCAGGGTGAAGACCATCACGCGGCCATCGAGAGGGACACTGGCCACGGGAAGAAAGTGTTCTGGCAGGAGCAGGAAGAGGCCTCGGAGGGCTAAAAAGCCCATGCCGATGGCGACAACTCCACCCAGCAAGGCCAGAAGCACATTTTCGATCCAGAACTGCCGCTGGATCTGCCAATTTGAGGCGCCAATGGCGAGCCGCGTGGCCACTTCTGAAGTGCGGCGAAGCATGCGCACGAGCGTGAGGCCGGCGAGATTGGCACAAGCGATCAGCAGGATGAAGCCGGCGGACAACATGAGGGCCAATGTCTGTGGACGAAGAGAATCAGTTTCGCCCTTTTGAAGCGACACCGAATGGTAGGTTACCTGCGCGCCGGGATTGGTCTTTTCAAATCGCTGGGAACGGATGGCCCAGGCACGGTTGATCTGGGCGTCGGCTTCCTGCCATGTGCTGCCTTCGCGCAGGCGAGTAATGACATCAAAGTTTGTTCCTCCTCCCTCGCCCTCGCGGCTGGGCTGGAGTGGAGTGAACATGTCGGCGTTCGACGGAGTGATCGCACCTTGCGGGAGCACACCGATAATTGTATGCGGCTCGCCCTTCAGGAGGATGGCCTGTCCAAGAATGTCCGGGTCTGCGCCGAAAGCGCTGCGCCATAGGCCATAACTGAGAATCGCGGCCTTGGGTCCGTGAGGACGGTCCTCCTCTTCGGAAAAACCGCGGCCCAAAAACGGTTGGAGGCCAAGCACATCGAGATAATGAGCCGAGACGCGGCCGTTGCGCACGTATTGAACATGAGAACCGGCTTTAAGGTTCACGCCGGAGACGCCACTTGCGACAGCGGAAATCAGCGCAGGAACATTGTCACGAAGGAGTTCCCACTTTTCACCGTCGACGTCGTACCTCTCATCAGAGGGATGGGAACCGGTAATTCGCGTGTAAATCGTACCCATACGTTCCGCGTGGGGGTAAGGAAGACTTTTGAGCACGAGTGCGTTCACAAGAGAGAAAATCGCGGTGTTGGCGCCGACGGAGAGCGCCAGGGTAAGAACCACTGTGAGGGTGAAACCGGGGTTTTTGTAGAGCTGGCGCGAACCGAAGCGAAAATCGGCGATCCAAGAGTGCAGCGAATCACCGAGGCGCTGCTCACGAACTTGTTGTTTGACCTGTTCGGCGCCGAGTTCCATACGCGCGCGGCGCTGTGCTTCCTGGAGCGACATGCCGGCGCGAATATTCTCGTCAATCAACAGTTGGAGGTGCGAGCGCACTTCCATGTCGAGGTCTTGCTCCACACGACCATTTGAGAAGAGGTTTCGCAGGAAACTTCTGGTCTTTGCAACAAACGGCATACGTCACCTCTACACCGGTTTACGACGCTTCCAAAGCCTGGGCGATGGCCCAGGAAATTCTGCCCCAGCGCTTCGACGCGGCATCGAGCTGCCTTCGGCCGGCCTTGGTCAGCCGGTAGTATTTCGCGCGGCGATTGTTGTCGGAGTCTCCCCAAAAAGCGGAGGTCCACCCTTCTTCTTCCATGCGATGCAGAGCGGGAAAAAGTGAGCCGGGCTTGACCACAAAAGTGCCGCCTGTGATTTGCTGGATCCTGCGGGAAATGCCCAATCCGTGGAGTTCTCCGGTGGCCAGAGATTTTAAGATGAGCAGATCCAGTGTTCCTTGCAAGAGAGTTGTGGGTTGAGAGGGCAAGTTTTGTCTCCACGACTTCCTATCGAATGACGATAGGAATCGTACGTGTGCACCTATAGAATGTCAATAGGAAGAAGTCCGCATTCAAGTGAGGAAAAGAATTGCCGCCGGCGTGCCGATAGGCATGTATTGGCCGAGGAAGGAAAGAGCGCCGCTTTGGCGGTTGACGCGATAAGCGGTGATGGCATCCGCCCGCTGATTGCAAGAATAGAGATAGTTCCCTGCCGGATCGATGTTGAAGCTGCGGGGATAGTCGCCGCGCGTCCATTCCTCCCCCGTAAAGGTGAGCAGGCCGCCCTCGCCGATGGAAAACCAGACGATGCTATCGTGCAAACGGTTAGCGGCGTAGAGAAACCGCGCGTCATGGGAAATGAGAACTTCCGAAGTGAAATTCGTGCCGTTGAATTGTCTTGGCAAAGTGGAGATGGTTTGCTTCGGAGTGAGCTTTCCAGTTTCGCCGTCATAGTCGAAAGTGACCAGCGTGGAGGCTTCTTCCTGCAAAGAGTAAAACCAACGGCAGTTCGGATGAAAAGCAAAGTGCCGCGGTCCGTCGCCGGGAGGCAGCGCGACGTTTGCTTGGGGGGCAGGCGAGAGTTTGCCAGTGTCTACATCAAACTTCCAAATGAGAATCTGATCCAGACCCAGATCGCTTGCGAAGACGAACTTCCCTGCCGGATCCGCTTGCACCATGTGGGCGTGCGGCTTGTCGTGTCCGCTGATGGCGAAACTGCCTGGAGGAGCGCTGGTTGCGCGAACTGGACCGATTGAGCCGGTGTCGTGCTTGACGTCCGTTGCCGCGCCAAGTCCTCCGCTGGAGTGCACCGGGAGTACCGCTATCGTTCCTCCATGGTAGTTCGCGACAAACACATATTTGCCGGAGGGATGAACGCTTAAGTGCGCTGGGCCTGCTCCTTCCGAACTGACCGCATTCAATAAAGTTAGACGGCCCGTCGTGCGATTAATCGAGTACGCGCTTACGGAGCCGGAAGGTGCGCCCTGGTAATTGGAGATTTCATTCGCGGAGTACAAATATTTTCGCGAAGGATCAAAAGCCAGCCAGGCAGGATTCGCGTCGTTGAGAAAAACGTCGCGTTGCTGGAGAACTCCAGTGACCGGATCCATTTCCACCAGATAAATCCCCTGGCCACGGCCAACGGCCCCCTCCGGACCCTGAGGCGAACTGTAGGAGCCCACGTAAGCCAGAACCGGCGTGACACCGCGACTGACCCCGGCGTTCTGGAAAAGCGGAAAGAACGGATGCGCCATCGCAACGGCAGCGCCGCCGCGCAGGAACTCGCGGCGAGAAGTTCTGCTGATATTGCTTGCGCACAGAGGAACGCGGGTGTCTCTCGGCACAGATTCGCGATGATCAGAGTTCATGCGGCCATGCTACGACAAACGATGCGAAAAGCGAGACCGGTATTTTCCGCGGGCTAGCCGCAAAATGTGCTCCCCTTGACATTCTACTGGAAGGGGCTTATGCTCACTCACCTAGAATGTCTACCAAAGAAGATCGCGAACGCATCGAGCTATTGCAGGGGACTCTGGACCTGCTGATTCTCCGTACGCTGCTGCTGGGGCCGGCGCACGGACACGCCATCGCCAAAGCCATCGAATTCAACTCCAACGAAATTTTGCAGGTTGAGCAGGGATCGCTCTATCCGGCGCTACACCGGCTCATCAAGCGGAGATGGATTTCCGTGGAGGAAGGCACTTCGGAGAACAACCGGCGCGCCAAGTTTTACCGGCTTACGCGTGAGGGCCGGAAGCGTCTGAAAGTGGAGACCAGCAAGTGGGACAAACTAGCGGGAGCGATCGCGCGGATCCTCCGGCCGGCGGAGTAGGAGGGCAAGTCATGGGGCGCGGCAAACGCATGATGGACGAACTGGACGCGGATATTCGCGAGCACATTGAGCGGGAGACACAGGACAACATCGAGCGTGGGATGACTCCGGAACAGGCGCGCTACGCCGCGGTGCGCAAGTTCGGAAACGTGACGCGAGTCAAGGAAGAGACGCGAGGAGTGTGGACGGTTGTTTGGCTCGAAGAGCTATGGCAGGACCTGCGCTACGGTCTAAGGATGCTGCACAAGTCGCCTGGATTCGCGGCGGTGGCTGTGCTTACGCTGGCGCTGGGAATTGGCGCGAACACGGCAATTTTTAGCGTGGTGGATGCGATCCTTCTCCGACCGTTGCCCTACGCAGCACCTGATCGCCTTGTGCGAGTCTGGGAGTCCTCCCTTAAAGACGACGCGCCTCGTAATCACGTGAGTCCCATGAACTTTTTGGACTGGCAGGAACATTCCCGGTCCTTCGAGTCCATGGCTGCCTACTGTCAACTGATGACCAATCTCAACGCGCACGGCCAGCCCATCGCTGTTCAGGGGATGCCGGTAACTCCGGACTTCTTCTCTGTCCTCCGAGTCAAGCCTCTGCTTGGGCGCGTGTTCAACTCGGCTGACGGGATCCCTGGCCAAGACCATAGCGTAATTCTGAGTTATGAATTGTGGCAGCGTCAGTTCGGCGGAGACCCGCGGATTCTCGGAAGCAAGCTAAACGGCAAAGGCGAGCCGGCAGAAGTCATAGGGGTCATGCCAAAAGGCTTCTCCTTTCCAGAGACCAAGGCGGAGGTGTGGACTCCTCTCGCGCTCACTGCGCCGTATTGGCGGGAAGGGGGGCGTTTCCTAACAGTTGTTGCGCGGCTCAAACCAGGTGTTTCCATTGAGCAAGCGCGGCAGGACATGCTGCGGGTAGCCAACTTCACGGCGCAAGCCCGCCCAGACAACAACAAGAACTGGAGCGTCAGTGTTTTTCTTTTGCTTGCAGATGCGACACAGGAAGTCCGGCGCCCTCTTTGGGTGCTGCTCGCCGCTGTGGGATTCCTTCTTTTGATTGCTTGCGCCAACGTGGCAAACCTTCTCTTGATGCGAGGCGCTGGCCGGATGCGCGAAGTGGCGGTTCGCTCTGCCTTGGGAGCGGCGCGTTCGCGCCTCATTCGGCAATTATTCGTTGAGAGTCTGATTCTTTCGCTTGTAGGCATGGCGGGGGGGTTGCTTTTCGCTCAAATCGGTTTGCGCAGTCTTCTCACCCTCATCCCTCAGAACGCGCCTTTACCACGCAGCGAACCAATTGTCGTTGACGGACGCGTGCTCCTTTTTACATTTGTTGCAACGGCCTTCACGGCGATCCTCTTTGGAGTCATCCCGGCACTGCGACTTTCCCTGGTTGATCCCCAAGCTTCATTAAAACAAGGCGCGCGTGGCAGCGTTGGTGGGGACCCGACGCTGCGCCGTTGCTTTGTCGTCGCCGAGGTGGCTCTTGCCCTGATACTCTCTGTCGGTGCGGGTTTGATGCTTCGTAGCTTCGCTCGTCTAGTCTCTGTTCAACCCGGCTTTAGCCCCGAACACGTCCTGACCATGCGAATGTGGGCCTCGTATTACGACGATCTCAAGCGTTCGCAGTATTTCGAAAGGCTCCTTAGCGAGATTCGCAGCGTCCCGGGAGTTGAAGCGGCAGGCTCAACTCATTTTCTGCCCCTGACCAACAGCACCTCGGGCTCTTGCTTTTCACGCGCAGACCAGCCGGCTCCCAAGCCATCGGATGCTCCTTCTGCACAATTCCTAATTGTTAGCCCGGGGTACTTCCGGGCGATGGGCACGCCGATTCAAAGCGGGCGTGATTTCGGAGAGCGTGACGCTTTCAACGCCTCACCTGTTGCTATCGTTAACCAAACTTTCGCTCAATACTTTTTCTCCGGGCAGAACGTTCTCGAAAAGCATCTTCGGGTGTGCTGGAGCATTGAAAAGCCCGTGGAAATTGTCGGCGTTGTTGCGAACGCCCGTCAAGCGCGCCTTCAAGATGCTCCCGAGCCTACCATCTTCCTTTCGAATTTCCAGGCGCCGATGTATTTCGCCACGATTGTTGTCCGCGTGGTGGGCGACCCACTCCAGATGGCCCACTCCGTTGAGGCTGCCGTGCACCGTGTCGATCCTGACCAGGCGGTCTCAAACATTCAAACGATGGACACGGTACTCGCGGATTCAGTCTCCAGTCCGCGCTTTCAGGCTGTGCTATTGCTAGTGTTTGCCGCTCTCGCAGTTGTGCTGGCCATGATTGGCGTCTATGGAGTGGTCTCTTACTCGGTCAGCCAGCGCGCGAACGAAATCGGGATTCGGGTGACCTTGGGTGCTCTTTCGGCTGACGTTCTCCGACTAATCCTTGGAGAGGCCTTGGTGCTTGCCGGGATCGCTCTGGCGCTTGGCCTTGCAGGTTCTCTTGCTCTTAGCCGCGTCCTGCGGACGCTGCTCTTCGAGGTCACACCTACAGATCCAACAACTCTCGCCGCAGTGGTTTGCGCCATTTTCGCTGTGTTCGTTATAGCGACGATTTTGCCAGCGAGGCGGGCAATGCGCGTGGATCCAATGGTGGCGTTACGGTATGAGTAGCTAAGGGGGGGTCATGAGGCGCGGCAAACGCATGATGGAAGAACTTGACGCGGATATTCGCGAGCATATTGCGCGGGAGACACAGGACAACATCGAGCGCGGGATGACTCCAGAAGAGGCGCGCTATGCGGCGATACGAAAATTCGGGAACGTGACACGAGTGAAAGAAGATACGCGCGACGTGTGGAGAATCGCGTGGATCGAGGACCTTTGGCAGGACATTCGTTACGGGCTGCGTATGCTGCGCAATTCTCCGGCCTTTGCGGCGGTGGCCGTCCTGACGCTCGCATTGGGAATTGGCGCGAACACCGCCATTTTCAGCCTGATTGATGCGGTGATGCTGCGGTCGCTTCCCGTTGAAAAACCGTCCGAGTTGGTGGTCCTGCGATGGAGCGCGCACAAGGCACCGCGAATCAACGGATACATGTCCTCGGGAGATTGCCCCAGCAATCTGCGCTTTGGCGCAGCGAATCCCACGGGCTGCTCGTTTTCCCAGCCAATCTTTCGCGAGGTGAGGAATTCGAACCAGTTTTCTGGAGTGGCGGCGTTTTCCAATGCTGGTCCTCTGGCACTAACTGGGAACGGCCCGGCGAGTATGATCAGCGGCCAACTGGTTTCCGGAGATTTCTTTCGCACGCTGGGATTGAAACCTGCGGCGGGACGCGTGCTGGAATTAAGTGATGATTCGCCGACAGCAACTCCTGTTGCGGTGCTCAACTATGGCTATTGGCAAAGCTCCTTCGGCGGAGCCCGAGATGCCGTGGGCCGCACGATTGAGTTGAACGGAGTGGCTTTCACAATCGTCGGAGTCGTCGAGCAGCGATTCACGGGTGTAACACCGGGAAGCGACTACGACGTTTGGCTGCCGCTGGCGGCCGGGGGGCGGATTAGCAATCAGCGCATGTGGGACAACCGAGAGGACAAAGTAACGTATTGGTGGCTGACCATTCTCGGGCGGCTGAAGGCAGACACGCCGATGTTGCAGGCGCAGGCGGCCATTGGGGGAATGTTCCGCAACGAGATGCTGCACGGCGCCATACCGCTGTTCGAGATGGGGGGAGGAATACCCGGGCCTCCAGAACCGCGCGGAGGAGGGGGGCCAGCCTCGAGTCAAATGGTTGTGGGCGGTCCGCCACCGACGGGGGCGCGAGTTGCGGCACCACCGAGTGGGGGTTCGCAAGGAACCGTTGTAGTTGGCGGCCCGGCGCCCGCGGCTGCTGGACCGGGATCAGCCAGGGTTCAGGCTGTGCCCGCGCCCGTTACACAGGGTCAAACGCCACCCGACGCGGCGTTTAATGCACCTGTCGAACCGAGGACGCTCTCGAAACCTGACGATGAGCCAACGGTAACTCTCGTTAACGCGCAGACGGGATTGACCGGATCGCGAGGGCAGTTTGCGAACCCGCTGTACGTTTTGATGTTTGCCGTGGGGATTATTTTGCTGATTGCGTGCTCGAACGTCGCGGGGCTGATGCTGGCCCGCGCCGCGGCACGACAAAAGGAAATGGCATTGCGACTGGCCCTCGGGGCTGGACGGATGCGCATCGTGCGCCAGCTATTGACGGAGAGCCTGCTTCTTGCAGTTACTGGCGGCGTCCTGGGAATCATTTTTGCGTCGTGGGGCTCGCACGCGATCATCTCTTTCGTTTCGAACAATCAGCCGCGGCCGCTGACGTTTGCGGCGGGCCTTGATCTTCGCGTGCTGGGATTCACCGTTGCGATTTCGCTTTTTACAGGGATTCTGTTCGGCCTTGCGCCGGCGTTTCGCAGCGTGCGTGTGGATGTGACTCCGGCCTTGAAGGAAGGGTTCAACGCTTCGACGAGGATTTCCGGTAGCGGAAAGAGAAGGCTCGGAATCGGCAACGCGCTGGTGGTGATGCAAGTGGCGCTGGCAATCGTGGTTCTGGTTGGCGCAGGCTTGCTGGTGCGAACGCTGCAAAACCTGCGCAGCATTGACGTGGGCTTCGATTCTCACAATCTAGTGATCTTCGGAATCAACCCGTCGCTTGCAGGTTATAAAGAGACGCAGATTGACAGCTTTTACCGTGACCTGCAGGGGCGTCTTACGGAAACGCCGGGCGTGAAATCTGCAAGTTATTCGATGGTTCCTTTGCTGAGCGGCGCGTTGATTGCCACGATGTTTAACTGGCCGGGAACTCCGCAAGACCGACAGTTAGAATCGGACGTCCTTGAGGTCGGACCGAATTTCTTCAGCACCATGCAGATTCCTTTTGTTGCCGGGCGCGGGTTCAACACTTCCGACTATGAGAAAGCCGTGCAAGGAGTTGGCCGAGCGACGCCAGCAACGGTGGCGACTCCTGTGATCGTGGATCAAACGTTCGTGGCGAAGTTCCTTGGGAAAGAGAATCCTTTGGGGAAGCGCTTTGGCCAGTCTGCGGCAAGCCAGGATGGGCCGGCGAGTCCGGGCTACGAGATCATCGGCGTGGTTCGCGACACAAAGTACGGTAACTTGCGGCGGGAGATCAGCCCGATGATGTATACGCCGCAGACCATCCAAGGCGCATCGTTCGAAGTGCGCACCGCGGGTGACCCGCAAGCTTTGGTACCTGCGATTCGCAAGGTCGTAGCGGAAATCAATCCGAATTTGCCACTGCGCGACGTCACCACAGAGTCACAGCAGATTGATCGGCTGCTTTTTCAAGAGCGTCTTGTGGCCCGGCTTTCAGGATTTTTTGGCTTGTTGGCACTTGCTCTCGCATGCATCGGGCTGTACGGATTGCTGGCGTATGAGGTCACGCGGCGGACGCGCGAAATTGGCATCCGCTCCGCGCTTGGCGCGCAAAGAGGCGATGTTCTACGGCTGGTAGTAAAGCAAGGGCTTCTGCTGGCGGTGGTGGGTGCTGTTGCCGGCGTCGGAGTGGCGCTTGGCGTTACGCATTATCTGAAAGCGATGCTCTACGACGTGAGCGCCTATGATCCCATAACGATCGTAGTAGTTAGCGGGCTGCTTGTGCTTGTGGCGCTTGCCGCTTGTTTGATTCCCGCCCAGCGAGCAACGAACGTTGATCCGATTGTGGCCTTGAGATACGAGTAAGTGCTCACTCCACGATTGAGGATCGATTTTTGGGCAAAAAAAAACCAGTGCATGGCCGCGGAAGAACTCACTTCACTGGCTCTTCCGCGGCTCCCTTGCCTTCCTTGATCTTGAAAACGCGGTTCACTCCCGGCAATGTAACGTTTTCCTTGGTACCGTCGGGCCAGCGGATTTCCAGCTTGTCGACTTGTTTCGCTTTGCCGATTCCGAAGTGCAGCCGCATGTCATTGCTGGAAATGTAGCTTCCGCCGCTGATGATATCGTTCCGCTGGGTAATCCCTCCCGCCGTCAGAAATGCTTTCGCGCCAATGGCGTCGCGAGGGCCCTTGGCGCCGCCAACCAAATGCAGCGTGACCCAATTGTTTCCGTTATTGACGACGTTTCGTAACAACACCGGTGGCCCATCAATCGTGTTCAGCACGACGTCGATTTTTCCATCATTGAATAGGTCGCCGAAGGCCGCGCCGCGAGCGCAAACGATTACGCCCAGGCCGCTATTGGGCGCGGCAGGCACAACCTGGAAGTGTTTCCCGTCCAAATTGCGAAACAGCAATGGCCGTTGCGCATAAGTCATCCCCCAATCGTTTTGGTCCACGCCCGGATATACGTGGCCGTTGGCGGCAAAAATGTCCTTCCAGCCATCGTTGTCGTAGTCGAGAAAGCCCGTGCCCCAGCCAAGAAAAGGGATTGTGGTGGCAGCCACGCCCGCTTGAAAACTGACCTCGGAAAAATTTCCATCGCCTTCGTTGCGGTAAAGAGAATAATAATCGTCGGAAAACGTGGTCACGTAGAGCGATAGGTGCCCGCTATTTTCATAGTCTCCTACCCCGAGACCCATGGAAGCCTGTTCCCTGCCGTCTTCTTTCAGCGCAAATCCGGATGGATAGCTCGCGTCTTCAAAGGCTCCGTCGCCCTTGTTCAAAAACAAATAATTCGGCACGGAATCATTGGCGACTGCCAAATCGAGTTTCCCGTCATCGTTGAAGTCTGCAAAAGCCACGCCGAATCCGTAATACCCCCTCTCATTGGCGACGCCGGCCTTTTTGCTTACTTCCGTGAATGTGGCGTTTCCGTTGTTGTGAAAAAGATGGTTCTGCTCTCCCGCAAGCCCTCGTGGGCCGCACATCACTGGCTTTCCGCGATACTGGCAAAAGTTGTATTGCGCTGCAGCCGATCCCGAGACGGGCAGATGGTCCAAATCGAATTTCACGTAGCCCGTGACATACAGATCCAACTTGCCGTCCCCGTCATAATCGCCGAACGTAGCGCCCGCCGACCAGATGGGCTTCACTCCGCTTACGGCCACTCCTGCGGCCTCAGCCACGTCGGTGAACGTGCCGTCGTGATTGTTGTGGTAAAGGCGATTTTTGCCGTAATTCGTGACGTACAAGTCGGGCCAGCCGTCGTTATCGTAGTCGCCTACGGCCACGCCGAATCCCCAGCGCTCATTCGCGACACCGGCTTTGTCGGTGACGTCAGTAAAAGTGCCGTCGTGGTTATTGTGAAAGAGAGCGGCGCGCGGAGGCTTTTCTTTTCCATGCAACGCATCGAACGTTGAACCATTGACGAGATAAATGTCGGGCCAGCCATCGTTGTCGTAATCGAAAATGGCCACGCCGGAACCTGGAGCTTCGAGGATCAGGTTTTTCTCCAGCGTTCCGGAGGCGTGCTTAAATTTGTCCAAGCCGGACTTTTTCGTCGCATCTTCAAAAATGACGGGCGCGCCATCGACAAAACCGCCCGCCGTGATGGGCCTGTGTTTCTCGTCGAGAACTGGGGCGAAGACTCCGCCCGTGGAGGCACCTCCGGATTGAGATTGCCCCTGCGGCTTCGGCATCTCCTGCGTTTTTTCCTGCAGATCGTCTGCGGCAGGAACGACCTCCGTTATTAAGAGAGCAAGAAAACAGGCGAGCGCTCCGCGCATTCCACGTAACAAGCCATCTTTTGTCCGTTCTGGCATGGTCAGGGCTTCGAATTACAATGGCGCAAGGTTCGGAAAGATGCCGGCAACACCAAGAGCAACTGGTCCAAGAACATTTCTTTCCGGTGGGTGGTCATGCGGTCTTATTGTAGCAAGCTGCAACTGGGCTCGACAGAAGCCGCAAGCACGACGTGGAAGAAAGTCCTAGCTGACGGCCTGGAGAGTACCGATAGCATAGGGGATTGCGTTGGCCAAAACGGAATGACCAGTCGCCAAAATAGCGAACTGGTTTCGCACCTTTCTTTTTGACCGGCACGTCTTGTAGATATGCCCGGGACGTCAGAATGAAAACGAAGGAAAAGCCCTATTCAACTGTGACGCCCAAGCCAAAGCAAAATTATTGCGGCACCCAAACATCTCACTTCGATTTGAAGGCTTACCAGAGTTGACCTCAAGTAATTGAAGGAATCGGCAAAGCAGTTTTCACAAAACCCGGAGTTAGCCTAAGCACAATACGGGCGAATCTGGCACTTGGTACGTGGGTTCCCATGCGCTAGGCTAGGCGCAATCTTCATTGCCAAGGAGGCGCGGCCAATGACTCCAGAAGGTCCAACGCAGGCGGTTTTCGCATGTTCTCAATGCCGGCGGATGTTCGCGCAATCGGATTTGGTGCAAATCGCCGGGAACTGGGTGTGCGGGGAGTGCAAGCCGGCATTCTTGAGCCGAGTGATGGCGGAAGGGGCGGCGGGGACTCAGTGGCATTACGGCGGGTTTTGGATTCGATTTCTCGGGCGGCTGATTGACGGTTTCATTCTCGGAATCGCGCAGTCCTGCCTGGCCATCGTTTTTTTCGGCGCTTTCGCAGCGCAGTTCGCGCCGAGCGTGACAGAGTCAGCGCCTGCGAGAATCCGGCTGGAGTTCCAGTTTCTTACCTATGCGATCGGTTTTATATACGAGGTGCTGTTCCTTCACTATCAGGGAGCCACGCCGGGAAAGTTGGCCTTAGGGCTCAAAGTGGTCCGACCCGCTGGTGGCTCGCTCGGTTGGGGTATCTCAGTCGGCAGATATTTCATGTATTGGGTCAGCGCCATCACTCTGCTCATCGGGTACATCATCGCTGGGTTTGATGCCGAAAAGCGGGCGCTGCATGACCGGGTTTGCGACACGCGCGTGGTTTACAAACGGAGCCTGGCCTGAACATTAACCTATTCACTCTCGCTCCCGGCAGCTCCGACGCCCCCGGCCCATCCGGCCCTCGGGCCGCGCCGGGGACTGTTATCTGCCCCAACTGCGACGGGGATGTCACGACAATTGAGGGTCAAATAGAATGGCAGAGCTGTCCCTATTGTCAGAAGCGATTACAGGCTCTGCTGTGGCCTGCCATCCGCAAAAACGCTAGTGCAACAGCTGCGATGCCCGACCAAGCGACGTGCTTTTTTCATCCAGACAAAGCCTTTCAGGCTTGTTGCCATCGGTGCGGCCGGTTTGTGTGCGCGCTGTGCGATTTGCAGGTTGGAGCGGAGCACGTTTGCCCCACGTGCTTTGAACGTGGGCGCGCCTCTTC
>Ga0126370_10000242_pt1 | contig 21001 bp, 21 predicted proteins | sample PanSoiMetaPlot_3_FD_92586 | JGI IMG/M metagenome (GOLD analysis project Ga0126370, IMG submission 92586) | Tropical forest soil microbial communities from Panama - MetaG Plot_3 | ecosystem: Environmental > Terrestrial > Soil > Tropical forest > Bulk soil | place: Panama | collected 2016-02-17 | reverse complement strand
GACGGAGTGGATGGGAATAGTCCGGCGGCGGGTGCCGTCGTTGATGGTTCGACGGTTAGCCGTGCGACCACACGCGGCTTGAATGCCCGCAGAGCACTTGAGACGTTCGACGCGTATCCGCTTTTCACTGCGATTGGCGATGCGATTGAAACCGGACCCACAGGGAACAACCTGCGGGATCTGAGAATTCTGTTAGCTGATTGATGGTGAACGACAAAAGGACCTATGCAGTCAAAATCGCACAGGTCCCTCGTTTCGCTCAAAGCGACAAGCAGACAGCAATTATGCAGTCTTCTGCATGCTTGCCATCGCTTCGTCCATGCTCCGCTTCATCTCGTCGGCGGACATCTCCTTCACGTGAGTGGCAATCGACCACTTATGGCCGAACGGATCACGGAGCTTGCCATAGCGATCACCCCAAAACTGGTCGGAGACGGGCATTTCTACTTTCGCGCCCGCCTTCACGGCGCGGTCAAACGCCTGGTCCACATTGTCGACATAGATGTGCAACCCCATGCTGGTGCTCCCGCCCGACTCAGGAGCGACCGCTCCGAACTCGGGGAATTCGTCGGCGAGCATGACGATTGAGTCTCCAATCTTCAGTTCAGCGTGCATCACCTTGCCATCAGGACCTTTCATGACCCCACGTTCCTGCGCCCCGAACGCCTGTTTGTAGAATTCGATCGCGCGCACGGCATCGCGCACCGTGAAATATGGAGTTAGCGTGTGGTAGCCCTCAGGGATTGGTTTTACTGCCATAAAGCCTCCATAGGAGAGAATTTTCGAGCAGTTTACACCGAGCCTACCCGGTCATTGTCAATAGAGGATTAAACGGAGGAGTGCTGCGTCCCGTTTCTCATTCGCCTGCGTATATATTTCTGTGGGATTTATCTTGCGCAGGAGTGGAAGAATGGGAAATCGATATTCGATTAGACGAGCGCGTGCTGTAATCTTCGCAATGGCGGTGCTGAGCGGGCAGTCGATGTTTGCCCAAGCGTCCATTCGACGTCTCGACGGGAGCACCATCACGTCTGCTGAAATCGACCGGTCGGTTGCCGAGTTGATGAAGGCGGCAGAGGTGACCGGAGCAGGCATCGCGATCTTCAACCACGGCGAAATCGCATATTTGAAGGCCTACGGTTTCCGCGACAAAGAAAAGAACCTGCCCCTGACTGTGGATTCGATCATGTCGGGTGCCTCGTTTTCAAAAGTGGCCTTCGCATATGTGGTGATGAAATTCGTCGACGACGGTAAGGTCGACCTTGACAAGCCAATTTATCAATATCTGCCAAAGCCGTTGCCTGAATATCCCAGATATGCGGATCTGGCGAGCGATCCGCGCTACAAACAAATCACCTCACGGATGTTATTGAGTCACACCAGCGGGTTTGCCAATTGGCGCTGGCTGGAAGATGACCACAAATTGAAAATCCATTTCGATCCGGGATCGCGATTTGCGTACTCAGGAGAGGGGATTGATCTGCTGCAAGTCGCCATTGAAGAGATCACGCACAAGCCCTTGGCCGAGTTGATGCAGGAGCGAGTATTCACGCCAGTGGGCATGACGCGAACCAGCATGATTTGGGAGGATCGTTTCACAAACGACTTTGCTAACGGCTACGACGAGTACGGGAGATCGCTAGGACGCAAGTCCTGGAAGAATGGCGATGCCGCAGGTTCCATGATGACGACGCCCCACGATTTTGCGTTGTTCGTTCAGGCTGTGATGGAAGGCAAGGGTCTAAAGGCAAGCACGCGGGACCTGATGCTGAGTCCTCAGATTCAAATCAACTCCAAGCACGAGTTCCCATCCCTGAATGCAGAGACAACCGATCAGAACAAATCGATTCACCTGAGCTATGGACTGGCGTGGGGCATCTACTGGACGCCTTACGGGAAGGTGTTCTTCAAAGAAGGGCACGATGAAGGCTGGAGAAACTACACGGCCTGTTTCGACAAACAGAAGACCGGCATCGCCATCATGACCAATAGCAGCAACGGCGAAGGCATCTTTAAATACCTGCTCGAAACTTTGCTGAAGGACACGTTCACTCCGATTGAATGGGAGGGCTACACACCATACGACAAGCTTCCCCTGAGAGCGCCTTTGAAGCAGCACAAGCAGGTCACGATCGACACAAAACTTCTCGATCGTTATGCGGGGCGTTATGTCTTTCCGCCCAACGTCGTGCTAGTGATCCGGCGCGAAGGAGATCATCTTTCCGTACAAGAAAATGATGAGCCCAAGCAGGATCTGCTCCCAGAAAGCAAGACAGATTTCTTCTCTACCGTCGCGGACGATGTTTATACGTTCGTCAGCGACAAAAAAGGACATGTCAGCGCAATGGTCTTGCACACTGGCGGAGAGAACCTAGAGATCAAACGGTCTGAATAAGTACGGAGGGTGTGATCGTGTGAACGGGTGCGTGCTGGCTATTGCGGTTTAGAAATCATTAGAGTGCAAGGGTCCTCGTGTGCAATTGTCGTGTCAATCGACGCGAAGAATCCCGTGCCCGCGGCAGCTGTTCTAGATCGATCTAGGAATTGCTGTGTGCCATTCCGCTTTGTCATCCTGATGGCGCCGTTTTTTGGCGCCGGAGGACCTATGCAACTCTGCTTGCAGTGCTCATGCTGCCGGGACTGCATAGGTCCTCCGGCCTGCAAAAACGCAGACCATCAGGATGACACGGCGGTAGATCGCCTTAGGTAGGGAATGCTTCGACTTCGTCGGGGTTCCGCTTCCCTGGCTCCGACTCTGCTCTGGATGACACGGTTCTGGGTGACATAGAAGATGATGCCCCCAGCTACTAAACCTCTCTAAAAGAAACGCGTTATACCTTCTTCAAGCACTACGACGCGATCCCTGACTCCTGCGGCGCTGGCTTCATGATCCAGCAGTTGTAGTGGTTCGTCGACGGGTTCATGCGACAGGCGGAAGGTGCCGTAGTGCATGGGAACCATCCAGCGAGACTTTAGATCCAGAAAGGCCTTCGTCGCGTCCGCTGGGTTCGCATGCACGTTGCGGAATTGCGGAGGATTGTAGGCGCCGATCGGGAGCAGAGCGAGTTCGGGTGAGAGACGCCGTCCGATTTCGCTGAAGCCAGAGAAATAGGCAGTATCGCCTGCGTGGTAGACAGAGTGCTTGCCGGTCTTCAGAACAAAGCCTCCATAGCCACGATGCGAGTCTTTCAGAATGCGCGCGCCCCAGTGACGCGACGGCACATGCGTTACGGTCAGATTTCCTAGCCGCGAATGCTTCCACCAGTCGAGTTCGACAATTTCCGAGAACCCAAGATCGGAGACGAGATCGGAAACGTGCGTTGGAATGATGATCGATGGAGCAACACCGCGCGTCCGCAGAGTGTTTTGCACGATCGCACGCAATGACGGCCGATGCAGGTGATCGAAGTGTGCATGCGAGACGAGCACAAGATCAATCGGCGGCAAATCAGCAACGCGCAATCCCGGACGGCGGAGGCGCTTCAGCACAAACAACCACCGTGCAAAATTAGGATCAATAACTACACTCTTTCCGCCGATTTGTACGAAGAAGCTTGCGTGTCCGATAAAGGTCACACCAAGTTCTCCGTTTGTAGCGAGACGCGGTTTGTAGGTCCGACCAAATCGCCGAGTCACTGCCGAGTGACGCACTAAACGGCTGAACTGCGTAGCGCGCTTGCGAAGGGCCGGATTGCGAAGAGTCTGTTTGATCATCCTGCTACAGAGTCGGGAATCGGAGTGGGCTTAACGCTTTCATGTTAGTGCTGATCTCAGGCACCGCAAAGTTATCACTACGATGCCCAAATTCCGTCTAGAGTGGATCTCTGATCCCAGAATTTTAGATGAATTTCGAGTTTGGTACGCTCCCTTTTACTTTTCTTGACAGTACGGCAGTAACTTCTGCGTCGTGAGATCAAGACCAGCAACAACTTACGCGCATACTAGCGGTATCGCAAGCAACGACAAAAACCGCCAGCTAAGAAGCTGGCGGTTTTCCTTTCTTAGCTTGCTGCGGCTAGTTCTACTGAGGCTCGGTGTTAGTGACCCACCGCGAACGCGGAATCTCGCGATGTCCTTCATCGTCGTAGAAGAATTTCATCGGATGATCGGACTGCGCGTTCGGGACCGGGCGATCGTTAATGGAACTGAAGCGAGGCGCATCGAACGAAACCGGTAGAGGGTTTTTCGTTGTATACATCGATTCGGCGTAGGTCGTGCCGCTTGAGGGCAGCGCGCCCGCAAAAACCCCGAACGGATTGCCGTTGGAGTAGGAGACTCCGATGTAGTCGGCGACCATCGGGCCATTGTCGGAGACAGGAAGCCAACTGACCTTCATCGGACCCGCGATCTTTGCTCCTGCAGTCCAGGTCGCTCCCCCATCCGTCGAGGTCGTGAAGCCGATATCCAGTTGGCAGGTGCTCAGGCTGCAGTTCGTGTTGGGATAGTAGTAATAGACGATGGTAAGGTGCCCGTTCGGACCGGATGTTGCGGGATCTGCACCGATACCAGGCAGGAAGTGATCCACCGTGCTTGTCGTCGCATCGATTGGGATGCGAGTGACAGCGCTCCAGGTTTTGCCGTCGGCAGAACTGCTTAGCACAATATCGTTCTCGGCGCAGTTCTTGCGGAAACGGCAATCCGACCAGGCGACGTAGACGTTGCCTGCGCCATCGATCGTAGCGGTCGGCAAATCCAAATTGCGAAGGCCCGCCGCTTCTGCATGAAAGTCGATCGCAGCAATCTGCTGACTCCGTCCCCAGCTGACGCCACCATTCGTTGAACTGAAGACATCAATACCGCCGCCCTGAAACGGAACGATCACGGTGCCATTGGGTTGTACGAGTGGTTCGCCACCGAGTCCACCGGCGTGATCAGCCGACGCGAGTCCTGGTCCCCAAGTTAGTCCACCGTCTTTGGAAACGCTCATCAGAACATCGCCCGTACCAAAAGCCTGGTCCCACTCCGTGTAGCAATTTCCATAAAACGGGCTGGTCGGCGTGTTGTCGCACACAGTCCAGTTCTTGTCGTCCAGGTGCGTTTTGTCGATGAGGACCGGGTTGCTCCAGTGCAGGCCATCCGCAGAGCGGCTAACAGCAACGTCTCCGATCAGCGAGCAGCAATTCAAGCCTGCCAGGGGCAGGGTAGAGATCATCCAGACGCCGTGCTTCGCATCGTACGCCACGGAAGGATCCGCCGCTGCGCCGTAGTGGCCATTCTTGAAGTTCACGGTCAGGCCAGGGAGATTGCCGTAGTGCCAGGTCTTTCCCCCATCTGTAGATGTAGAAAAGCCGATATCGCCGCTGCCCCATCCGACAGTGCCGGGACGACGGGCAACGTGAAACGCGGTCACAATGGTATTACCCCATGCGAACATCGACGGCTCGACTTCCGTTTTGTGGTCGCTGTCGGAGTTGGTGAGGTTGTCGACGCTGATGCGCACGGGAGTATTTTGGGCGGATGCGGGCACAACCAACGCCAGCCACAGGGCCAGCACAGTGGATAGAGTCAAGAATCGGCCTCCAGAAAATGCTCGTACATGATGTGTCATCTGAAATTTCCTTGCCGTTAGGAGATTCAATCGGTTGCAGGGGGATGTTCCACAGAATCGAAGATCGAAAGCATCCCGCGCACTATACCGCAAGGCTGCGAGAGTGTCGATGTGAAGAAGTTTTCACAGTGGCTGATCGAGTCCGGAATTTGTCGTGCAAATTCGAGGCTATTGCTTGACCTGTATCGTTCACGTCATATCTAATCCGAAAGCACCTTGATAGCGGCGGAAAAGGAGAAGTCCGAATGCGCGTTGCGTTTCTGGGGTTGGGAATTATGGGCCAGGCGATGGCAACGAATCTGGCGAAGGCCGGCCATGAGGTTACGGTGTGGAACCGCACACCGGGAAAGATGGTGGAGGGCGCGGCGATTGCGCCCACTCCAGCAGCGGCGGCACAAGGCGCGGAAGCGGTGTGGCTCTGCGTGTCGGACACCGATGCCGTGGAAGAAGTGATTTTCGGCAAAGACGGCGCGGAGTCGTCGTTGGCAGAGGGTGCCATTATCGCGGATTCGAGCACGATTTCTCCTTCAGCGACGCTGAGATTTGCCGAGCGCGTCGGCGCCAAGGGTGTAGCGTGGGTGGACGCGCCGATGACCGGATCGAAGATCGGAGCACGAGACGGCACCCTGGTGTTTATTGTTGGGGGCGCGGAAGAACATATAGAGCGGCTCAAGCCCTTGTTTGCGGCGATGGGAAAGAAGATCTTCCGCATGGGAGAAACAGGCAAGGGGCAGGCGACAAAGCTTTCGATGAATCTGCAGATTGCGATGATCTATGAGGGCTTCGCCGAAGCCCTGACCTTGGCGACCAAGCTAGGTGTAGATACGCAACAATTGGTTTCGCTGATTGAGGCAACGATGGTGCGCTCCGGCGTGGTGGAATACAAAGCGCCGTTCATCTTGCAACGCGATTTCACCCCGAACTTCCCGCTGCGGTTAATGCATAAGGACATTCGCCTCACACTGGAAGCCGCGAAAGAAGCACGAGTCAAGCTGCCCGGACTGGAGACAGTCGAGGAAGTTTACGAGATGGCAACCGAGGACGGGAATAAGGATCTGGACTACGCAGCCACATTGACGCTCCTCGAAAAGTGGGCTGGCATTCAAGTCAAAGGGAAAGCTGCTTAGGCGATACCGTCAGTCTGCAAGCACTCTCGCGAAGATATCCCGATCGACATTTCCTCCGGTGAGCACGATTCCGACGCGCTTACCATTGAGAGCACTTTTCTCTTTCAGCGCAGCGGCGAAACCTGCCGCACCGGCTCCTTCTGCCACATTATGCGTGTCGGTGAAGATCGTCCTCATAGCTTGTCGAATGTTTTCTTCGCTCACCTGAATGACTCGTTCCACGTTCTCGAGGACGATGGCGAGCGAAGCATCGTCCGGCACCCGGCAGGCCATTCCGTCCGCAAGCAATGTAGTGACCGGAGCTGCGATCTTCCTGCCTGCTTCGAACGAGAGCGCGTAAGCAGGCGCGCCCTCAGCGACAACACCTACGATCTTTGTGCGCAGATTGAGCGCATTGCGAACCGCCGCACACGAACAGATGCCCGAGCCCTGACCGATGGGCACGTAGACGATGTCTACGTCCTTGACGGCAGAAAAGAATTCCAACCAGTAGGTGGCAACTCCTTTCACGATGTTGGGATGGTAAGACGGAACGAAATGCCATCCGCGCTCGGCAGCAAGTGTCTGTGCATGCTCCTTGGATTCCTGGAAGTCTTCGCCATATTCGATCAGCCTTCCGCCCTGTGCTCGCATGGCGGCATTCTTTTCGGTGCTGTTCCCCTGTGGAACCACGATAAAGGCCGGGACTCCGAACCTGCGCGCAGCAAGCGCCACCGACTGGCCGTGATTACCGCGAGTGGCTGTCACTAACCCGGTGATGTTGTTGTTCTGCTTGAACGATTCCGCTGCGTAGACAACCGCGGTCCTGGCCTTAAATGCCCCGATTGGCGTGTGGTTCTCGTGTTTCACCCACAACTCGGTACCGAGTCGTTCGCTCAGAAGCGGCCAGACCATCTGCGGAGTGGGCGGCATCAGCGAATACACGAGTTCCTGGGCAGCTCTGATTTCTTCGAGCGTGGGCAAAGACATCACATCCGTCAGTAGTTCGGCCATATTCCCTCAAAATTACCAGACTTTGATTCCCGACAGATCGGCGAGACTCAACAAAAGTAGGGAGGCACTTGCTTGCCGCAGAACAAACCAAAAGTGTTCCTTTCCGTTACCCCCGTAATGCCTTTAAACAGGCCTATTACACAAGTATTACAGATGGTCGCGGAAATCCCCTGATAGCTTAGGAACTGGTTTTCTACTTCGAAGACTTCCAGAATGGGGACCCTCGCTTGGACATGCAACTACAAGATCTCGAAAAGGCTCAATCAGCCAAGAACGAAGTCAACTGGATTACGGCCATCTTCATGGCGCTCTTTCATGTCGGGGCCGTGGCCGCGCTGTTCTTCTTCACCTGGAAGGCGCTATTCGTAGCCATCTTCCTGTGGTGGGTTGCGGGCAGCCTTGGGATCGGCATGGCCTATCACAGGTTGTTGACCCATCGAGGCTACAAAACGCACAAGTGGGTGGAGTATTTCCTGACCTTCTCCGCCACCCTGGCGCTCGAGGGTGGCCCGATTTTCTGGGTGGCCACTCATCGCATTCATCACCAGTATTCGGATCAGGAAGGCGATCCGCACTCGCCTATCGACGGCAAGTGGTGGGCGCACATGGGATGGATTCTCATGGGCAGGTCGATGCATCACGACTCGACGACCCTTGCCCGCTACGTCCCTGATCTCGCTAAAGATAAGGTCCACGTGTGGATGACGAAATATCACTACGTTCCGCAGATTATCCTCGGGATTGCGCTGTTCGCGATCGGCGGCTGGTCGTGGCTGCTTTGGGGCACATTCTTCCGCACGGTATTCTTGCTGCATTGCACGTGGCTGGTGAATTCCGCTACGCATTCCTGGGGAACGAGGCGGTTCGCGACGCGCGATCTTTCGACAAACAGCTTATGGGTTGCTTTGCTTACGTTCGGCGAGGGATGGCACAACAACCACCACGCCCATCCGACGTCGGCTGCCCACGGCTTGAAGTGGTATGAAATCGATACCAACTGGTACGGCATCTGGATTCTGCAGAAGCTGGGTCTGGTTTGGGACGTCAAGCGCGTGAGATTGTCCGAGATCCAGCAGGGATTGGTGGCAGCACCGAATGGAAAATTGATCGCGCCGAGCGCTGAGGAATCCTGGGCGACATCTGGCGACTAAGCAACAATTTTTCGACACAGCCCCGGTCATGGCCGGGGCTCTTTCATGCGCCTCACGCAAACCATTTCTCACCCCTGTCGCCATCCTCAATGCGCCGGCTGAAACTGGTTCCTAGACCATTTTAGGTTTTGATGTAGTCCACCGCGGTGTCATCCTGATGGCCTGCGTTTTTTGCGCCACAAAACGGCGCCATCAGCATGACAAAGCGGAAATGGTATATACAGCAATTCCTAAATCGATCTAGTCGCAGCGGCATCAACGCATTAGCGGATCGGCCCGTGTTCACAGCTAGCTTGAGAAGCGCGGTAGAATCACACCCAAAGCACTTATGCGCATCTCGAGCCGTCGCGGGACGATCGTCTTCTTCCTCTGTCTGGGCATCGGCCTGGTTGCGCTGGCCGTCGCCCTCAACGTGGGATGGATCATCCTGAACTGGCGCGAGGGGGTACTACTTTTCTTCGGGATCATCTTCTTTGCTCTCCTCATTGCCGGCATGGTGGTAAACACAATCTTTCTGGTTCGGGAATTGCGCCGGAGTGAGCAGCACGACAGTTTTATCAATGCTGTGACCCACGAACTGAAAACTCCCATCGCGTCGATGCGACTGCATCTGGAAACGCTGCAACGGCGCGAGTTGACCGAGGGAAAGAAGCAGGAGTTTTACCGGGTCATGTTGAGTGACGCTGATCGCCTGACCGAAACGGTAGAACAGGTACTACGCGCGGGACGCGCGGGTGATAGGAAAGCAGGAAAAGAGAAAGCCGCTGTCGATTTCGGCAAGCTGGTTCGCGAATGCATGGAGGCAATCCGCACGAGATATCACCTGCAGCCTGAAGCATTGCGATATGAAGAGGCGTTGAGCAACGGAAACGGCCTGCATGTGAGAGGCAGCGCGGAAGACCTGCGGACTGCGGTATCCAATGTTCTCGACAATGCCGTCAAGTATTCAGGGGAGCAGGTGGACGTGCGGGTGCGCCTGGAGACAGCCGACTCTCGAAAGGTTGTTTTGACCGTCCGCGACCGTGGAGTAGGCATCGCTGCCGATGATCTCAAGAGAATCTTCAAGCGTTTCCACCGGTTGACTCCGCGATCGCTGGCGCATGTAAAGGGAACGGGATTGGGACTCTTCATCGTGAAATCGATTGCCAAGAAGCATGGCGGAACGGCGTTTGCTCTGAGCGAAGGCGAAGGACAGGGCACGACGCTAGTGATCGAACTGCCGAAGCTGGAAACGCCGGCCGCCGACGGCGTGAGGTCCGAAGCGTGAGCCGCGTCCTGGTGGTGGAAGATGAGGCTCATCTGGCGCAAGGGTTGCGGTTCAACCTCGAAGCCGAAGGCTATCAGGCTGAAGTTGTTGGTGATGGCGAAGCAGCCACCGAGAAGATCCTGGCCCGGAAAGAAAAATTCGATCTCGTTGTGCTCGATATTATGCTTCCCGGAAAAGACGGCTTCAGTGTCGTTTCGGAGTTGCGGGCAGCAAGGAATTACGTACCTGTGCTCATGCTGACTGCTCGTGGACGCCCGGAAGATGTGCTCAAAGGCTTTGCTTCAGGAGCGGACGATTATCTGGCGAAGCCGTTCGATCTGTCGATTCTGCTCGCCCGCCTGCAAGGCTTATTGCGTCGGAGCGAGTGGATGAGCGGGGGCCATGCCAGCCAGTCGCAGAACGATGGCCACGAGGTCGGGGACTTTCAGCAGTTTTCTTTCTCCGGCAAGACGATTGATTTCGGAGCTCTGGAATTACGCTCGCGGGGAAACACGATCCATCTGACCTTGATGGAGTCGGAGTTGTTGCGGCACCTCGTTCGACACGACGGCAAGATTGTCTCCCGCAAGGACCTTCTCGAGCAGGTGTGGGGATTGCACGAGGACACTGACACCCGCGCCATCGACAATTTCGTCGTGCGGTTGCGTCGCTATATCGAGGACGATCCGGGGAATCCCCAACATTTGCTGACGGTGCGAGGAGTGGGATACCGGTTTTTCGCCGAGCCAAGGAAAGAAAATCGCGTGTAGGCCCAGTTGAGACTTCCACTGTCGTCTGGGCGAGCCCCCCTTATGCCCTGCACAACTCTGCCAGCAGCGTCTCCCTCCGCTCCACTACCAGACGGTCCATCCTATGCAAGACGACGATGTAGATGGGAAGCGAGATGACCGCGAGCACCAGAAAAAGTGCCGATGCGATCCACAGATTCTTATAAATCCTGGCGATGGCAAACACCGCGACTCCAAATCCCACAATCACGATTTGCATGCCAAAGCTGGCAAGGACCGTGGTCTGCGAAACGTTCTGCCGGCCGAAGGTGGAGAAGTCTCGCTTCTTCGGCGAATAAATAGAGAGCAAATTTCCCGCTGCAAAGTTCAGAGGGGCGGCGAACAAGAGCCCGGCGATTGTCGCCACCGTAACTGCTACGTGCGGTGAGCCGTAGAGATACGTCACGGCGAACCAGGCGAAAATAGTGGTCACGGCCAAGACCGCGGCATGCGTAAGATTCTTTCCCAAGATGATGTGGCGAAACTGAACTGGCGAGGCATAGAAGAACTGCATTCCGCCGCTATCGCCGCCGAAAGTGTTGTAGACGAGATTCGTCAGAATAAGCAGACCGTATGCAGTGGCCCCAGGGAAAGCCGTATCCGGCGTGCGGCTCATCGCGCCCGAATGCCGCATTGCACTCAGCGGGCCAACGCGGATAATCAGCAACATGAAAATCGGCATGATTAACGTCAGCAGCATCGGGCCGCTGCGCGACAGGTAACGGACTTCCTTTTCAAACACTGCTGCGACCGATTGCGAAAATCCGGGAAGATCCCAGCCGAGTCGCATCGGCAGCGCTTGTCGGGTCGTCGGCCGTGCCGCAGTCTCACTCAGATTCTCGCCGCGGAACTGGGCACGGATACGGAGGTGCAAGAAACACCCAATAGCGATCGTTAATGTCGCGAGAAACAACAGCGAGGTGAATCCGACGAAGAAGTGTCCGCCGTCCGCTTGTGCAATCGAGTCAGCCGCAAGACCGGGCGGCAATACCGATTGAACTCTCGCCAGAATCGAGAGATCGCGCAGGAGCTGGGGATGCGATCCGTGAGTGACCTTCTGCATCATGGGGCCGATCATCTGAAAGCTCAACGTGATCAGAATGAAGAGTACGCCCATGATTTCGCGGGTGCGGCGCTGCGCGAGCCAGCGCTCGATCCAGGCAAAGATGGTCTGCATCAACACCAGGTTGAAAAGAGCGAAAGTGACGAGCACAATGCAGGCCCACGGGGAAAGCATCGGGCGAGCCGAGGTGACGCCTATTAAAACTCCAAGCGTTGCAACCGAACCCAGGGCGCTGGCTGGATCCAGGAACCCATATGCCATTCGAACTAGAAAGTAAGAGCGGTATGTCAGGGGAAAGCGAAGCAGTTCCGAGGAGTCCGGATTGTTGGTGAAAGCGGTTGCCATCACAGGAAAGACTTGCCAGAAGAAAAGAATCGTCCAAAGAGGGATCGCCAGAAACGCCGCATTCCCGTGAGAGACGAAATACCACGACATCCCAGTCGTGGCGGCGAATCCCCCGAATCCGCCCAAGGCGAAGGCCGAGGTGACAAGGATGCGCGAAACAAGCTCCATCTTGCCGCGCCTGCTGCGCAAACCGTTCACAAACATTCGCCAACGGAGGCTCGCGATTGCGTTGAGTTGGCTTCCTATTACTTTCGAGTTTTCCATTTTGGAAGAGTTTAATTCTTGCATATCGAGAAATCTTCCGCGGGCCTGGGCCGGAAGCCATTGAGAACGTGGGATTTATTTCAACACTCGATTAACGCTAACGCCAAAGCCGCGAGGCTTCGTGGCGAGTGTGCGTCATATCACGTGAGCCAGTGGGAGCACTCACAGGTTCAGTAGACGACGCATGCAAAGCTGGTAAGTGGTCTGGAGGGAACTGCAAGATGTTTGCGCAGGAGGAAATGCCGTTGTGGGAGCGTGTAATGCATCCGCTCGCGAATGCTTTGGAGGTCGCGTTTGGGTGTCACCACCGAAAATTAAGCCGCGTGTTCACAGTCGATGGTCACAGCTACAAAGTGTGCTGCGAGTGTGGAGCGACATTTCATTACTCTTTGGAGTCGATGTCGATTACGGAAAGGCGAAAAGACGTTTCCGGGTTTTGATACGTTTCGCGTATCCGAGCGTCGTCGAAGTAATTCAGAACGCCGAATGGTTTCGAAAATTTATCTCAGGTCGATGATGTTCTGAGCCTAGCCTAACCACGATAATTCCTGTTCATTCCGACGGGTGCCGCCGACAATGCGCAGGAAAATTTCTTCCAGAGTCAACTTCTCGGGCGACGGTGCACCATCACCCCCCAATCCCGCTGCTCCCTGCGCCTGCACGCCCGCCCGAAGTTCCTCCAGCGATCCTTGGGCGACAAGGTGCCCTTGATGAATGATCGCCACGTGAGTGCAGAGCCGCTCCACAATTTCCAGAACATGTGACGTCAAGAAGATCGTTGCGCCGCGCGCGATCATGCCTTGAAGCATCGACTTCAATGTCCCTGCGGCGATGGCGTCAACGCCTTCAAAGGGTTCATCCAGAAAAAGGATCTTCGGAGCGTGAATCACCGCGGCTGCCATCGCAAGTTTTTTCTGCATGCCATGTGAGTAATCCGTCACAAGCTTTTTTGGCTGATCAGCGAGTTGCATGAATTCCAGCAGTTCAGCGGCACGTTCTGCTGCAGTCTGACGATCAAGGCCATACATGCGTCCGGCAAAGCTGAGGAACTCGGCACCAGTGAGGCGCCCGAAAAGCGCCATCCCTTCGGGGACGACGCCAATTTGTCGCTTCACTTCCACCGGATACGCATCGAGGTCGAGGCCCAGAATGTCGATCTTCCCGGAGCTGGGCGCGAGCAAGCCCGTGAGCATTTTAATTGTTGTGGATTTGCCCGCGCCGTTGGGACCTAGGAAGCCGAAGAATTGTCCGGGAGCGACGCGAAGATTAACGTCTTCGACGGCCACAAGATCACCGAAACGGCGGGTCAATCCTTCGGTTGAAATGGTCGGGCTGGTGCTCATTGAAATAGCGGATCCAGGAAAGAGTGAATCTAGCACAACGCGCGTGGTGTCCGCTGGTGTTCTGGCAAATGTTTGGTCGAGTCTTTCGGGAGGATCCCGAGAAGATCCCACTCAACGCAAAAACTTGGACCACGGGGGACACAGAGGCCCACAGCTGAGCCTCTGTGCCCCCTGTGGTTATTTGCTTTTGGAGCAGTCAGCCACGAGAAAAGTCTGTTGGTTACTGCTTTTTCGAGTCGGCCTTCTTGGCCTGCTCACGTTTCATGTCTTCAGTCCAAGGTGGTACCACGCCGACCATTCGTGCGTAGGCGATCGATTGGCCAAGATGTTCAGCCGTGTGCCGCACGATGAATAGCAGGATTCCCCGCTCAGTGTTCTTGCCTCCGAACCAGTCCATACTTTTTTCAAGATCGGCGTCAGGCATGGCTTTGATAGCCTGTTTCGCATGTGCGAAAGAATCCTTGAGCGTAGCGATAATTTTCGCCTTGTCGGTGCTGGACCTCTCAAGTCCTTTCAAGTCGATTCCCGTCGGAGGCGGCGTGCCCACGAGTTTGTACAGGTTGTAATTCGCTGCGCTGATGTGTAGGAAAACTTCGGCGATGGAGCGTGTGTCGTCCGAAGGACGCCAGGTGTACTTGTCAGCGGGGATTGCTTCGGCAAGCCGGCCCAGTTTGTCTTCCTGGACCATGACTTCCGCCATTACTTCGGAGCGATAGCCAGTGATGCCAGGCGTTCCTTCCTTATACGGATTTACCTGGGCTTCGGCCGTGATTGCGCCGAGAGCGAGCATAGCTAAACATAGAGCGGCAGGTATGCGGTGCATGGGTGTCTCCTCTGAGATCGAGTCGTGGAATTGTAAACCGGGAACAGATTTCAGAACGAGGATTAGACGTGGGAAGTGGCTCCCGGTTTATCGGAAGCGGGTCGTGCGCCACAACGTGATTCCGCACCAGGTCAGCAGCACAAGCATGGCCGCCGTCAGAACCGCCGCCCACTCCATGCTGATTCCAGCGTGTGGCAGCCGAGAAACTGATGCAAGGACAACGAAAAGGGCGGTGGTCCCAAAGATCAACAACCAATCAATGAACGATCTTGGATGTGATACTGAGCCGTAAGACTTACCTTCCATGCCGGCTCGAACATATTCGCGTTCCACTCCGTAACGCTCACCTTCGCGGTGCGCCGCGTCGCGCCAGGAGGAGTGCTCTTTCTCCGTGGCAGATGACAGGGCGATTGCCACAGCACCCGCGGCCATCAATAGAGATCCGCCACCTACCTGCACATACACGGTGCGGCCACCGCCTTGCAGTTCATGAAATACGAAGATTCCCCAAAGCAGTCCCCACAGTTGGTTCGTGTTCGACAGCGGAATCCCCCGGCTGATGCCGACATATTTTGTGGCGTATTGCTGAAAAAGATCGCCGAGCACCCATACGAACCCACCGAGCATGAGCCAGAAGAGCACCGGGCGTGCGCTGCTGAGTTCGCTCCACAACGGCGACGGTCCCCGATAAGTCAGCGCGAGGAACAACATCGTGACCAGCTCGCCGATCGTGAAAAATGTAATGAACGACAGAGGGTTCATCCCGGTGAGATAGGCTTTGCGGTAAGGAATGTACATCGTTCCCCAGAGAATGCCCGCTCCCAACGCCGCGAGAACTCCGAGAATTGCCTTGCCCGGTGCAGCCTGGTGCGAAGATGCAATCGCCAGCAGCGTCGCACCTGCAAACATGGACAGCGCTCCGCCGATCACGCCAAGCCAGCGTTTCCATCCCGCGTAGTGCAATTCATTAAAGAGAAGGAATCCCCAGAAGATGCCGAGCAGGCTGTTCGTGTTCCACAGAGGAAATGCGATGCTAAGGCCGACATTGCGGATGGCGTAGATCGTGAGAGTGTTGGCAACCGCCCACATGCAACCCGCGAGTATGGCCCAGACAATCAGATGTGGTGCCTGCCGAACGTCGGCATTCAGATGCGCCGTGCCGCGGATGAAAGCTGGGACGCTCCACCGCGCCAGAAACACTCCACACACCATGATCAGCGAAACCGTGATCGGTGAAATATCAGGATTCACCAGTTTGATCGGAGCTTCGGCGCCGCCAAGCCAAGCCCCGGCCGCAAATCCGCAGAAAATTCCCAAAGCCTGCAAGCTGCGAAGGCGGGTGATGTGAACTACTTCAACAGCAGGTGCTTGATCCTGCGCCAGCGGGATGGGGTTGGCGTTCAACGAAGTTTATCCAGGAGCGCGAGTCCACCGAGAAGAACACAGAGCGGAATCCAGAAGTGAACATCAGTGGCGATGGCGCGGAATAGGTTGCGCGAGGAACGGTCAATCGATTCGGACAATGGCGACCTCAACCGGGAGTCTTGAGTCGAAGTCACATCTTAGGGGCGAAGGGCGGCGGAGTCAACGAACGACTGGGTTCTCCTGCGATTGGCGGGAAAAAGCTTTGGACCGCAGAGTGCGCTGGGAACTTCCGCAGAGAACGCTGAGGAAACTGGCTCCCTGCTCGATTTGTTTTCTCAGCGAGCCCTGCGGCAGTTCTCTGCGATCTCGGCGGTAAGAGTTGAAGGAGAAGAACTGGCTCCAGAGTTTCCATTTGAGCAAGAACGCGCAACATTTCATGATTTTCGCTCGGATTTCGCAACAGCGCCAAGCGCACGTCAGATTTCTTTTGACAGCGTTTTGAATCTAGAGAAAGCAAAACGCCCCAGCTCTCGCCAGGGCGTTCGCGGCAGAACTGCAGCTTCTTAGAACAAATTCCAGAGAAACTGGTTGTAGACCTCATGATGAAACTGGACTTCCTGTGCCTTGACGAAGGTTCCCAGCGCACGGGGGCAACGGTCGGCGGAGGCCTCCTTCAGGTCGGCATAACGGCCTTTTACGTCTTCTCCAAGCAGGGCTGTCGTCCATGACGCTTTCTTGAAGTCATCCATGGCCGTATAGATGTTGTCGGGCAGGTAGCGTTCTGCCTGGCGCAGGTTTTTTATCTTTGCCGTCTCGCCATCAAGGCCGGTCTTGAAGATCGATAGCATCACCAGATAGGGGTTGGCGTCTGGAGCCACGGAACGGACTTCGACGCGCATGCTCTTCTCGTTGCCAATCGGAATGCGGATCATGGAGCCGCGGTCCACTGGTGAGGCCTTAATCTGGTTCGGGGCTTCGAAGTGTGGATCGAGGCGGCGATAGGCGTTGACGCTGGCATTCAGCAACAGACAGATGTCATTTCCATGTGTCAAGATGCGGTCAACGAAGGCCCATCCCATCTTGCTGAGCTTCTCTTCGCCCTTCGCATCCCAAAAGAGATTCTTGCCGTTTTCACTGACGGAGACGTTGGTGTGCATGCCGCTTCCATTCACGCCTACGACCGGCTTCGGCAGGAACGATGCGGTCAAGCCCATATTCGTGGCGACCTGACGGCAGATCAATTTGTAAAGCTGGATCTGGTCAGCCGCTGCGACCACCTCGCCATACCCGTAATTGATCTCGAACTGTGAGGGCGCGACTTCCGGGTGGTCCTTCTCGTTCTGGAATCCCATCGAGCGCTGTACCTCAGCAGTGGTATCGATGAAAGTACGCAGGGGGTCCCCGGGCAGCGAGTGATAGTAACCGCCAGTATTGACATACTCGAACCTGCCAGTCTCGTGAAAGTGGCGCTCCGCGTCAGCACCTTTGAAAAGAAAGCCTTCGATCTCATTTGCGGCGTTGAGTGTGTAGCCCTTCTTTTTGTGCAAATCTTCGGCGTAGTTCTTAAGCACGCCGCGAATATCGCCCGAGTACGAAGTGCCGCCTTTGTCGATGACCTCGCCAAACACCAGAACTTTGCCGGAACCGAACACATCGGCCGGGGCCCAATAGAACGCGCCCCAATCGATGCCGAGGCGCAAATCACTCTCGCGCTGTGCCGTGAAGCCGCGAATCGAAGAACCATCGAAGGTCAGGTTGTCCCAGCTCTTGAGCAGGAACTTTTTGTCATAGTCCAACATGTGCAGCCGGCCTTCAAGGTCGCTGAACAGCACCGTGACGGCCTTAATCCGTTTTTCATCGGCCAAGTACTTGGTGCGTTCTTCCCGAATCTTGTCAGGGGCGACACGATTCCTGCGCTGCTCCTTTGCCTTGAGGTTGAGTTCTTCCAGTTCGTCGTACGACAGTGCCAGGAAATTGCGCAGTTCAGTGGACATGGATGTCGATCAGTCTCCTTCGATGTAAGTACGAGATTTGAGCAAAACTACGTCACGAATACTGGGAAGTTGAAATGGCTGGTTTCAACAAGGATTTGGAACTGGGAAGGATAGCGCGAGCAGAATGATCCAGCCAATCGAAAAAGCTGATCTAAGGCATAAAAGCGATTTATTTCGGGAGAGACGATATCGACGCTTCGAGAGTCGGCGCCGCATATGTCGCCGTTACCCATTCACCGACGGGTGATTGGCGTCCGCAATCTGGACAGGAGGTGGTCGGATACCGAGTCAAGCAAAATGGACACTGGGCGCTCGATTCAAACGTATCGAACGATTCTTCGCACCGTCCGCATCGCCAAAAGGCCCCAATCGGCGGCAAGTTCTTGCACGACGGGCAAGCGAGCCCGGAACGGCGCGGTGCCTTGGCAAGACGCAACAGTACACGGGCGTGTTGAAATCCAGCCCAGCAATTCAGCAGAACGAAGAAAGCTAGGGCCCCGAACCAGACGGACCCACGATACAGAGCAAGGGCGATGAATCCGGCCACGCCGATCAGCCCCAGAACGGTTGAAATCATCAGACTGCGTGCACGGCCCAGTACGAACCAAAGTAGCGACCGAAGAATCTGCCCGCCATCCAGCGGATAGATCGGCAGAATGTTGAAAGCCAGTAGGAGGCCATTGATGTAGTACATCGCCTGTAACAGCCGGAAGAGGTCGGGTTGGCTGGAGGGCATCCCTGCAATACGGCTTCCCCGAACTACGACCCACAAAATAGGGAGAAGCACGACGTTGACCAGCGGGCCGGCGGCGATGCTCCAAAGAGTTGCCCCTGGCCGCGGCGGCGGATCCACAAAAGCAACTCCGCCCATCGGCCAAAGCACGATGCGGTTTGCTCTACCCCCGACTTGCCGACAGGCCAACGCGTGGCCGAATTCGTGGATCGTCACAATCACGAACAACGAAATGTACTCGGCAATGTTCCACGCGACCGAGGAATAAGTCCTGAGCCCACCCTGGATTTCATACGCCGCGATCAGGAACCACGACCAATGTAGGAAAACGTCGATTCCTGCAAAGCGAAACAGGCGTATTGATCCTGATCGGCCGGTCGGCATGAACGCAGTCTACTGGATTTTGGGCGAAGTTGCGCCAGCAAGTCGGGCGATTGAGGCTCCGAAGGTAACCGCGATCAGGGAATACTACTGCCGGTGGGCTGAGGCGCCTGCGGCAAGTTCGCGCAAAGTGCTGAGAAATGCCGCCGCACTGCGCGGATCGTTAAGGGCATCTAGCGCGATCGTGGCCGAGAACTGTGGCGATTCGGGACGGAATCGCACCTGCAGAACATCCTGCTGGCGGACCGTCATCAGAGTATTCAGTTCCGGTGTGGAATCTTCTTTCCAATGAGTGCGCGTGGTCAGCACGATCGGGCCTGGTTCGTAGATTTCCCACTGTCGCTCGTCGCGCTGGCGATCGATCACGCCGCGGCTGTGTGCGCACCAACGATGCCGGACAACGTCCAGCCGGAACGTTGGCGACCCGCCCAGGTCGGCCTCGAAAGTCAACGTTTCCTTTTGCTTGTGCACCCGACTCAGGATCCATTGAACTGGCAGGGCCCTGGGACGGAACTTCAGCGTTACATAGGCGTTCTCGAAGCTGCGGGAAGGAAACTGCAGGCGAGCATACAACCGGAAACTGTTCAGCCAGCGAAACTCGACGATGCGGCCTTTACCCGCGCAAGCCGACTGCACCCAGCGAAGGGCCTCAGCCCCGCGGCGCCGGTTGTAGGCGGCGAAAAGGAAATACCAACCTCCGACGGCTACAAGGGCGCAGACGACGTCAACGATTAGAAGGTATGATCCCACAGCCGTCTTCGCTACCCCTCTGATGCCGATGGTACGTCTGAGGTTGCGGAGAGGCAAGTGGAGATTAGTCCCCAGATTGGTAAATTTTTGTTGGCGACTCGGCCTGGCTGTGGAAAATCTGCGGAATGTAGAACGACGGCCTTCGGGCGCCGTCCTATGACGGACAAAGATCCGCCGCACGCGGCCAAGACGATCTGCGGCTCCGGCTACAATACGGCGGTGAGTTTCGTCATCCGCGACTTCGAACCCGAAGATTTTGAGACGCTCTGGCGCATGGATCAGGAATGCTTTCCGCCGGGAATCTCGTATTCCAAGCGGGAACTAAGGGCCTATCTGGGCTATCGCGGTGCGTTTACGCTGGTTGCGGTTGATACGGATTCAAGTGAGCCTCAGGGGTTTATCGTGGCTCAGGGCGGAAATACAGGACACATCATCACAATCGACGTGGTCGCCGGAGCTCGCCGCTTGGGTGTTGGATCCGCGCTGATCAACGCGGCGGAGGAGCGTTTGCGCGCCAAAGGATGCCGCGCCGTCGATCTTGAAACCGCGGTCGATAACCTGGGTGCGTTGTCGTTCTACAAACGTCACGGTTACAGCGTCATCCGCACTTGGCCTCGCTATTATTCGAACGGGGTGGATGCGCTGGTGCTGGAAAAGTTGCTAAATGGTGCTTGAAGGCACGGGACAGTTGTTGGAGTGCTTCTTTTTCCGCATTCTCAGGGGTAAGTACCAACCCGTCCTCGTGATTCTGCACAAGCAAAAGGCTATTGTTCGCACTCTTGTGCCGGTTGCAGGCTTGTGCATGATCTGCTGCGGCGTGAGTAGACCCTTTGAGGCAGGCAGTCCGGTAGCGAAATATGTCAGCGCTTAGCAGGTTGGCAGCCAGGTTTTCGCTGCATTGTAAGCCAATGCACCGCCATGCTATGGCTGGTCGCCCAACCCAATCTTGCGAATTCCGCGCTCTCCCGCTACTTTCTTAGATCATGAAAGTTGCGATCCAGGGAGAACGAGGTTCGTTCAGTCATGAGGCAGCCGAAAAGATGCTTCCGCGCTGCACCGTTATGCCGTGCATGCGATCCGCCGAGGT
>Ga0126370_10000241_pt1 | contig 21020 bp, 14 predicted proteins | sample PanSoiMetaPlot_3_FD_92586 | JGI IMG/M metagenome (GOLD analysis project Ga0126370, IMG submission 92586) | Tropical forest soil microbial communities from Panama - MetaG Plot_3 | ecosystem: Environmental > Terrestrial > Soil > Tropical forest > Bulk soil | place: Panama | collected 2016-02-17 | reverse complement strand
CGCTGCTGCTGCCCCACAGGACGTTACTACCCCAGAGTACATTGCTGCCAGACGTGGTCGATGCCGGAGCTCCAGTAACGAATTCCGAAGAACCCCATACCGCCGGGTACGCCCAGGTGGAAGACGTGTTCCAGATCGCGCTCGGGTCAGATTTCAACGTCACGTCGTTGGCGCTCGCGTTGTAGGAAGCAACCGGCGACATGGCCGTTCCCTTCGCCAAGTCATTGTTGTTGAGCGCGGCCTCGACGTCGACATACCCTGCGCCAACCGTGAACACATCGTACTGGTCGGTGTAGGTGCTGCCGGTGGTTGGATCGACTGTACTGCTATAGTCCGGCAGAGATTTCCAGGCAGTTTTCATCAGGCGAGCTTTCACCTGATCAGGAGTGAGGCTAGGTGTTTTCTGTAGCAAATCGGCGACGACTCCGCTGACCACACCGGTCGCCATGCTGGTACCGCTCAGCGTGAAGTATCTTGATGAAGGAGCGCTGGTGCCGCCGTTCACATAAAAGCTGTTAGGCACGCGGTTCGCCGGGTAGCTGTTGTAAAGAGTCGAACCCGGCGCTTCGAGCGAGACCAGCAAGTTCCCCGGCGCAACGATGTCGGGCTTGGCGATCGCGTCGATGGCGGTTGGTCCCTTGGAGCTGTAGCTGGCGATCAGATCGTCGACGCGCGTCGGCGTTCCCATCGTCTTCATGGCGCCCACGGTGATCACATAAGGATCGTTGCCAGGAGACGTGACCGTGGCATAACCGTTCGTGGACTGAAAGCGGCCATTGTTGCCCGCAGCAACGACCACGACGATGCCGTTTTTCCACGCCGCTTCAACCGCCTGGCACAAAGGATCGAGCTTGTAGGTCTCGTAAACTGCGCGTCCGAGCGAAAGATTGATCACGCGGATGTTGAAGCTTGACTTCAGAGCGATCGCCTGATTGATGGCGGCAATTACCGCGCTGTCGGTGCCAGAGCCGTTCTGATCGAGCACGCGCAGGTTAATAATGCTTGCCTGCGGCGCAATCCCTTCAAAGGTGTGAGAATATTGCCGTCCAGTCGAACTGGCGGCGTTGCCCGCGATCAATCCGGCGACGTGCGTGCCATGTCCGAACTGGTCATTCGCGCTGAAGTTGCCGGGAACAAAGCTCTGGTTCCACACCACACGCGACAATCCAAGAAAACCGCCGTTCAGGTCGGGATGGCTGCTAACTCCGCTATCGATTACCGCGACGCCAACTCCGGCGCCGGTGTAACCAGATTGCCAGGCTGCGAACGCGTTCACCGCCGGGGCCGCATTGCTAAGGGTGGGGGTCAGCGGCCGATCCGTGCTGATGTAAACAACGTTGGAATTGTTCGAGAGACTGAGAATCCCGGGACCATCGAGCAACGCCACAACTCCATTCACCAGCGGCAGTGGCGCCAGGATCGTTCCCCCCAGTTTCACAATGTCATTCACCAGGCAGTCGACCAGCCCGAGCAGGCTGCTGCAATTGACCTGCGCTCCGGGAGCATATTGCACGATGACTCTGACTTGTTGCGGCGACTGGTTGCCGCGCAACTCCGGCGAAAGCTTCGAATCGTCGGCGTAAGCCATCGTGACGCTGACGATCAGCAAGAGAAGCACAAATTTCTTCACGAAATCCCCCAGTTTCTAAAACCCCAGCGCGCGAAATCCGCGCTCCCCAAGTACCTGTCATATGTGCAGGTAACAATCCAAAGCGTGACCGGGGCGTCCATGACTTTTCAATGACTTACCTGCCGTTGTTGTGAAGTTCATCGGGCGATTTGTCCCGCGCGCAGATACCCGGGACAAATTGTCCCCTGAGCAGGACCTAAGAGGCTCGGATTTGGCATCGCTCCGCGGGCGCTAAGTTGTTGATTTGGCTGCGCTAAACGTTCGTAATCAGCGGATCGCGTTTTCAAACGACATCTGCCCGTAAATTGTTGAAAATTTAAGCACTTCGCATGTCTGGGGTTCGTTCCATCGTGGCCCGGGCGTTTATCGCCGGAATGGCGCTCTCCGGAGCGCTCGTATGCTCGCTTGCCTTCCTGCACTGGCAAACGAGCGATCCGGTGAAGTTTGTCTGTTATCTGTTAGCGACGCTGCTGGCTTCGTCGCTAAAGGTGGGCATGCCGGGAATCGAAGGGACGCTCTCGGTCAACTTCTTGTTCACCCTATTAGGCATTCTGGAATTGAGTCTGCCAGAAACGCTCGCGATTGGGCTTGCGAGCACGCTCGCGCAGTTCTATTGGAAGCCAGCCCGGCAGTTGAAGCATGTGCAACTCGTGTTCAATCTGTCGCAAGTGACCTTATCTAGCGCGGCTGCGTACGCGAGCTACAAGTTCGTTGTCGTTCACATCCTGCACGCTCCCGGACCGCTTGCCCTGCTTGTGGCTGCAATCGTGCACTTCGGAGTCAACACCACTGCGATCTCGACAGTCATCGGTCTGACCGAAGACAAGCAGATCGCCAAGGTGTGGGCGGAGAGCCATCTCTGGTTGATTCCGTATTTTATGGTTGGCGCTGCAGTCGCGGGACTGGTGCACTTCCTGAATGGGCACATTGGATGGCAATCGTCACTTCTCGTGCTACCGCCCATCTATCTGATGTATCGATCGTATCGTCTTTATCTTGGCAAACTCGAGACCGAAAAACAGCATGCGGAACAGGTCTCCAAGCTCCATCTGCGCACGATTGAAGCGCTCGCGCTCGCCATTGAAGCCAAGGACGAAACTACCGGCGAACACCTGCAACGCGTGCGAGTTTATGCTATGGAACTGGCTAAAGAACTCGGGTTAAGCGCAGACGAAAAGGAAGCGCTGCAAGCTGCGTCGGTCCTGCATGACATCGGTAAGCTGGCCGTGCCGGAGCACATCATCTCGAAACCGGGAAAGTTGACACTCGAAGAATTCGAGAAGATGAAAATTCACCCAATCGTTGGCGCGGAGATTCTTGAGCAGGTGGACTTCCCTTACCCGGTTGTTCCGATCGTACGTGCTCATCATGAAAAATGGGACGGCAGCGGGTATCCGTTGGGACTTGTGGGCGAGGAGATCCCGATCGGAGCACGAATTCTTTCCGCCGTCGATTGTCTCGATGCTCTTGCCTCTGACCGGCAATACCGCAAAGCCTTGCCGCTCGACGATGCGATGGCAAAGGTCGCGTCAGAGGCGGGAACCAGTTTCGATCCGAAAATTGTCGCAATCCTGCAGCGGAGATATGTCGAGCTCGAAAAACTGGCCACCGAGCAGCCGATGCAGGCTCCGCCAAAGCTCTCCACGGACGTGAAAGTCGTGCGAGGATCCGCGCCAGCCGCCGGATTCGCAGAGTCTGCCGAAACCTGCGGCTTGACTACCACAGCCGATGCTGGATCACTGCTTGCAAAAGCGAGTCAGGTTGCGCGAGAAATGGCAGATATCGCCCGCATCCTGGGAAATTCGCTCTGCCCAGAGGATGTCTTCGCTTTGCTTGCGATCCGCCTGAAGAAACTGGTTCCGTTCGATTCTCTGGCGCTGTATGGCCTGCATGAAGAGGCACTTACTCCGCAGTTTGTGAGCGGCGAAAATTTCCGCCTGTTTTCATCGCTGAGAATTCCTCTGGGAGAAGGGCTATCCGGCTGGGTGGCGCAAAATCATAAAGCGATTTTGAACGGCAATCCTTCGGTGGAACCGGGATACATGAACGATCCCACAAAGTACAGCACTCTGCGGTCAGCCCTGGCTGTGCCTATTGAATCGGGCTCGCGCGTAGTTGCAGTACTGGCTCTGTATCGTGCAAGTCAAGATGCGTTCACTAAGAGTGAGCTGATCGCTTTGGAAGAGGTCATCTCCAATCTCGGGACGGCGAGCTGGATACGAGGGAAGGCAGCGATGGCGGCAGCCCCATAGCGATCACCAAATCCTTTTGACATGGTAACGATCAAAAACACGATCATTGCTAATGATTGGCAAGTTCTCGCTCTGCGCCTGAGCAATCAACATTCGATCAAACGGATCCCGATGTTCTCCGCCGAGCATCCCCGCTCGAGCTGCGTGAGAAACAGACACAGCTAATCCATCAAATCCCAATTGAGTGAGGAACGCGTCAAGATCGCGAATGAGTTCCTCGCCAGTCGGGAGCTTGCCCAGTCGCACCTTCGTGGCAATTTCCCAGGCAGAAGCGGCGCTAACTAGCATTTCGTTGCTACCGTCCTCAATGAGGCGACGTGCTGCCGCGCTCAGAGATGGATCGCCGTTAAAGGCCCAAAGAAGCGTATGAGTGTCAAGAAGAAAACGCAAAGCTCACTCCCAGCGGTCGAGTTCGTCCTCAGGAAGCGGTTCAAAAAATTCAGGCCCTACGATCAGCTTGCCCTTCAAAATACCTAACTTCCGGCGACCCTTACCTCCCGCAATCGGGACGAGACGAACAACCGGATCGTTCCCCCGCGCGATGATGATTTCCTCGCCACGGCACGCCTTCTCGATCAGGCGAGACAGATTCGTTTTGGCTTCATGAATCGTGACGGTTTTCATGGTTAGCTAAGCTCATATTAGCTTAGCTAAGTATATATTAGTCAACAAGAGAAAGCAAGTCTCTCCTTTTCTACTCCATCTCAAAGCTCACATACGACAAGCCGTCATCGCGCTCGACCTGCAAGACCACAGGATCACCGGTCTTCAATGCGGCTATCGCACTCCGCAATGTGGCCATGGAATCAATCGGCGTCGTGTTCAGCTGATGGATTACGTCTCCCGCCTGTAAGCCCGTGTCTGGAGTAATCAGATCGGCTGCCCGCCCTACGATCACAACACCCGAAGGAATACGGAGAGCCGAGCTCAGCTTCGAGCCCAGTTCGCCGGTCAGATCGATTGCAAGGACCCCAAGCTTCGGGACGAGGCTGTTCTCGGGATTCACTGCGTCGAGCAACTGATCCATCTGGTCGTGGTGCTCGATGGCGGGAACGTACAACGTCTTCTTTTCCTTGCCACGAAGGATTTCCAACTTCACCACTTGATCGACGCGATGAAGGTAGAGCGCAGAAGTCAGTGCGGGCAATGTTTCAATACGGCGATCGTCGGCGGTAAGAATAATGTCCTGAATCTTGAGACCTGCCGCTGCCGCAGGACTATCTGGTTTCACGTCGACCACAACCACTCCCCAACGCTGCGGCAACTGAAGCCCTACGGCCAATGTCGGAGTGATCTCCTGCGCAACTGCACCGATCTCCACCCGATGTACGTGGCCGTGTTTGCGCAGACTCTGGTAAACGAATTCGACCACGCGCGCTGGAATGGCAAAGCCCAGGCCTTCACTGCCGCCGCCTTCCGACAAGATGAACGTGTTGATGCCAACTACGGCGCCGTTCATATCCACCAAAGGTCCACCGCTGTTGCCAGGATTGATCGGGGCATCCGTCTGGATGTAGGTCATGGCCTTGGTTGGATCCGGTTGACGTGCCAGCGCACTGACTACGCCCATCGTGACAGAATTCTGCAGCCCCTCGGGACTGCCGATTGCGAACACCAGTTGCCCGACGTGCGGACGCTCTTGGCTGATCAGGGGAAGGGTAGGCAAGCCGGTCTCATCAATTTTCAGAAGGGCAAGATCGGTTTCTTTGTGGAGACCTAACAGCCGGGCTTCGACGATCCGCCGTTTTCCGAGCGGCACGAGACCTGAGGAATCGCCGCCCGAGAACGGCAGGGCTACGCGAATCTGTTGCGCTCCTTCCACTACGTGGGCGTTGGTCATGATGTAGCCGTTCGGATCGACGATCACGCCTGACCCCACGGCACGCTGACGAACGATAAGAGCCGTCCGTGATTTATCTTCTTCCCGGACGGGGCCGAACCCGGTGACCACAATCTGGACGACAGCCGGCGAAACCTTGGCGGCAAGTCCTTCTAGGGCCTGATTTAATTGCACTAGCACCCCGGGCGCCTCGGCCACTTTGGACTCCGCAGGACTCTGTCCTGAACTCTTTGTGCTGGATTGTGCCGGCTTTTGATTGCTACTTTGCGCCAAAACCGCCGGTTGGAGCGCAAATACTACCGCCAGGAGAGCACACGAAATCTGTATGCGCCGTGGGATTCGGGACGAACGCGTCATAACAGGAATGGCCTTTCTGTCGGGCACTGCTTTTGCTAAGACACTATCATGCGGTATGGCGGTTGTTGGTAAAGCTCCGTCACCGGTGTCCTAGTGCCCTTCCGAAGGGGAAATTGACACCTGGGGAACCGTCCCTACCGTTAACTAACGGGTTATCAGGCTTTTATTAGGGTAACTTTCCGTGATATAACCGCCCGTGAGCACAAAAGCGGGCCCCAGCCCGCCGGGAGCTTCGTTTGACGACGTTGGCCTCACTCACTGACGACAATACGACAGGTCAACATAGAGGAGGTACCGTGGGGGAAGAAGCACGGACCGGAAAAAGATTTCCGCTGGAATTGCCGATCAAGATTCACAAAGGCGAAACCGGAGCGGATGCGAAAGGTGTAACCGGGAATCTCAGCGCGGCCGGTGTGTACATTCGCGCCGACGCCGCCATGGAGATTGGTTCGCCCGTAGAATTTGAAATCACGCTGCCACCCGAAATGACTGGTGGCCAGGAAAACGTCACCATCCAGTGCAAAGGGCGCGTAGTCCGCTCCGATGAATCTGGTGAAGGCGGCGAAGGCCGCGGCGTGGCGTGCGTGATCGACTCTTACGAGTTCGTCAGGAACTCATAACGTTTTGCATCGGACTTTCTTGGAGCGTTGACAACATGCTCAAACTGATTCTGGCCGATAATCAGGCGATCTTCCGGGCCGGCATTGCCAAAGTACTCGCAGTCGAGGACGAAATGCGCATCGTCGCCCAAGCGCAGACGCCTGAACAGATGTTCATGGCGCTCGACAAGTTTCGCGCTGCTGTCTTGGTCGTGGCCGCTGGCTTTCACAACGATTTCAGCGCCATCGTGCAAGCCGCCAACAAGGCGAAGACGCGGGTCATCGTACTCGCCGATACTGGCGAGAGCGCGCAGAAACACATGTCCAATGGCGCGCATGGCGTGGTGTACCGCAATGTAACCAGCGCCGCGCTGGTCGACTGCGTGCGGAAAGTGGCGCGCGGAGAAACCTGGGTGCAAGATGTCGCGGTACCCAGCGAGCTCACCGAAAACGATATGGTCGGATTGCGTGTGCGCGACCGCCTGACGGCGAAGGAGCTGCGCATCGTGGCCCTCATCGTTCAGGGATACAAGAACAAGGAGATCGCCTCGCAGCTCGGGACAACCGAACAGGTGATCAAGAACTACCTGCGCAACGTCTACGACAAGATTGGCGTGTCGGACCGGCTGGAATTGGCGCTGTTTACGATCCATCACCGGATTTTGAATGAGGCTGCCGCAGCAACCACGGCTGGTGCGGCACCGCAGCCGCCAGCGGGAGTGGCGCCCTAAGTTCAACCCACCCCTTGCAATGTCAAAGGCCGCCCTAAAATGGCGGCCTTACGATTGCCCAAACCAACATCCACACGCTTCCGTTCGTCGCGATCACGATCGCTTTGCTGGTATCGGTTCTGCGAAGACCAGCCGATGTCCGTTCAGATCCATGACATCGAATTCAATCATCCCATAATCTTGTGGGCAAAGCGCACGGGATATCGCTACTCCAGGCAACGTGGAGTACTCGTCGTATAGAGACTTCACGTTGTCCGTGACGATGTACACGTCCCAAGCCTCGCGATCCTGGCGCCCCGGATCGTCTGGCGCGACGTAGTCGGGCTGCTGTTGCAGAAATATCTCGACTTTATCGCGACGCAGGATCGCGAATCCAGGCGGAAAGTACCTGGAGTCGAAGCCGAGCTGCTTGTACCACTCCATCGTCGGCCCGATATTTCCAACGAGAAAAACTGTTGTTGAATTGCTCAACTGCGCTCGACTCACAATCGATGTACCTTTCCACGCCGGACGTCGGGGAAGCATATCACGATGGAGATTTTCGTAATGATAGTAGTGATCGGCGACCAACCACTACCCTTGACGAAGCGTGCATTATTCTGTTCGCAGCGCTCTCGCTGGATCTACAGAAGCCGCGCGCCTTGCCGGAATCAGCCCAGCCATAGATGCGGCTGCGGCCAAGGTCAACACCGACGTTAGGAGAACGGTGGCATCGATGCCTTTGACTTCGTAGAGCTGCGACTTTACGAACCGTACGCACAGCCATGCGATTGGAACACCGATCGCCAGTCCCAGCGCCGCCTGACTCAGAGCACCACGCAGAATCATTGCCGTGACTTTGCCCCGCTCCGCGCCGAGAGCCATACGAATGCCGATCTCCGAAGTGCGCCGTGCGACCGTATATGCGCTCACTCCGTAGAGTCCGATCATGGCCAGTAGCAGCGCCAACGCGCCGAATAGCATCGTCAACCGCGCCAGCATGCGGTCGTCGGTAAACTGATCAGCGATCTGCTGATCAAATGTTTGGAACTTTACGACTGCAAGGTTCGGATTGATCTGCGAAAGCGTTCGTCGCGTTATGCTCTCCATCTCCGGTATCGGATGGGTCGTCTGCAGAACGAATGCGCCGATGTACATTCCCTCGTCGTGCTCGATGGGATCCTTGTCACTGGCCGGTCTCTGCAAGAGCGGCACAAAGAACATGAGATGGTCTTTCCAGCGCACGTCCTGGTACACGGTATCGTCCACTACGCCCACGATTTCGTAATCGTGCGTGTTGTCTCCGCCTCCGAAGTGGTGACCGATGGGATTTTCACCCGGCTTGAAAAATTTCTTTGCAAAGGTCTCATTCACTACCGCCACAGTTGGAGAGCTCGCAGTGTCCTGAACGCCAATGCCGCGTCCCATGAGGACATGGGTCCCGACCGAATCGAAGTACTCCGGACTGACCCGAATGTTCGAACTTCCAAGATGCAACTCCGGCCGACCCTCCACCTGAACGTCCCTGCCATTATTGTTGTCCTCCATCGGCGTGTAGGAGGTGATTCCAACTTTTTCCACTCTTGGGATGCCGTGGAAGCGGTCCTCGATGGTGCGATAGAGATCGCCGAGTTGTCGCTGAGAGTACCCCGCGGCCTGCGGATTGATATGCACGACGTAGCGGTTGGTGGATTCGAGTTTCAAATCGCTGTGCTGGAGCTTGCTGAGACTTTGCGAGAAGAGTCCTGCGCCCACAAGAAGGATCAGGGACGATGCAGCCTGCGCCACCACAAGACCTCGCTGCAGCAAGCTGGCACCGCCTGTTGCGCGAGTGCCGCTGCGCAAGGCGTCGACGGGCTCTACGCGCGCAGCAATCCACGCAGGAGCGACGCCGAACAGAACGCCCGTCAGCAATGAAAGTCCGCATGCAAAGCCAAGGACCACCGGAGAGGGGCTCGCATGAATCGGGAGACCGCTCGCGTCAGCAAACGTTAATGCCAGCAACATCTGCGTTCCGGCATAAGCCAGCGCGATTCCGGCCAGCCCGCCCAGTCCCGCCAGCAGCAAGCTTTCAGTCAGCAACTGCCGCACGATTCGAACACGCCCAGCACCGAGCGCGGTCCGTACCGACATCTCTCCTTTTCGCGCCATGCCGCGGGCAAGGAGCAAATTGGCGATGTTCGCACATGCAATCAGCAGAACCAGTCCCGAGGTCCACATCAGCAACTGCAGGTGGGACGAATATTGCTCCTGCATCGCCTGAATGCCGGCGCCTCCGGGTGTCAGCACAAGATGCGCGCGTCCCAGCATTGCCTGGTCCTCTTTCTTCGAATACGTTCGCGTGGTGGCTAGCGCCTGCCGCAGCAATCCGCTCAGCTTGGCCTCAAGTTGAGCCCGAGACACGCCGGGTTTCAGGCGCCCGATCATGTAGAGCCAGTTGGCGTCGGGATCGTGCACGTACTGAACGTTTGCCAGAGTTGGCATCGACTCGATCGGCAAGTAGAAGCCTGGAGGCGTGCTGGTGAGGCGGTCACCATAGAAATGCTCGGGAGCAACGCCCGTGATCATGACCGGTATGGTATTCACATAAAACGTGCTACCGACGACCGATGGATCACTGGCGTAGTTGTTCTTCCAGGTCTCATAACTCATCACGGCCGTGAAAGGAGCGCCCTGAATGTCGTCTGCATCCTGGAACAAACGGCCAATTGCCGGGCTCAGGCCGAAGGTGCGGAAGTAATTACCGGAAACGAATTCCCCCATTACCGATCGCGCATTCTCCTGCGTTCCGCCGCGGCGAATGACGACAGGCCGGTAGGTAAATCCGGCCTGCATCGCGGCCAGTTCCTCGAATTCCGGCGCGTTCTTCTTCAGGTGCTCATAAACCGCCGTGGAAAAGAGCGAGTAGTTGCCGTCGTCGCGATGCCCGAATCCGACGCAGCACATATTCAGATCGCCGAGCTTCACGAGGTTTTCGGGCTTGGCTACGGGGAGATCCTTCAGCAAAACCGCGTTCACCAAGGTGAATACAGCCGCATTGGCGCCGATCCCCAAAGCAAGGGTCAGGATGGCCGTCGTTGTGAATCCGGGTGTCTTGCGCAGCTGACGGAGAGCGAAACGAAGGTCCTGCAGGAGTGCCGAGAACATAGTTCTTCCCCCAAAGGTATCGAAAGTGAAGCAGATAAGCTTCCACTCACGGACGAAGCCAATTCTTTGACTGGCTTGCACTTCGGAAAATCGTGGAAGAGAACGAGTGTCCCGTCATGATCCGGGGCGTCCGAAAATGGACAGAGGCGAATACTGATTCGCCTCTCGCTCTTGACCGAGTGCGACCTACGTGAGCTGCGGAAGCTTCCGACTCCGCGACCTATATTTCTGTTCAGCGATCAGCCACAACCCCATTTAACCTCACTTTGACAACCCGGTGACAACCAAGACTCCGGCCCACCGTAAAGTTCGTGGCGGGCATCCAGATTACCGCTGCGATCCCGATCAGCAGATGGGCTAGGGATTGAAAAGCCTTTCAGCCGGTAAAGAGCGGTCTGGTGGCCCACTTCCGAAGTAGTCGTCCGGCCTCAAAAACCCTAAGCCAAGAATGGTTTCATCATTGATCCATTTTGGGGAGGTGTCCAACTATGCGAACGCGCGACATTCTTCTGTGTCTATCTGTCTTTGTGGGAGCACTTTGCGTGGCAACAAACTCGAACGCGCAGGCTCCGAGCACGGCATGCACCGGACCAAACGGCAGCCGCTTCAATCTAGAGCCACGCACGAACGCTGTGATTCAAGCAGCACAGTCGGTCGCTTTTCTGCCGAGCGCGGGCCAGTCAGGAGACGATCTGGTCGTGGCAACGGCGACGGATATGAGGAGCATTGCCGGCAGCTCCGATGAATTCTACGTGCAGCGCTCGAACGCAAATTGCAGCGCCGAGCTGGAGGGAGGCTTGCCGTTTATCAGCAACATCATTGATCAGTTCGCGCCATTTGGCACGCCAACCGCCATTGCCGACCCAGCACGCAACGCTTTCTTCATCGCCGATCTGCGATTCGGTTTGGGCACCGACGATTCCGGAGTTGGAGTGGTCCGTGCAAATGCGTCTGGTCTGTTGAACTCGACCTTGTGTCCCAGCGGTACGCAGACGAACGGCTCCGCCGGTTGCTTCAATTCCGCAGCGGTATTCAATATCGCGTCTTTGAACTCATTCCAGTTCAATCCCCACATTGCGGTGGACGCGAGAACCAGCGGTACCGGCGCCGGAGATCTCTACGCGGTCGTCACGCAAGCTGATCCCAACGACACACTCCATAGATCCATTTTTCTCACCGCATGCACCAATGGACTGAACTGTGGCAACTCGATCAAGATCAGCGGTGCTGATCTGGAAGGCGATTTCGCGTGGGTGCAGGTGCGTCCGGATGGAGTCATCACGATCACTTACCGCAATACGACTTTTCCCGGCATTAACCCGGAAGACATCAAGTTCATCACCTGCACGCCGAATGGCGCACCGAAAGCGCCGACCTGCAAGGCCCCGATTCTGATCACGACGGAAAATACTCCTATCTTTGCGTCGCTTGCCGGCGACGTGCCGATGCAGGATCAACTCTATCCCAGGCACGCGAACCGCCTCGAAAGCGATGGTGTATCGGTGACGACGTTTGTCGTCTATGACCGTTGCGCAGTCCCGGTCATCGATCTTGGATTTGCCGTCGACTTCTGTCCGAAAACTGACGTGGTCATGACGAGTTCTGCAGACGGAGGAAACTCCTGGTCCCCGATCACTAAACTCAGCAACAGTAAAGGCCAGCAATTCTTTGTACAAGTCGCGATTGACGTTTCCACCGAGACTTTGAATATTGCTTACTACTCGACCGAGAACGATCCTCTCCAGCAACGGGCGCAGGTTTTCCTCACGCAGGTGCAACCGGGGACTACCACCGTAGGCAAGGCGCAGTTGCTCACAACGGCCTTCGCGGATGCTGCCGCCGAGTCCCCGGTTCAAGTGCTTTTCTCACCCGGAGGATTCGGTGACCGCCTAGGACTGGCTGCCGGGGGAACAGGAACATCCGGCCAAAGCCGCGCCTATGTGGGGTTTACGTGGAACAGCGTGTTTGGATCGTACGCCGGTGTTCCCATACCCGACATGAATAACCATCTCGCTCAATTCCAATACTAGAGCTGCGAACTCGGAGAAATTGAAATGACATCATCCAAGACTCCAGTTGTGATTTGTTCAGGGATCGTCCTCATCGCGACCGGATGCTTTGCGCAGAGTCCGACGGTCAGGCGCAGCTCCGTCCCGAGATTACAGACGAGCAACGCTCATCGGGTTAGCCACAGCGATTCGGCGAGATCAAAGGGGCAAAGATTTCTCACGTCCGATGAGGGCAGAGCTTTCCTCAAGGCCACGGGACATCCGCTGGCTCCGTATGCCATCGCCGCATTCGGCGAACCAGCAAAAGACACGGTGATTCCGCCGCAGTGGATGCGGCCAATCGCAAATGCGGAAGCTTCAATTGGTCCGGCGACCGTTCCCTGCACCGGCAACAACGGAGCGCGCTTCAACCTCGAGCCCCGCGCGAACGCGTTTCCGCAGAATGAAGCGACCGCAGATTTCCTTCCTAACCGTATTGGAGCCGGAGACGACTTGATTGTGCAAGGCGCCAACGATTGGCGTGGCAACCTCACGAATGTGAAGTGGGACGGAAACGTCAGCGGCTATTACGTGCATCGTTCGACGACCGCCGACTGCAGCACGCAATTTGAGGGTGGGCTGCCCACCATAACCGTTCAAGGTAGTGCTCTTTTCGGAATCGGCGGCACCGTAGTCGCAGCCGACCCCGCACGAGACGCCATTTTCATGGCGGACCAGCGTTTTGGATCCTTGTCTGGAGTGGGACTATTCCGCGCTGCAGCTTCGACTTTGCTGAATTCCGCAAAATGTCCGAACGGAACACACCTGGAGGCGCAGGCAACTTCTTGCTGGAGCGTGACCCCGCCGGTGCTCCTGTTCCCTCAGCCCGGACCAGACCTGGGCGGGGTCCAGCCTGTCGTTACGATCGACGAACGTCCGACCGGAGCAGGGACCGGCGCTGGCGACGTGTACATCGTCGGTTCAGGGCCGGGAACAACAAGTGGGGTGAACATCGTGCTCGCCGCTTGCACCAATTCATTGAACTGCGGAACTGGAGCAGGAGAAATCATCAGCGGAACGGATTCCAACCCGAGTTTCCCCTACGTTCGCGTCCGGGCGGACGGGGTCATCACGATCTCCTATGTCAATGGGAACAATGACGGCACACAAGACATCAAGTTTGTGACTTGCAGGGCGGCAGGCGCCCCGAAACTTCCGACATGCGGCGTTCCTGTTCTCGTGCAGCATGTCACACAACCGATCTTTGACGATCTCACAAACATCGCCCTGCTCGCTTTCACGTACCCCAAGCTGGCGAATCGCGCGGAGTCGGGCGGGAAGTTCACCACGTTTCTCGTGTACGACGATTGCAGGAATCCGTTCGTGCAAGGAAACCCGCCATTCACGGTCTGCCTCGGCGCGGAAGTGGTCATGACCATTTCTGTCGACAATGGAAAGACGTGGTCTGCTCCGGTCTCGGTCGATAGCGTTGGGGGCCATCACTTCTACCCGTCGATCACGACGGATCCATCCACCGGAGTTGTCAACATTGCTTACTACAGCACCGAAGGCGACAAGTTCGTTCATGCGGTGCGCGTGTTCCGTAACCAGATCAATCCGGGAGGGATCGCCATCGGTGCACCGCAGGCGGTGACCAAGATACCGGATCCAATTGACGGCGATCCAGACGGCCTCGGCTTGTTCCAGTTCGATTTGTTTATGGGAGCAGCAGCGCGAGGAAATGGAATTACCGGCCAGTCGAGGCTTTACCTTTCGTTCGACTGCACGACTGCTGCGGGAACCTACGAAGGTCGGCCGGCGGCGGAACTCAACAACCACATCATCGCCGTGACCTTCTAGCGGTTGGGTGTGGTCTAAAAGAGCACAAGCTTCGGAATCGTCTGGCTGTTGTGTTACATCTTTAGCCTATGGAATTTCGACAGCTTGGCAAATCTGGATTGAAAGTGCCGGTCCTGAGTTATGGCACAGGCACATTTGGCGGCGGAACTGAGTTCTTCAAGGCATGGGGCGCGAGCGATGTCGCGGAAGCGACGCGGCTCGTCGACATTTGCCTTGAGGCTAGCGTCAATCTGTTTGATACGGCCGACATCTATTCGAACGGGCTGTCCGAAACGATATTGGGCAAAGCGGTCGCCGGACGTCGGGACCAGGTTCTCATATCGACCAAGGCAACCTTCCGCTTGGGAAATGGACCGAACGATGTGGGATCATCGCGGCATCATTTGATTCAGGCCTGCGAGGCGAGCCTCCGGCGCCTAGGCACGGACTACATCGACATTTATCACCTGCACGGATTTGACGCACTCACGCCAATCGAAGAAGTGCTCAGCACGCTGAACAATCTGGTCGTGAGCGGGAAGGTGCGCTACATTGCGTGCTCGAATTTCTCCGGTTGGCATTTGATGAAATCGCTCGATGTCGCTGATCGCTATGGCTGGTCGCGATATTGCGGGCACCAGGTCTACTACTCGCTCATTGGGCGTGAATACGAATGGGAACTGATGCCGCTGGGAGTCGATCAAGGAGTGGGCGCGCTAGTATGGAGTCCCCTTGGATGGGGACGACTAACGGGCAAGGTGCGCCGCGAGCAACCGCTGCCGCAAGTGAGCCGTCTCCATCAGACGGCGGATATGGGCCCGCGGGTGCCTGACGAGTATCTTTATCGTGTCGTCGATGCGCTGGACGAAGTTGCGAAAGAGACGGGAAAGACTGTTCCTCAGATCGCGTTGAACTGGCTGTTGCAACGACCGACGGTAGCAACAGTCATCATGGGTGCGCGCAACGAAGATCAGCTACGGCAGAATCTCGCTTCTGCGGGATGGAACCTTACGGCGGCTCAGATTGCGCAGCTCGACGCTGCCAGCGACGTCACCCCGATTTATCCCTACTGGCATCAGCGGCAGTTTGTGGAGAGAAATCCCTGGGCGGCTGCGCCTTCCCCCGAAAGAAGATGTTAGTCTCGCGGCTTCGCGATCGAGGATAGTTCTCTGCCAGTGAGGCCGCAATTCTGGCATTCGTCGCCAAAGTATTTCTCTGTAGCCCAGCCTCGAAAGGTCTCGCCGCAGCGAGGGCAGTCAACGAGACTCGGCCATAGTCCAGACGCAATAAATGCTAGCAAGGCAAGCTTCGCCAGAATCAGGGCGAAGCCTTGGATCGGACCCGACCACCGCGCTAATAGAACGCAGGCGACCAAAAATGCGCCCGCTAACCAAGTGAGGCGTTTGATAAGACGATACTTCTGCCACCATTGGTAATAGCGAGCGCGTTGTTCGTGATCGAGATTTGCAAGAAATCCTGATCCGCGGTGCTCCACGGTATGTGTCGCCCAGAACCTAGATCTTTTCTCCGACCGACTTTGCCTGCGTGAACAGATAGAGATAATCCGGGCCGCCCGATTTCGAATCGGTGCCCGACATATTGAATCCGCCGAAGGGATGCGCGCCGACCATCGCGCCGGTGCACTTGCGGTTGATGTAGAGATTGCCGACGTGGAACTCGCGGATCGCACGATCGATCTTGTCGCGCGAACTGGTGTAGACCGCACCGGTCAAGCCGAATTCCGTGTCGTTGGCGATTTCGAGTGCGTGGTCGAAGCCGCGAGCCTTGATCACCGCAAGCACGGGACCGAAGATTTCTTCCTGCTCGAGCTTAGACTTCGGCGCAATATCGGCAATGACCGTGGGCTGAATGAAATAGCCCTCGCCCGCTTCCTTGGCACGTTCCCCGCCAGTGATGAGGCGGCCGTCTTTCTTTCCTTGCTCGATGTAGCCGAGAATTGTTTTCATCGAGCCTTCGTTGATCACGGCGCCCATATTGGCGTTTTCGCTGGGATCGCCTACGTGAATTTTCTCGACGCGCGCTTTCAGCATCTGCAGGAACTTGTCATAGACCCGCTCGTCAACAATTGCGCGCGAGCAGGCGGAGCACTTCTGTCCCTGGAAACCGAAAGCGGCCTGGGCGACTCCTTCGACTGCGGAATCGATGTCGGCATCAGCATCGACGATGATGGCGTCTTTGCCGCCCATTTCGAGAATCGTGCGCTTGATCCAGACCTGACCGGAAGCTTGCGTGGCCGCCGTTTTGTTGATGTGCAGTCCAACTTCGCGTGATCCGGTGAAAGCGATGTAGCGCGTTTTGGGATGCGCGACTATGGCATCGCCGAAACTCGCTCCGGCGCCGGGGCAGAAGTTCACGACGCCCTCGGGCATGCCGCATTCTTCGAGCAGCTCAACAAACTTGGCGGCGATGGTCGGCGAGTCGCTCGACGGCTTGAGTATGACGGTGTTGCCACTGACGATTGAGGCCAGCGTCATTCCCGCCATGATGGCGCAGGGAAAATTCCACGGTGGAATCACGGCTCCGACTCCGAGCGGGACGTAGTGCAGAGTGTCGTGCTCACCCGGGAGCTGAATCGGCGTTTGCGACTTGGAGAGACGCAGCGCTTCGCGCGCGTAGAACTCGCAGAAGTCGATGGTCTCGGAGATGTCGGCATCGGCCTCAGCCCAGTTCTTGCTGACTTCGAAAACCAGCCACGCCATGTATTCCATCTTGCGCTGGCGCATGATGTCAGCGACGCGGAACAAGAGGCCGGCGCGTTCTTCGATGCTGGTGCGGCTCCAGGATTCAAATGCCTTCAGCGCGGCGCTCATGGCGGGCTCGACGTGCTCTTTGCCTGCTTTCTGATGAATGCCAACGACCTCGGAGGGCTTAGCGGGGTTCAGCGATTTGATCTTGTCAGTGGTCTTGATGTGCTTGCCGCCGATGATAAGGTCGTATTCGCGTCCGAGCTGCCCGCGAACTTTGGCGATGGCGGCGCGCATGCGGCGCGCGTTTTCTTCCTTCGTGAAATCGAAAAAGGGCTCAGTAACAAATGGTCCGGAATGCAGGCTCGTGCGCGCTGGTCGGACGGGTGCTTCTAAAGTTGCCATGGGAGATGATCCTTTCAGAATGGAAGAATGACGTATAGGACTTTGATTAGTTTACACCCGCTAGCGATGCTGAGATGGCTATTAGACGCGCCGGTAAGAGCAGACGGTGCCCGCGCAGAACATGCCGACCAGCCGAAGCAAACCGTTCTTATTCAGGAAGATGCATCTAAACCCGTCAGGCATCCTCAGCCCGAAGATCAGAATGTCACGGTGACGACTTGCGACGTTTCGCTGGGGGCGGTTTCGAATCTCCAGTTCTTGATCGCTTTTTCCGCGGCCTCAGCCAGTAGAGGATGTCCTCCGAGGCAAGTAATGCGACGGACCGCTCCGTCTGGAGCGATCCATACCTGGGATTTGACGGTCCCATGCAGAGCGATCTTGGCAGCCATTGCGGGATAGTGAGGGTCAGGATGCTGCAGGGCCCTCCGTTCAGAGGCGGAGTGCGCGCCCTCGGGAGTAATGATGCGAGCAACATCAAAGAGACGCGGGCTCAGTTTGATACCCGAACGCGGGGCAGCTTCCAGATTCAGCTGAATTTGGACTTTGTCGCCGGTTCGAACGAGCGCCACGATTCCACCGTCTCGTAGGAAGTCGGGGCTTTCGCCTACGGTCAGAACTTTGTTCATTCCCAGCTTGTTCAACCCGAAAAGAGTTTTTTTGCCCTGGGCATCGTCCATGTAGAGGATGTTGCAGTTCAACAATTCGTCGTCAGGCGGGGATATCGTAACCCGCAAGGAACGCGAATCAGTGGTTTTTCCATCGAGAATCTTCTGCAAGAACTCGGAGGTTTCACGGTTGGCCAGGACTCCGATGGTCAGTTCCTTAGTCTCGGCCGGCCATTCAACATATCGTGTGAGTTGGAAGACGTAAGCGGCTCGGACCGCTCGTTCGTCCTGGGTTTGGGAGGACGCACGGAGCGCGGCTCCCAGCAGAACGAGAATGCAGGCGACGCGCACGCCGCGAACACGACTCATCGCTCGCCTCGTGTGAAGCGGTACGAGAGCCTGAAGCGGAAAGCCCGCCCATCCCCCGGAATGTCTGCTCCGGGATAGTTAGGCCCAACGGGGCTGTACCAGCGTCGGTCCAACGCGTTGTAGCAACTGGCGGAGAGTACCCAGGCTCCCCACAAAGGCCGAGTAGAAAACGTAGCGTTCGTCAGGAAAGAAGATGGAACACGAGTCTGCTGGTAGCTGCGTTGGGCGCTGAAGTACAGCAATTCCAACCCGGCAAAGGCGTGACGCGTAATGGGAATCGTCCCGTGGAGCTTGCCTTGTTGCAGAGGAGAATTGTCCAAGCGCTGATGGATGATCTGATCGTAGGCGTCCGAGAGGGCATAGCTGGCGCGTCCTTCCAGCCCAGAGGCCCTTTTCGCGTTCAGCTCGAATTCCACGCCTCTTCCGCGGATCTTGCCCCGGTTCACGGCGCGGGTCATGTTATTGGCAGGATCCGTTTCCCAATCGATCAGGTGATCGAGGTGATTGTAGTATCCGTCGACGGTCATGCCGAGCCATGGATTCCAGCTGTGTTCGAGTATGAATTCGTGGGTCTGAATGTTTTCTTTCTGGAGGCGCTGCGCGGGGGCTTCCTGGGTTGCTCCGTCGGTGTAATAGCTTTCGTAGGCGTTCGGCGCACGAAAAGCGCGACCGTAGAGGTATTTCAGCGCGGTACGCTTGGTGGGCAAGTACACAATTCCAAGTCGCGGACTAAGCGCGCTGCCGGATTCGCTTAAGTAGTCCAACCGTCCGCCGGCACGCAGCGCGAGGTCATTCCGCACCTTGAGTTCCAGTTCCGCGAAGCCGGAAGTCAGCCACGAAGTCTCGTGATCGTCCAGAGCGGGCGGCTCTCCTGGGTTGTAGTTTTGCTGCGCCAGCCGGAGGTTGTATTCGTAACTTCCGCCGGCCGTGAGGTGGTGCCTTCCCATGCGGTGGGTGAGAGTTCCCTCGATGCCGGTCCAGTCGGCACGGCCTTTGTCGAAATTCAAGAACCGATCTGGAGAATTGGTTCCACCGTATGCATAAGTGCCACGATAGTCGTAATCGTGAAAAAAGCTGAGCAGTTCTATATCGGTGGCCGCGGTCAAATCATGGTGATATTGGGCGTCGAAATAGGCAAAGTTATCTGTGGTCCGGGTTCCCAGGTCGTTGAAGTTCTTTCGTAAGCGGCGGTAGGAACAATCTTCAGGCGGCTGGCATACAGGCTCTGGAAGGTGAAATCTCCATACCGCAGGTCCCAGAAAGCGCGGGCCGCACGCTCTCCGTCCATGTTTTCGGCATAACCATTGTTCGGCTGGGACGCTGCGAATTCCGGAAAGAAAAGTCGCGAAGCACCTGGATTGTTCAGCAGGCTCCCGGAGAGCGAGGTAGAAAGGCGGCCTCGTGTCGCGCTGGCTGTGATTCGACCACCGCGACTCCACGACGAACCCACATCCCCCATGTTCTCAATCGATGGTCGAGCCGTTGGCTCACGCGTAATGACATTGATCACCGCAAATACGGCGTTCGTGCCAAATAGTGACGACCCTGGACCGCGGACGATTTCAATACGATCGATCAAATCCACATCAAGTGGAAATTCATTGCCAAAGTAGGCGCTATCGTAGAGGTTGTCATTCATCCGATGGCCGTTCAACAGAAGCAGCACGCGCGAATCGAAATCACCAGGGCGCAAGAATCCCCGTACGCCGACATAGGTGTAATTGCGATCGTTCGAGATATAGAAGCCCCGCTGGCTATTCAGTATGTCGGCCAGTGTCCGCCAGCCGTAATGCCGGATTTCCTCCGCCGTGATGACGGTGACCGACGACGGAGCATCGCGAGCGTCCTCCAGATGGCGGGAGGCACTGTAGACCTTGACCTGCGCCAAGTCTCTGAGATCGAGCGAGGTAAGATCCTGATCTGACTGCGCGTGCGCAAATCCAAATAAGACGCCGCAAATCGTGGACAGACAACAGTATGTAAACCGCTTCCGGTGAGAGTTCATCACCTGGAACTATCGGCAACGGATTACATTCGGAACAGTTGGCTGTGGCGGGTTTCGTTACCTCCGGTCCAGGCAGGCCTTTACATTCGGAAGCTCTCATTAATCGGAATCAGTGGTAGAAATACTAACAAAACGGCGGATGAAGTTAAAAAGCCCCACTTCTCGCGCACAGAACGCGCGAGAAATGGGGCGCTCACTTGTTCCGCATGATCTCTATGTCATCGTTAACGGCTAATCTCCGGACGGGAGTTCGGCGTGGTCGACTACCAGGACCTGCACTGGTTCGTTCTGGGGCACGAGTTTCAGGCCGAGCTGTTCTTGGAGAGCATTCGTAAGCGTGGGACCGTTGGCCTCTGCGGGCGGTTCGGGAAACAGGGGTTCGCCCGACTGCTTGAGAAGTTCATCTTCCGATGGATCGGGCGTCCAATGCAGATAGAAGGAATAGACTCCTTTGAGCCCAGTTTTGTCCACAACTGGCTTGCCCAAGCGCGCCGACAACTGAGCCGCTAACAACTCCAGCGGAGCACCTGTCGAGGAAAGTTCACCACGGCCAAGGTGGAACATGCTCG
>Ga0126370_10000239_pt1 | contig 21056 bp, 16 predicted proteins | sample PanSoiMetaPlot_3_FD_92586 | JGI IMG/M metagenome (GOLD analysis project Ga0126370, IMG submission 92586) | Tropical forest soil microbial communities from Panama - MetaG Plot_3 | ecosystem: Environmental > Terrestrial > Soil > Tropical forest > Bulk soil | place: Panama | collected 2016-02-17 | reverse complement strand
TGCCCTATCCATAATATTCAAATAATCAGTGCTAGACACGCCATCCTTATTTGTTACCGTGAGTTGCAGTTTTAAAAGTGCATTTTCAGAAACCTCGGGAAGTTTGAACGACCATCCGGAAGTCTCAGAACCACCTACAGTTGTACGAGGCCCGGATAACTGATCCCATTTATATGAAAGAGAACCGCCTGCAGGATCATAGCTTCCACTACCATCTACGACAATTGTCGACCCACCATTTGCAATTTGATCAGGTCCTGCAACCGCCACTGGTACTACTTTACCAAATGAGCTGAGATTTTGTCCAAATGAGCTGAGATTTTGTGTGGATGTGGTAGCTGAAGTAAAAGGGGGGGCAAGTTGAGCAGAAATATTTGGCTGATTAGTAGCAGCCAAGTTACTTGACAGACTGCCTGATTGAGCAGTAGGATTTGAATTATCATTTACTGTTGTAGGAGACATATTTTGGAGTATATTTACTGCATTCAAATTATTTTGACTTGTATTATCTTGACTAGGCATGTTTACTTGGTTATTATTAACTAGAAATTTCGATGGGATATTTTGGGACTGCGCAATTGCTGTAGAGACATTAACATTCTGGTTGCTATTGGTGTTACTAACCTGGATGTGACTGTTCGCGTCATTATTGTTCTGTGTGACAGAGTTAGATGATAATTGATTAGTTGAGGAGATGGAAGCAGTGGATGGACTAGACTTGCTCGCAAGAATGTCCACAGTTGCCGAAGATGAGTGTCCTGTACTATCTGTCACTGTTAATTTGTAGGCAAAGTGTCTATCGGATTGAACGTTTGGAACAGCAAAGGACAATACTGGGGAATTAGTGTCCTGTGAGGCTACCAGTGGCTGGCTATTGCTAAGTGGAGTCCAGGAATAAGATACGATTGCACCATTAGATGAGCTACTCGCTGCTCCATTTAATGTAACTTTCTCCTGTCCGTTAACAACTGAAGTTGACTGCTTAATTGCGACATTCGGTGGTGAGCCGTTATTATTGCTTGCTTTCTCAGTCCCAATATTACTGTTTAATATTGAGGGGTTTGATTGCAACTGAGAAGTCGGGCTCGGCAATTTAGCAGTTTCCAATTCATGGAACGGTATTGGAAATATCAAACTCGGACCTATACCGTTTGGCAGAGTACCAGGTATTGGACTACCAAGGCCTTGACTTTCATTAATTATCGTGGTAGTGGTATTATTGTTCGAGAGGTTGGAATTACCACTTTGCGAATTCATGCCGGTTGCACCAGTCGTATTCTGACTATTTTGAGCGCTATTGTTATTATTGATCGTTATAGTTATTGATGGCTTTGATGGGATCGATGCAGGGTTTAGCTGTGACGGCGGAGCAGTACTAGTGGTACTTGTCGTCATGTTTGTAGTAGGATTGTTCGATTGATTTGAAATTACGACTTTGCCTGGGATAACATTGCTAGGAGTAGATGTAGCTTGAGTGCTTGGGGGCACGTTGTTAGCCTGCTTTGAAGTAACTGAGGTAGAGTTTTGTTTGGAAGGCGGTTGATTTGAAATTACTACTTTGCCTGGGATAACATTGCTAGGAGTAGACGAAGGCTGATTACTGGATGTTAAACTTGGATTGGTGACACTATTACTATTTGTAGTACCAGAATTTGCTTTGATATTATATGGTGGAACGAAAACTGTTCCCTTCTCATTAGATGCAGAGCTCGGACGTGAGGTATTCAATTCATTAGTAAGAGCATTCTTATGCTCAGCTATGTTATTCTTACGTTCCGTAATGCCATTATTTGCTGAACTGTTTAGTGCAGATTCTACCGCCTTCTTGTGCTCTTTTATGCCGTTGTTTAGGGTAGTAGTAGTTGCTGCTGTAGATAGGGGACTCACACTTTTCGGCTTTTTCATTTCTGCAAAGTTAACACCTTGTGATGGCGTAATTGGTTTATATGAAGTAGATATCCCTGTAAAGTTCACACTATAATATTTAACAGACTGCGTAGAGGGAGTAGTGGCGGAGGTGCCTTTAACATTTATGCAGGATATTTTCGATGTCACTCTATTATTCCCTTCCTTTATCGCTGAATCATTAGAGGGTGCAAAGGTGTATTTCCAAGAAGAGAAATCTTCTGCCCCCTTACCTGTTCCACTTGGTATGACAGTCTTGTAAGGCTTAATATCGTTTATAAGAACCCCAACAGTACATTTGATATCAGGTCTATCTGACGAGGTGCCCGTTATCGTTAATGTCTTTATTCCATCTGATAGCTTCTGTCCCTTAGTTGGTGAAGTGATCTTCACACTAGGTGTCGGTGTTTGAGCACTCGCAGCAGTTATTGATACAATAGAGAAAAGTATTAACCCAAAGCTCAACATTAACATGAATTTCTCAAGCTTCAATTAATTGACCTTGGGTAGGATGTAAAAATGACTATAAAAATATCGGTTGTTAACAGAATTTGGCTAAGAATAAAAATTACTTTACACAATATCTCACTATACTATGTCAAGAAGATTTGGAATCTCGTATGAAAAAGACCAGTTTTGCATGCAATGAATTTATTCGATCCATTCTACTGCTAAATGTTCAAAACACTAGAAGCTGACTAGGGTCCTTGATCGAAGTGATAAATCATCTATGCAAGGTAGCTCTTTATCCATCTATCAGTATATCGTACATTATTTTGTATTACAACAATTTTTGATATTTCGCTTTCGTCCATAACAGAGTAACCTTGCAATTTCGAACAGAGTCTATCGGCAAAGTTTCGAACCTCATTCATTTCCATCATGTTGCTGCGTTCAAGTCTCATGGTCGCCATACCGATATTCATATAGGATTTTAGCTCGATAAAATGAGGATTTCCCTCTTCCATCATCTTCGAAAACTCTTCGACGAAATCAAGAGAATCATTGTAATTCCTAATTAAGGTCATGCGTAATACAGTTCTAGTTTGTACAGAAGCCAGAAAACGGAGACTTCTCCACCACCTCTCCCAGGCATCCTTATGACGTGGTCGATTAATCGCGTAAAACATTTTCTTGTTAGAAGCATTAGTCGAAAGATATATCTGAGTTGGTAACGCGTTCTCAGCTGCTAATCTAGTGAGCATTTCCGGCTCCTGACCGTTAGTGACGAGAAAGATCGACTTTGTTGCTTTCAATGACTTCAGGTATTTAATTAATTGCGGTAGTTTTGGATACATGGTTGGTTCGCCAGACAGAGATATGGCATAATGAGCAGGAAAAAGAGACTCGTTGAGTTTTTTCTTGCTATTCTTTGAATGTCCATAAAATCCGCTAATTAATTTTCTTCTTGCTTCCATTAAATTGTCTACTATAACATCTGGCTCGTCTACCAATTCCGGAGGCATTTCTAACGTATCATAAAATTCTGTGGGACGCCAACAATATATACAACGATTTTCGCAATTCATTGCAGTTGGGGTCATTTCCATGCATCTATGGGTAGAAATACCGTAGAATTTGTGCTTGTAGCAATCACCTTGGTCTGCAAACGACTTTTTAGTCCAATGACATAACTCTACGGCTGAATGATTGTAAACTCCGTATTTTGCCTTCTGCAATTTTGATTTGACCTGTGGTGTAATCTGGATAAGATTATCTTCGGTACTATGAGAAGAATATTCGTATTCATCGGAGCAACTCATTCTAGATTCTAGATTCTGATAGGTTCCTATAAATTTAAAGCTTGCAATTACCATCTATTCATATCACATATATTTCAGACAGACTGGTAGTTGTCACATTCTTCTCAGATAGCATTTATTAGTAATATCACAAATCACGCCTAACAAATTGGGAATTAACACTGAGGATATCGTTAAAATCAGCCTCAAACTAGCAAACTGGATAAGCTTACCAGCAGATAGCAACATACATGTTAGAGGAGACAGTATGCACAAGGTTCTAATTGCAATTGATGTGAGTATTGCAGAATTGATACTTGCTAAGAATCTCGGTTGTGATGGTGTAATAGCACATCATCCTATAGGAATTTCTTCTCTTAACTTTCACAAGGTATTTGACCGTCATGTAGAATACATGACCGAGAATAGTATTTCAAAAGACTTAGCTACAGAGGCTACCCGCAAATTAGAGATGAGGGTCAGCACAAGGTCACATGCAGCTATTTATGACCAGGTCATCCATGCAGCCAAGTTGCTGAAGATGCCACTTATCAATATTCATCAGCCGTGTGATGAAGTCATGAGAAGAACGATATTAGAAAAGATAATAGCAGGTAGTACAGAGTACGTTTCAGACATTTTAGAGTCGATTGAAACAATTGGGGAATTCAAAAATGCCAAGACCAGAGTAGAGACTGTCTTTGGAAGTTCGTCTAACCGTGCAGGCCGATGGGCTTTAGTAGTGGCCGCCGGAACCAATGGAGGGTATCCTATCGCAAAGTTATACTTTCAACATGGTATTGACACTGTAATCTATCTTCATATCGACTATAGCGACATATTGAAATTGCAAGAAGAACAACTACATGGAAACCTAGTTATCATGGGTCATCTTGCAGGTGATTCTATAGGACTTAATGCACTTGCAGATAAACTAGAAGAAAAAGGGATTGAAACAGTTAGGCTTGGTATCATACCTTCAAAATGATTCATTTTCCATAATAACCTAGTCGATAGGTGTCACACGTGGGAACGTACTTGAAAAATACTTGACATACCATGCCAATCTGTATTAGGATATGGATCTCTTCTAACAATTATATATTGTCGTAGTTTTAGAGTTGGTAGTTGGCCTTCGTAGTATAGCCTGGTGAGTATAGGCGGCTGTGGTCAAGATTAGAGTGCTGAGCTTTGAAATCTTGGAAGAAACCGCTCGAGGAGGGTTCAAATCCCTCCGAAGGCCCCATAATTCATGGTTTAGGTAACTAGATGACATATAATGATAGACTCGTGAGATTAAATGTATTGAACTAATTCTAAATATATCAGACATACAAAATCGAACTGAATCTGAAATGATTTTATCCTTATTCTTGATTCATGCAGATGATCTTTCAAATGTCTCGTGTATTGAAGGACTTGCTAGTACCCAACCATAATGATTTTCATCGTGAATATATCTTATCTCTTTAATATTTGGCTTTAGCTTATTTTTTCGTAAACCCAGTAAAAGCCCCGTTTGTATTGCTATACCAATTTTTTTGCTTAATTGGGTTGTTTTCGTATCTCCCTTAGGAAGCAAAATGCGACAGCTGAACCTGTCTTGGGCGCTTAGGTCTCCATATTGCTTGACTAAATTTTCAACAACCTCATGAACATCAGCAGTACCTTTGACGTCTATTGTAATATTTACAGGGAAAGATGAATAAGATCTCGACTGAGACATAATCATAGTTTAGAACAATGCAAGAAAAAAGGATTCGGCTGGTTTCCATCAGGTAAGAGAATTAAAGCCTCATTTTTCAAATTAAACTGATAAATTAGAATTGGCTTTTTTCAAATATATTATCTAGGCATATGAGAATCACATTACAAAATCGATAACGCGATAGAATGGAATATGGGTATTTGATAGAACAGGATGGAAGTAGGCTAGTTGTTGATTATCATAAGTTAGCTCAATACATCATGTTTGAAAAGTATGCATCAAGTTACTTGGAGAAACAGTGCCGGGGGCGGGACTTGAGCCCGCGACCTTTCGATTATGAGTCGAACGCTCTGGCCATGCTGAGCTACCCCGGCAAAGCTCAGAGGCCATTTGCTAAGGAAATTCCTTTCGAGCATATATATTCTATTCAAACTAGTCAATAATGTACCCTTTCTAGTTCGTCTAAGGATATTTGATTATTAAACACATGATGAGATAGTGAACGTTTGAATTTTTATTATTTTATTGGGAACCAAATCACATGAACAAATTGCAATCGAAAATGTAAACTAAATTTATCATTAATACAAATCGCTATCATCACTAACTTTCTTCTTGAACAACTTGAATTCCCTTCCTTGCATAGTCTTTTCCTGGATAGAATCGTCTTAGTTCAGACTTGGTGTAAGCATCCACCCACATGAATTTTCGTTGGAGTGTGGCTGTATAGATTTTTTTCCAATCAAGCTGTACAAATTCGAGCCATGCTCGCATTACGCGCGGATCAATATAGTTTCTCAATGAGGTACCCAAGTTATAATCGCGAGTTTCTCTCTGAAGCTTTAGTTGAACTTGTACCTTTTCAAGCCTTGCCTCCAGCCTATTTTTCTGGTTCTCGGTCTTCCATCTCTTGGAAGCTATATCCTCATTTAATTTTCTGATAGTATCTTCCTTTGACTTTGTAGAAGCCTCAAATCTTTCTAATGCTTTTTTGCTGGCCGGATTGTTTGGATCTATTCCCTTTTTGTGGTTACAAGTTATTGCTGCTTTTAGATTTGCCATTTTAGCGACGTATACCTTTTGTGGTTCCGGAGACTGTATGTTTAATTTTGTTGATTGGTTTGCCAGTGCCTCCTTTACAGTGCTAGTAGTGATGTAAGTCCTGAACACCTTTGCAGTAAGACCAGGTACTCTCTTACTGTCAAGAGTGCGCAGAAAGGAATTCACTTTACTGGAAGTTATTCCATCAAAAATTTGGTCACCAGGTTGTTTGTCCTTCATAAAAAGTCTTAGATTATCATATAGCCCATGCATATCACGCGAGCCAATCTCAAGGGTTTTTTGCCATGGAACACTATCTTTGCCCAAGAAATTGAACTCGATAAATTGTTTACCATCGGAGTGTGGAAATTTTAAATGTTCTACCCTAAGAGTCGAAGCACCGACTGTGTCGGCCTCTTCAGGGTCCTTTTCATCACCTACCCTCATTGCAAGTTTTGATATAAGATAGCAGACAGTAGCAAGTTTTCGTTGACTTTGATCTCGTCGAGTTATCATCCGTTCTATTATCTCGTTTTCGATCTTGGTGATATGATTTCCCAATCTTTCGGCCTTGTCATATTTTTCCCTATCATTGTTTTGTCTTAGTGCAGATGAATCATGGAGCCAAACATACTTCCTTTTGCCTGTAAGCACTTCAAGCCATGTGGCCAACCATGTCGAAGCATGATCATTGACCACCTTTTCCCAGGTCCCTTCGGGGACTGATGCGTCTTCGCCTAAGTTAAGAATTACATCCTCAGGCCTCACCCTAGGTTTCCATCTACCACGCAATGGATGCTGGCCTCTTCCCATAAATATACCAGGAGGTTCGACTAGCCAATTGGCAATTTCTACTTCAGCCCCATCGACGATTGCTTTGCCATAAAGGGATTTTAGTCTCTCCCGTTCAGCCTTTTTTGCAAGAGATATCCTTTTTCTCTCTTCACGACTTAGATTCCTGACCCTCTCGATTTCTTGTTCTTTGGACCTCTTTTCTTGATCCACTAAAGTAAATGCCTCCTCAAAATTGATTTCTTCTATACCATTAACATCTCTGTATTTTTCTGGCAATAATTTTCTAAAATCCGACAAAAAGTTCAGCTGAAATACGGGATCCTTTACATAGTGAGTATCCTTCTTTTTTGCCCATGCATAAACTAATTCTTCCTGACTAGGACTGAGCAATACCCTTTCATTTTTTATATAAATGGCTAATCCTTTCGGTGTATAAGAAGGTGGAAAAGCAACCCCATTATGCTGTAATGTACGCCATTTATGGGATACAAGTGCAACTGAAGACTCCATCTACTTTGTGTGAACTCCTAGCTTATTACTCTTAAAGGTTACCGGCAGACGCCCTATTATTTTCGAATGTCCCAAATTTATAAATTTATTCTGCAAATTTCGTATAGTTACAGGTTGCAAATTGCAGTATTCTTCCTTGGATATTTTACTTTCTTACAGAGTGGTACCTGAATTTATCCAGCTTGATCAATTCGTGATAAGACCCAAAGTCCGAGGGATCGACGTTATCTAGTATGTTGCTATCTGAACCTTTTACTTGAGGCTGTGAATCGATGAGTTTGTATAACGTGGATCTTTGGGCCGGAATCCTGCCAGCAGAACGAATTATGGTGCGTATTTCTTTAGGCTTCATGAGTTGTCCATGTTGAGCGCCAGCAGCTGTTGAAATACTTTCATTCATTAAGGTTCCACCAAAGTCATTTACTCCACAATCCAAAAGTATTTGTGACATACGCAGTCCTTCTTTTACCCACGATACTTGAATATTATCAATCAATCCATCAAGCATTATTCTTGATATAGCATGCATTTTGATTATCTCGTTGCCATCTGGTCCTGGCCTCATGTTCTGAACAAGTCCAAAATTGAACATTGGTGCTTCATGGTGTACAAAGCCTAACGGAACAAACTCTGTAAACTTGCCATTTTGCTTTTGCAACTCTCTTATTGTTTCTAAATGTCGGGCTTTATGTAATGATGTCTCTACATGTCCAAACATGATGGTAGACGTTGTAGGTATATTCATGGAGTGTGCAGACCTAACAACGTTTATCCAATCTTTAACGGAAATCCTTCCAGGGGAGATTATCTGTCGCAAATCCTGGTCTAGGATCTCTGCTGCCGTACCTGGAAGGCTACCTACACCCGCGTCTTTCAACCCCTTTAGGTATTCTTCTACGCTCACTTCAGACCTGATAGCACCGTATAGTACTTCTTCCGGAGAAAATGCGTGTATGTGAATGTCTGGAATTTCCTTTTTTATGGCTCTGCAGATTTGAACATACAGATCTCCATCCATCTTGGGGGGCAAACCTGCCTGGATGCAGACCTCGGTTGCACCTAACATCCAAGCCTCCTTTGCCCTTCGAACAACTTCTTCTATCGGTAGAAAATATCCCTCCTCCTCCCTAAAGTCTCTGCTAAAAGCGCAAAAGCCGCATTTTTTTATACATACGTTGCTGAAATTAATATTTCTATTAACTACATATGTAACATAATCTCCGACCTTTTGCCGCCTCAACTCATCTGCCACAAGGCAGACCATGATCATCTCCTTGGAAGTTGTGTCAAGCAGCTCTACAGCTTCTTGAACCGAAATTTCTTTATGACTAAGTGATTTATTAAGTATCCCAGAAATTACGGGATCAATATTTTTGAATAGGCTATCCAAATTCAATTCTTACTGTACTCCTTTACCAAACCGCTTTCATCCACCAGTGAATCAATAAACGGCTTAAGGCGCTCTGATACAAAACCCAATGACTCGTCTAGAAATTCTGGGTAAATAGGAAGGCGAGCTCTCAAATCCCCGGCCTTTTGGGTAGTTATCCTCTCAAGGTTCTCTAAATCTGGCCAACAGTACTCAGGATTAACATGATCTATCGTGACTGGAGAAATTCCCCCCCAATCATTGATACCGGCATCTAGAAAATCTCCAAGACAGCCGGGATTAAGGTTTGGTGGAACCTGAATATTCATATCATTCAAGACGAGTCGTGCAAGAGCCACGCATTTTACAAAGTAAGAGTGAGATGGTCTATCGAACATGGCCATTGCGGTGTCTGCTTTGGGTGAAAAATTTTGCATAATTACCTCTTGGAGATGCCCAAATTTGTTCTGAATGTTCCTCAATAAAAACAATGAATCAATCAACTCTTCAGGAGTTTCGCCTAAGCCAACTAGAAGTCCAGTAGTCATAGGAATTCTAAGCTCTCCTGCACTTTGGATCGTCTTTATTCTCACCTTTGGATTTTTACTCGGAGCCATTTCATGAGGCATTCCTTTCCTAACAAGTCTATCGCTTGCTGACTCCAACATCACTCCCAAACTCACGTTCGTATCTTTTAATGAGGACATTTCTTTTTTGGTCAGACTGCCCGCATTAGTATGTGGTAACAATCCCGTCTTTTGTAATATTAACTCGCTAACATCTCGTATATAGTCGATGATCGAGCTGTGACCTAATGACTGCAGCCATTCCCTGGCTTCCAAATACCTAGTCTCTGGTCTTTCGCCTGTAACAATAAGAGCTTCAGTACATCCCGCCATTTTGCCTTTCTGAGCGATCAAAAGCGCTTGTTCTCTACTCAACATAGACAAGTCTCTATCAGTGGGCATTTTCTTGTAAGTACAATAGGAACATGTATCACGGCACAAATTGATCAAATTAATGAATACTTTTGGCGAATAGGTGATAAGCCCAGGTTTGAATCTGTCTCTTGTCAATCTCGCCGAGCGCAAGATCGAATGGGTATCTTCAGATTCGAGAAGAAGTAGACAGTCTGTTTTTGTGATTGGTTTATCTTCCATGCATTTGTGTAATACTTCGGTGATCTCTTTCTCGACCGAACACGAAAACATCTTTAAATCTTATAACCTAACTCATTATTAACAATTAGCTATCTGTTCTAACTATTAGCTATTGCGATCTAAAGTAGTTAATTCTGGTACGACTATTCCATTATTTGCTATTTTATGAACTATAGTAATAGCAGATAACAGACTCAACTTATTGGGTGCTGATCACGTTTTACTGTATATTCTCTACCATGCCAATCAACAGCGTTTTGTTTAGTTGCGTCCAGATTTGATGATATAAAAGATGCAGATATTATTGCACCACCTATTGGCGAAGCAAGGGCATATATCGATTTCGCGCGTATCCCAAATTTCAGTTGTATAACATCAGTTATGATAATCAAAATAATTGTGCCCATATTCGATACAAATAATATAAAATCCAAAATATTACCTGATTTGATTGCAAATTCCAGAAATAAAGAGTACGGCAATACAATGAATGGACCTATTAATAAAAAAAACAGAGCTACAGTCAGCAAAATAGTCTGATTCTTATGTTGCGAATACATTGGGATCACCAATCGTCGCAATCCGTTCCACAATGTTTTCATGTCTCTTGCCCACACGGCTTGGATTTCACTTTCGCCACGGAACATTTTCATTTCAAATTTGCCCTGCTTAACCTTACTCCCTAATGCTCCATCCTCGATTAGTTCCTGCCTTACGCTTGCATGAGTGCCAACTTTTTCATATGTTTGTCTAGTTATTAGAAAGAAGCTTCCAAAAAAGTAACCTATTCGTGTATTTGGGTCATTGACCCGAAGAGCAGAAAAACGAGTGTGCAAAAAGATTGAAAGCATCGGTACTGTAATTCTAGTCCATATTTCGTTACACATAAGTCTTGGTATAACTGTTAATGCCTTTAATTGTCCCACTACTAGTGCAGTAGTAGCACTCGTCATAAGTTGAGGGCTATGTACCGTATCTGCATCGGTAAATAATAAAATGTCACCGCTAGATCTCACATAACCTTGGTAACATGCCCAGTTTTTTCCTACCCAACCTTCAGGGGCAGGATCAGCATGTATTACTATGATCCTTGCATCCTTCTTCGAATAATGATCCATAATCTCCCCAGTTCTATCAGTAGAGGAATCATCTATAGCTATAATTTCAAAATTAGGATAATCTTGTGCTAGTAAACTATCAAGACATTCTGCAATATACTTCTCTTCGTTAAGGGCTGGCACTATCACACTAATCTTTTGAAGTGCACTTTGCTTGGGTATAGCCTTGCTTAGCACAGGAGACCTTCTATATGACCTTAAAGAATATAACAGCAGATACACCCAGGTGCCCAGAGTGGCCATCGTTATAACTCCCAAGGTGAGATTAATTGTCAGTAACTGTATGTTAACACTTGAATCCAATTCTTTAGTACACGATAGTAAATTAATTGCCAGATATAGATTACTATTCAACTCATCCGGGATTTTTGGAAGGACATAATGGTAGTTTTCTGAATTCGATTGAAAAGTAGCATATTGGCAAGGCGACATTGTGCTTGCGAAGACGTTGAGCTAGCATCTTTTGCAAGCACTTTGGTAGAACCAACGTCATTCCTTTCCCATTGTTGAGATCATGTGACAATTTCTAATGAGACTTTTTAGCCATACCCAATTATAGGCATAACCACCAGACTATACGGCTTTTCTTACTAAAGTTCGAATATCAGTCTCTGTCTTCATTCAAAGCTCCCTGCTTGTACTCCGTTCCTATAAGAAGCTTTGTCTATGAGAGATCATATTATATATTAGCATAGTGGCGTATTCCAATGGCGCATTGCTTCTCAATTAAACTAGACTCAAGTTATCCTGTAGCAACTGAAGATTTGGTGGTTACAAACGCCTCACTAATTTGTTGATAGATTCGTAGGAAATGTAGGCCTTTTTCGGTGGTACTGTAGGTCCGCTCTCCCTCCTGATATGTAATTAAACCATTTTCTAATAGTTGAGACAAATATTCCTTAAGTTGCACATACGAAAGGTAGGCCTTGTACATAATCCTGATCTGTGTTGCTTTTCTCCCTTTGGCTATCTCCAAGATCAACGCAATTATTTCCAGATTATTTCTATTCTTCACATTAATATCGTTAGTTTATACGAGCATTGAATAAAAACGTCGTCAAACACTATTATAGAAACGATTACTATATAGAGGTAACGATAAAGTTATAGTTTGATTAAAACTTAGGAGTGTACTATAGGTTTCTTATGCCTACGTGTAAATCTTCTATCTGACAGCTTCAAGAGGAAGCGAAATCGTATCAAATAAGAATCCATAGTAAGCACGATCCGCTATCAGATATACTCATTTTTAATATCATGTGAAAATTACAAGCAATCTGATTCAATCTATCAGTACAAAGAAACAGAGTACTTCTTTTGATGTCTATGACAAGTTGCATTTTTTTCGTGTGATTTTTATATGTTATACCAATCTTAAGCTATTCCGGGATTAGAATTCTTTGAATTTTTTTGATCTTGGTAGCCCTGAACTATTGCTTCATATTGCTTGTCTAATGGTTTAGTATTGAGTGTTATTCCTTCAATTTTTGAGAAGGCCTTGACAATGCTTTTTGCTGCAAGGGGTTGGGGTAATGATGTTTCAGAAATTTCTCCGAAAAGGCCAATCGCATCTAGCTTTCTCTCGCTTGCGAGGCCGAGTATTAGACCATTGAACCATGTGATACTATCGATTTCATTTCCTATAAGTTCTATTTGGAATTTTGTCAATATGCTTCTAAGATCGGGATTATTTACTACACCGCAAACCTTTGGAGCACCTGTTAGTTGTTCTTTAAGATATCCCCCTGAAGAATACAAAAGCTTAACATGTCCGATTTCTTGAATGTAATCCAAAAGGAGATTACAGAGTTGGTACAGCTCTCCAGAATCTTGTGGTTGGGTATTGCCTGTGAAAATTAACAAATTAGCATCTTTGCTGTAATAGATTTGATAGCAATCAACGGCGCATTTTACTACACCATTTTTATATATGACCCAGGGTTTTTCATTAGAAATTATTTCAGCTACGAAATCTGTCTTGAGGTTTTCAGCAAGGTAGGAAGAGGAAATTCCCCCAACTTTACCGATATCAGGCAGAGATGCGAATAATACAAAATTGTCTGACTTGAAATTCTTTATTTTGTTAATTATCATTTTGTAACATTGTTCTTTTATTACCATGTAGTTAAATATTCAGAAATCATCAAAAGAATGAATTCTGAGCGAAAGTTTCCATCGAGATGCCAGATAGAAAACCATATCGACACATCAAGACTATACAAAGTCTATTATCCGCAGTTCCTTGCTGCCTCATTGAGAAGGGCAGGAGCTCAATTTCTAGTTTACCGATCATACTAAATGACTGGGGTAAACGTGGATAAAAATCATACCATAAGTGTCAAGAAAGTCCATTGTGAGCAAAATTGATGGTACTTGAAATAGTATATATACCATAAACAAATCTAGAGAAAAATCAACACATAACTAAGAGAATCTGCTATATATTTCCTGGATTAACTACCAAATTTACTGTAATTGCTCGTCCATATTGTCTATGCATTGCAAGTACAAATCTCTGCTTCTTTTTATTATCCATTTTGCAAAATCATCTAAATTGAAAACATACTGTTGTTGAAAGCTTGGTGGGATAAAGCCCCCATGAGTCAAGACCTGCACTACGACATATTTTTCGTTGATTGTTGCAACTTCTTCTTCTGCCGCAGATTCAGATTCTTCGACAGTATTTCGATAGAGTAGAATAGGTCTATTTTTCTTTCTGGATAAAATTGATGCATGAGTAAGCTTATCTCTAAACTGTTCAATTAGCCAGCCATCTAGAGTTATCTGCCTCCTATTTATGGCCAGCTGGTCCTTTCGAATCAAAATACTAACTATACTACACTTCTAATTCGCAAGTATTATAATGTAAGTGGTAACAATTTTTGACCATGTAAATTGATATCTTTAATTAACTTCGAGAGTAGAATCAAAAATGATGAAGTAATTGTAAAATCAGGTCAGTCGCTAACAAAAACCTTGGATCCTTCGATTCGCGTGCATCTAGGATCACATTTCTTAAAAATATTTGTTCTCTATTTATAAGTAATGTCAATGCCCTTTAGAATGTGCAATTTACAAGCAATAACCAGTTAAACTTTTTTGAATTCGCTAAGTTTTCTTTTTGTAAAAGCCAAAACTTAAGTCAAATTTGGGAAAATCTAAAAACTTGAAAATTATTCAAAATATTTGGAACATTTGAATCTATGTAAATGTTTCTGAATAACGATGTTCATATATTCATTCTTCATGAAAGACAGAAATATATACTTATAATATCTACTTATGTAGTGAACATTTATTTATTCTAAAATATTGAATATTGTATTTCGTGGTATTTTCATCAGAAGCAAGTAGGAATTATGATATTACAATAATGTAGTCCTTATCTAGTGAAGAATGAAGGACTCTAATCGTGGTTCATTAAACCTAACTGGACTTTATTTATCCTAAAGTGCTGCTTGAGATTTGGCCTACAGGTTTGAGAACTCACTGGCAAACTGCAGTTGGAAAATATATGGCAATAGATGTACTGACAAATATATGATTCCAATTAACAAGCCAATGATTGGCGAAGAGGAACGCCGTGAAGTCTTAGAGGTTTTAGATAAAAGTTCTAGTCTCACATCACCTTCAAAGGACGGCGGCAAAAAAGTGCGAGAATTTGAGCAACTTTTGAGACAATTTCTACACGTAAAACATGCGATTGCAGTCAATTCAGGCACTGCAGCTTTGTATTCATCTTTGCTTGCACTTGGCTTAAAGTATGGCGAAGAAGTCATTTTACCTTCATTCACATTTGTAGCTACCGCAAATGCTGTTGTCGCAGCAGGAGGCAAACCTGTTTTCGTAGATATCAGTAAAAATAGACAAGATTATAACATCGATCCTCAAGAATTGAAATCAAAATTTACAAATAGGACAAGAGTGATTCTTCCTGTTCATCTCTATGGGAGTCCAGCAAATTTGGACGAAATTGAAGAATTTTTACAACGTTACTCAGATGGCAACGTCTTTATCGTCGAAGACGCATGCCAATCCCTAGGTTCTACCTACAAGAAAAAACAAACTGGCACATTTGGAATAGTGGGTTGCTTTAGTACGTATGCAAGCAAGGTAATGACATCTGGAGAAGGAGGAGCAGTGGTGACTGATGACGACGATATTGCGGAACGGCTAAAAATGATCAGAAACCACGGCATGGTAGAAGGCTATGATACTCGTATTCTTGGACTAAACTCGCGCTTACCTGAAATGAGTGCAGCGCTGGCTAAAGCCCAGATGTTAAAGCTCCCCGAGATGTTGGAGCGTAGAAGACATAACGCCAAACTGATGACTGAGCTGCTATCATCATCGGATAACAGGGCCTCAAATATAGATGAATATGTAATCCTGCCGAGAATTCACGAAGTCAATAAAGAGTCTAACTGGTATTTGTATACGTTAGCGTTCAAAAAGGATGGGATTAGAGACAATATACAGAAAAAATTGGTAACTGAATACAATATAGGTGCTTCTGTTTACTATGATCCTCCAGTGCACCAGACTCCATTCTATGACGAAATGGTAAAGATGAACGCTCTGAAGTTAGAAAATACAAATTGGGCCAGTAAGCATGTATTATCGCTACCTGTGCATCCACTTGTTACTGATCAAGAAATAAGATTCATCGCCTCTAGTTTGGTTGAGGCAATAAACAATCTATCTTAAGGGAATTTCCAGAATCGAAATATGAGAAGCGGATTGAATAACTTTATAAATTTTAATCCTAAAAATTCCCAAAGACCGGCATTATTGCAAACAAATGTTGCTTCTATGATATTAACTGACACCTCATAGAATCCATCTATCATCAATCGTTGATGGTTACATATATGAAGCTGCAACTAACCAGGAAACGCATATGGTTTAAATAATATGTAAATCGATTAGTTTTAGATATAATATGCCAATAGATCAAGACTTTCCGAAAAACCATCAAGTAATTGGTAAACATTCGCTTTCTGACGGTGAACACTACCATTATGTTTGGGGTCCTGGAAGAGCTGCAGAAGCTGCAGAGAACGAAGAAGTCAAGGCAGCCTTTGCTGCTAGAGGAGAACAACAAGTTCCCCTTGGTGTACACGGTACTATGGTTGCGATTGATTGGGACTCGTGTGTTGCTGATGGAGCATGCATAGAGGCATGTCCAGTACAAGTCTTCCAATGGTATAGGACAGAACAAGATGAAGCTCCTCAACAGATGGCCAATGCAACGAGCGCAGGAACCGGAAGTACAGTTAAGGAAGAGAGAAAAGATTACACAGACAAGGCGGATCCGATAAGAGAACACGACTGCATCTGGTGTATGGCTTGTGTTTCTGTTTGTCCTCCCCAGGCAGTTAAAGTAGACCAATCAAGTCTCGAGTTTCATGAAAAAGCTTCAGGCACGTTTAATGAAGCACTCTCCAAAAGCAGCGCACCTCCACCTCACGCGCACTGAATTACAAAATACACGTTCTCTTTATTTTTCGTTAAATTGCTTGTCGCTAAGATTCTACAGATCGTGCTGAAATATGTCGATATTGTGAATTGGCAAGTATATAGTTTGCATTAGGCAAATCAGCCTTCTTGTTGAAGATGCAAGATGGACTTTAATATGTAAGGTGACTGAGGAAAATTGAATTAAAGCTCAACTAATTGTACTAGTAATTTCAAACAAAAATCCATCCATGAATATTTCAAAGTTATCAATCAGTCCTATCATCTTGCTGCTTTAGCCTTTCAGAAAATGAAATTAACTTTCCATGATCTTCAATTTTGATGTTATTGTTCACTCTTACGCTCAGACCCACAGACCTGAATAATGCCAATAATTCCCCGCCTGAAATAGATTGATTCAACTCGCCGAACTTGATCAATTCCACGATTCTGTGGACAATAGCTTTAGTCTGAATAGGAAACTGCGATTCAGCCAATCGCAATACCTCATCTCCCCTATCATATAGATAATCCAATATCACCTCTCTGTCAGTCCTACGTGACCTAGATTCGGCTTCTTGTCTTCTTAATTTCTCCTTCTCCATTAAAGACATGTACTCACGCAATTCCTTCATCTTGCGAGCCTTAATGATTGCTAGATCAGTATCATCATCTGACATCAACCTTTCATCACTCCGATAGGTACCAATCGTATTACCTTTGTTGCTATCCCAAGTGAATGTGACACATTGACTACAGAATCCACATTTTTGTATGCATAGGGAGCTTCTTCCACGATTCCATCCTTTGTTAATGACTTTATGTAAATACCCTTTGATTCTAGGTTCTTCCTTACACCGTCCACAGTATAATTTCTCTTTGCAGCAGATCTCGACATTGCTCTCCCAGCTCCATGTGCGGTTGACCCAAAACTCAAGGATTCTGACTTGCCATTACCCAACAAAAGCCAACTTGCTGTCCCCATAGATCCTGGTATAATCACAGGTTGTCCTAAATTTCGATACTTACTTGGAATTTCATTCATACCCAATGAAAATGCCCTTGTAGCTCCCTTCCTATGTACAACTAGATCGCGGATCCCTTGATCATCTACTTTATGAGACTCTATTTTCGCAATATTATGAGACACATCATAGACAACTCGCATATTTAAATCATTTTCGCTGAGCCTCAAAACTTTTTCAAAAGTTTTTCTCACCCAATGAGTTATCATTTGTCTATTGGACCACGCAAAATTTAAAGCGGAAAACATTCCATTTAAATATGCCTTACCCTCGGGGGATTCGTTAGGAACACATGCAAGTTCTCTATCGGGTATCGTAATATGATATTTCTTTAGTGCTCCTTCAGATAATCTTAGATAATCACTACAAACTTGATGTCCGAAACCCCTTGAACCACAGTGAATTAGAATAGCCAATTGACCTTCTTTTTGAAATCCCATGGATTTTGCAGCGCTTTTGTCAAAGATCTCGTCTACTTTTTGTACTTCTAGGAAATGATTTCCCGATCCCAAACTGCCTAATTGATGACTTCCACGTTTTTTGGCAGTCTCGGAAACTTTACTGGGATCTGCTCCTTCCATCATTCCACCTTCTTCGCATACTTCCAGATCCTCTTCCCATCCGTATCCTTGAGAGACCATGGATTTTGCCCCCTCTATGAGAAAATCATCCAATGCTGACCGAGTTAATTTGGTCGCCCCTTCGCCACCTACTCCAGAAGGGATGGCTCTAAAGAGCTCCTCGATAATAGTTCTTATACCAGCTTTTAAATCCCCCTCAACCAAGTCTGTCTTAATGAGCCTCACACCACAATTGATATCATATCCAACTCCACCAGGGCTAATGACACCCTCTACAATATCGGTAGCTGCAACTGATCCTACAGGAAATCCATAACCTTCATGCCCATCAGGCAGCACAACAACATGCTTACGAACTCCAGGAAGTGTGGATACATTTGCTGCTTGATGTATGGTCCTATCCATTAACATTTTCGAAAGTAGGTTATCGTCTGCATAAATCGTAATTGGAACTCTCATTCCATGTGATTCGTCTTTTTCCAAAGTGAATTCAAAATCACTAATTTTTTTGACTCTGTGATTACCGACTTTGGTTAATAACTCAGACATCTATATATCGTAAATTTCATTGGGAGTTATTATAAGCGTTCCTTTATCGTTCTGGTAAGAATTTGTCCTTATTAAGACATCGTACGTTTGAAGAATTTATTAAATGAGATCTAGATTGACGACTGACGAAGTTATGGAGTTAAAACTTGTTTATTATAACCCGCAGCCCCAGGTAGTTCTCCGTAGCATGCAGTGCATCATTAATATCCACAAGGGAATAGTGATGACTTATTATTTCCGATAATTTGATCTGACCAGTAGATACCAGATCCACGGCTTTGTTGAGCATATATGGCGTAGAACTAAAAGATCCTGTAATGGTAGCCTGATTATAATGTAGCCAGTTGAGATCTAAAGGTGAAGAATGCAAACTAAGTATTCCAGCGAAAATATTAATCTTAGCGTTCTTAGCGGCAATTTTTAATGCAAATTCAAAAGCACCCGGGCTACTTGTAGCGATAATAACATAATCGGCACCATAACCGTCGGTATAATTCAGAACTCGTCTCAATGTATCTTCATGATACTTTCCGTCTACTTCATCTTCGCTGTTAAACAAAAGTGCTAAATCTGCTCCCAGAGAAGTAGCTTTATCCAACCTGCCAAGGATTTTTCCAACTAGGATAGTTCTCATCCCAGCATTCTTAGATAGTAGCAAATGAAGTAAACCTATAGGACCATCGCCAATGATTGCCATTGTACCTTTATGACGATCTCTCAGTCTCATATTGATATGACAATTTAAGCAGCAAGCGAGGGGCTCAAGAAGAGCAGCCTCGTCATCATTAATACTATTTGGAATAGGAATTAGACCTCCGATCTTAACCAATCTGGGGGGTATGTCGATATACTCTGCAAACCCGCCATTTATGCTGGATCCAATTTCTTTTAAATGAAGACATAGGTTATATTCAGCCCTATCACAATACCTGCAATTCAAACATGGAATAATAGGTGACACTGCAACTCTAGTGCCGGATTTTAAAAAAACTTCCTTGCCATGGGCTAAGGAAACAATATCATCCCTAATTTCTCCACAAATCTCATGTCCCAATATAACTGGTGGAGTTACTTTAAGATGTCCATTTCGGAATATTCGAACATCATATCCACAGACTGCACAGGCCCTCAGTTTAAGGATAATTCTTTCTTTGTCGTCAATAGATTTTAGATAATTTTTCTTATTAATTATACAGCCAGGACCATAGAAAACTGCAGCGCTCATATTTCGAAGTGTTAGATGTATATCCTTAAAATATGCTACTATGTAAAGTTTGAATCAAAACGAAATTCTTATTTCACTTTATCACTCCCCTGGAACTTTTATTTAATGCTACGTACCGTGTTCGAGATTATATAGTGTGTGACGGCTCAAATATCCAATAATCTAAGGCAATTTGGAGAGTAGATTGTTATGAACGAATAGAATTCTATATGCTTGCTTAAAAATCAAAAATATAACAAAGGTGAGGGATTACCACTTTCGTCCTTCTGCTTCTCGAATATAGTAGTATAGGTATTGTTGGGCATAACCTGAGTACCTTCCAAAATATTGTCTCATAATTGCTGAAATACGGCTATATTGAGATGGGGTCAATTTACTCTCTGGTCTGAAAGTAGTCTTACAATCTGCTCCAATAACCGATTTATAATGTCTTTCTAAGGCTCTAGCAATCCAAACATCGATCGGAAATGCTTCAAGCTTGTCTAGAGAAAATAATAGTATACAATCAGCAATTTTGTTACCAATTCCATATATATCTAAGAGGGCATTTTTTGCTTCGTTATAGCTACGGTTCGCTAGGGTTGGAATATCTAGATCATTATTGACTATACTCTTTGCAACTGCCTTGATAGCTTTAGCTCTATAGCCAACACCACAGGATCGTAACTCACTTATCTCGGCCTCATGTAAAGTCTTTATCGAAGGGAAAGTGAAAAAATCCCTACCATCCACACTGAGCCTTTGTCCAAATTTTTTGGAAAGATTTCTCAACATTTTGCGAATCATAATAATATTCGTATTACTAGAGCAAACAAATGATACCATACATTGACAAGGTTCCTGACGCATTATTCTCAGACCATACCCTCTA
>Ga0126370_10000238_pt1 | contig 21182 bp, 17 predicted proteins | sample PanSoiMetaPlot_3_FD_92586 | JGI IMG/M metagenome (GOLD analysis project Ga0126370, IMG submission 92586) | Tropical forest soil microbial communities from Panama - MetaG Plot_3 | ecosystem: Environmental > Terrestrial > Soil > Tropical forest > Bulk soil | place: Panama | collected 2016-02-17 | reverse complement strand
GGTCGTTCCCGGAAAGAATGCCACCGGCACAAACACCGCAACCAACACCAGCGAGGTCGCGATGACGGCGCTGGTAATTTCAGTGGTCGCCGCTGCCGCCGCTTTGTGCGAATCGTGCTCCCCCCCGGCAATGTGGCGCTCAATGTTTTCGATCACGACGATTGCATCATCGACCACGAGACCGGTGGCAAGGGTGATCCCGAACAATGTCAGCGTGTTAATGGAGAAGCCGAGCAACTTTACAAAGGCGAAAGTTCCGATCAGCGACACTGGAGTGGCGATGAAGTGAATCATCGTGGTCCTCCAGTCGCCGAGAAAAATAAAGATCACCAGAATCACTAGCAGGATTGCAGAGCCCACCGTGTAGACCACATCGCGAATCGATTCGCCGACAGCATCCGTCGTGTCGAATGCGACTTGGTAGCGCATCCCTGGGGGAAAACTCTTCGACAGCCGCTCCAACTCGGCGATCGCCCGGCGATCCACCTCGAGCGCATTCGCGGTCGATAGTTGTGTGACCCCCAATCCCACGGCGTTCTGTCCATTGAACTGCAGATCCGACGCATAGTTCTCGGCTCCCAACTCAGCACGGCCGACATCCTTCAGCCGCACCAGTGTGCCGTCAGCGTTTGTTTTCAAAATGATGTTCTCGAACTGTGCCGGTTCGCTCAGCCGGCCTACGGCGCGCACACTTACTTGGTACTGCTGTCCCGGAATAGCTGGCTGTTGTCCCACCTGGCCGGCGGCGACTTCCACGTTCTGTTCCGACAGCGCACCCACCACGTCGGGAGCTGTCAGTCCTCGCCCCGCCATCTTTGCAGGGTCCAGCCACAACCGCATTGAGAACTTGCGCTCGCCGAAAATAATTACGTCGGCGACGCCGGGAATTCTCTTCAATGCGTCGCGCACGTAAACGTCCAGGTAGTTGCTCATGAACAGCGTGGAGAATTTGTTGTTGTCGGAAATGACCGCGGCGCCGAATACAAAGTTCTGCGATGTCTTCTGGGTGGTGATGCCAATCGCTTTCACGGCTGCAGGTAGTCGTCCCTGCGCCGTACTTACCCGATTCTGAATGTCGACGGTGGCCAGATCCGGATTGCGGGTCAGATCGAAAGTGACCGAAATCTGGCTGGTCCCATCATTTCCGCTGGTCGAAGTGATGTACTTCATTCCCTCTGCGCCATTGATCTGTTGCTCAAGAGGGATCGTAACCGCGCTCTCCACCGTCTGCGCGCTCGCTCCGATATAAGCGCTGGTGACACCCACCTGAGGCGGAGCCAGATTTGGAAATTGAGCGATCGGCAAAGTTGGAATGACAGCCGCTCCCGCCAAAACGATCAGCATGGCGCAAACCGAAGCGAACACCGGACGGCGTATGAAAAACTCAGCGAACATGAGGGATCAGGCCCTTTTCGCAATCGACAATTAGCACTTTGCCGTTGAGGCTCCGCGGTAATTGAACAACCTGTTTGCGCTAATTGCTAACGGCTAACTGCTAACGGCAGAACTCAAAACTCGAAGCTTAAAGCTGAAGACTCAACCATGCGGAATCACCGGCATCCCATCCACCAGAAACTGCGTTCCTGAAACGATCACTTTGTCTCCGGGCTTGATGCCTTCTCTCACCTCGTAGCTGTTGCCAACGGTTTGACCGATCGTGAGCGGTCTTTGCTTGGCCGCGAATGAGCCATTCGCCTGTTGTTCAGCGACGAACGCGAAGTACTGTCCTGCCAGCCGCGATACCGCCAGGATCGGAACCTCAGGGCTCTGACGGACCCCCCAGATTACCCTCGCTCGAATGAACTCCGAGTGCCGCAACGCATCGTTTCCGTTCGCAATGCGTGCTTTCACCAGTACTGTCTGCGTCGTGTTATCTACTTGCGGTGAGATAAAAGTAATGCGACTGTCGGCAAGCACCTTGCCTGTATTGTCGAGAACCTGGACAGGCATGTTCATTTTCAGTTGCGCCGATCGTTCGATGGGAATATAGACGTATGCTTCGAGGCTTCCAGGCTGATCGATCGTGGTTAGTTGCGTTGCTGTCGTCACGCGGTCCCCAATGCGCACCGGAATGTCTCCGACGATCCCCGATCGCGGCGCAACGACTTTGTAATAGCGGAGCTGCACTTGCTGTTCACGCACCTGCGCATCGAGCGAGTCCATCTGTGCCTGGGCGGCGTCCCGTGTCGCCTTCGCCTGATCGAGATCTTGCTTGCTCACCACTCCAGACGCCGATAGCCCCTGCGTTCTTTCATACTGCTGTTTAGCCCAATTTAGCTGCGCCTGCTGTGCCGCCCGCGCGCTCTCCAGGCTGTTCACCGTAGCTTGTTGCTTCAGCGGATCGATCTCCATGAGCGACGCTCCGCCCTCGATCCGGTCGCCGGAATGAACGAAGATCTGCGTGACCTGCCCCTCGACCTGCGGCATGATCACAGCCGAATCGCGCGACTTCACCGTGGCCACGTACTCGCTACTGTCGTTCACGGGCACTGCCTTTGCTTCCATCACTTGCACAGGCATGGCCTGGAATCCGCCACCCGGCTGTGTGCTCGATTTCGCATTTCCCGAGCAGGCCAACGCCGTCGCCATCAGCGCGAACGCGACAATCAATGGGCATTTTTTCAACAGCCTGTAATACCGGTGTTTCATGGACTGAGGTTTTTCGTAAAACCCGCGATTGTACTCCAGGGTGGTACTATTTTCCGTACTTCCAGCCTCTTTCGTATCTTGTCTTCCTTACTATCGGGATTTTCCTAACGGCCCAAAAGACCTAACCCGCAATCATCCTCCCCAGTATCTCCTTTACGATCTTCGCGGCAACGGTGGCGGTTATTCCTGCCACATCCTGCACCGGGTTGTATTCGACCATATCCGCTCCAACGATATGTCCTTGTATCGCATGCAGATGGGTGATGGCCTCTCGCACCGTCATTCCTCCCGGCTCGCGATGAGAGACACCCGGCGCAGACCCCGGATCCAGCACATCGATATCGAATGTGATGTACACCGGCCCGTCAGACTTCAGCTTCCCGTACGCCGGAAGCCCGCGCATTTCCACCATCTCGACGCCGAATCTTTGCGCTTGATCCCGCTGGTGCGCCGTGGCCGTGCGAATCCCGACCTGCACCAGCCGCTTTGCCAACCCGGCCTCCATGATCCGTGCGAACGGACAAGCGTGTGACAGCTTGTTTCCTTCGAACTCATCATACAAATCCGGATGCGCATCGAAATGCAAAATCGTTAGCTCGGGATATCTCTTGGCGAACGCCTTCACAATCGGATAGGTAATCGAGTGATCACCGCCCAGTGAAACGGGACGCTTGCCCTGATCAATCAGCGCACCCAAGCCCGACTCAATTGCGCCGAACGCCTCGGCTTCGGTGAAAGCCAGATCACCGGCGTCCTCATATGCCGCCGCGGCTCCCAAATTCGCCCCCAGCTCCGTCCAGCTGTTTGAAGCATTGCACTTCAGTGCCTCCCGAATTTCGGCAGGTGCCTCTGCAGTTCCCCGCAGATAAGAAGACTGCCCGTCAAACGGAATCCCCACCAGTATGGGCGTTCCCGAATTCTTGTTCATCATTGCATCGTTCTCCAGTGCCGTCTCCAACGGCTGCGAGGTGAAATTAAGAGTTCTACAGCGACGACCCGAGACCCTCTGGCAATCTGTGCACGGCTGTAAACGTAAATTTACACTCGACCATCGAAGTGGGGGGCAAGGTTATTTATGCGTTCTAAGCCTCCTAAGTGTCTATCGTGTTCCGCATTCCCTTCACGTCAGATCTACGGCGCCTTACCCCTACGGACACGAGACGCTCCCACTGTGTTCTCAGTGGCCTCCGTGGTGAGAATTCTTCGGCTTCGGCCCATTTTCCGCCTCGAATCCTGCACTGACCCCTCGCATCCTTTATCCTAGTAACTGCATTCTTATGACCCCGAAATCAAAGACTTCCAGCACCATCATCGACCGTGCGTCGACCAACGGCTCTAGTCCCGAACGTGAACGTGTCTTTGCCGCCTATCGCCAGTGGGGATATCTCGAAGGCGACCTCGACCCTCTGGGTTTTCTCCGCCCTCGCCCGACGCCTGAACTCGAACGCGACAGCGAATACGCCCGCGAGGCCCGTGCCATCTACTCCAGCACCATCGGCGTCGAAATTAACCACATTTACAATCCCGAACGCCGCCGCTGGATCTACGAACAGATGGAAGCCGGCCCGCAGCAGGAAGAAGACCATCCCCGCATCCTCGATCTCCTCACCCGCTCCGACATTTTCGAGCAAGTCATGCAGCAGCGCTATCTGGGCAGCAAGCGCTTTTCCCTCGAAGGTACTACCGCACTGATTCCGCTTGTCGACGAGGTCCTCGATACCGCCTCACGCCTCGGCGCGATCGAACTCGTTATGGGGATGAGCCACCGGGGCCGCCTCAACGTCATCGCCCACGTCGCCAAGCGTCCGCCGCAAGAAATCTTCGCCGGATTCGAAGACGTAGACCCCCGCAGCGTACTCGGCTCCGGAGACGTCAAGTACCACATGGGCGCGACAGGCGAATACGTCACGAAAAGCGGTGGCAAGGTTCACATCCACTTAGTCTCAAATCCGAGCCACCTCGAAGCCGTCGATCCCGTGACTGTCGGCCGCACTCGCGCCAAGCAAGATCGCACCGGCGAAGGTGGCCGCGAGAAATATCTCCCGCTATTAGTGCATGGCGATGCTGCATTCGCAGGGCAAGGAATTCTCGCCGAGACGATGAACTACGCCGACCTCCCCGGGTACACAGTGGGTGGCACGATCCATGTAGTCGTAAATAATCTGCTCGGATTCACCACCAGCTACACAGAAGAACACTCGACACGCTTCGCTGCTTGCATCGCGCGGCGCCAGTCGATCCCAATTTTCCATGTAAACGCCGAAGACGTCGACGCCGTGGTTCGAGTCGCCCGTATGGCGACCCAATTCCGCTATGAATTCGGCACTGACGTTGTGATCGATCTCATCGGTTATCGGCGCCACGGACACAGCGAAGTCGACGATCCCACCATCACCCAGCCGCTGCTCTACAAAAGGATCAAAGAACATCCCCCGCTCTGGGAAATCTATGCTGACGACATCGGCGACACCGACGCGCAGGCGAAAGCCGATGCGATCAAAGCCGAGTTCGAAGCTGCCCAGAAAAAAGCCGGCAGCATCAAGCACAAGCCGCTCCTCCGGGAACTTCCAATGTACTGGGACAAGTATTTCGGAGGCCTTCATCGCGATGAATACGAGGTCGAGACGGGACTCAACCCCGAAGAGATCTCAGAACTCACCACGAAGCTAACGACCTATCCCGAAGGCTTCAACATTCATCCGAAAGTGAAAAGGCTCTTGGAGCAGCGCGCCGAAATGGGCGCGGGCAAGCGTGCCGTCGACTATGGCATGGCCGAGGCTCTTGCGTTTGCCAGCCTGGTGAAAACCGGCACTCACGTTCGCATGTCTGGCCAGGATTGCCGCCGGGGCACCTTCAACCAACGTCACTCGGTTTTGATCGATATCGAGAACGAGAACGAATACGTCCCACTCGAAAACATCGCCGCTGGTCAGGCGCGCTGCGAAATCTACAACTCCACGCTCTCCGAAGCTGGAGTCCTCGGTTTCGAATACGGATACAGCCGCGACTATCCCGAGTCACTCGTTCTTTGGGAAGCCCAGTTCGGCGACTTCGTCAACGTCGCGCAGGCCATCATCGACCAGTTCATCAGCGCCGGAGAAGCCAAATGGAACTTGCTATCTGGACTGGTGATGCTGCTCCCGCACGGCTACGAAGGTCAGGGGCCCGAGCACTCCAGCGCGAGAATCGAGCGCTTTATCCAGCTAGCCGCGAAACACAACATCCAGGTCGCGCAGCCTTCTAACGCCGCGCAATATTTCCACCTTCTGCGCCGCCAGGCCCTGCGCCATTGGCGTAAACCGCTGGTCGTCTTCACTCCAAAGAGCATGCTCCGCCATCCCGACGCCAGCTCTCCCATCGAGGACTTCACCCACAAAAACTTCCTCAACGTCATCCCCGACGCCACCGTCGGAGAAGCCGAGCGCATCCTCATCTGCACCGGCAAAATCGGCCACGAACTTCAAGCCGAGCGCAAGAAGCGAAAAGACACCAGTACAGCAATCGTGTTCCTCGAACAGATGTACCCATTCCCTGAGCAGGAAGTGATTGCCGAGTTCGACCGTCACGGCAAACACGCCGACATCGTCTGGGTACAAGAAGAGCCGGCGAATATGGGAGCTCTCTTCAACATGCTCCCGCGCCTGAAGCGTATCGCCGGAGACCGCCCGGTGCTGAGCGTAAAGCGAAGCTCAGGCCCAAGCCCAGCAACGGGAAGCTCAAAGGCTCACGAAGTGGAACAAAAAACGCTCCTGACGTTAGCCTTCACAATCAAGTAAGCACGAGCCCTCACCACAACATTGTCATGCTGAGCGTAGCCGGAGTGCAGCGAAGCGGAACTACGGCGGAGTCGAAGCATCCCTACCCTGGAAAAAACTGCCGCCACCCAGTGGCATGCGTCTTCACCCAGGTCGTTCCGTCACTGCCTTCCCTCCAGCTCCCGGCAGCTTCCGCTTCTCCTCTCCCGATAACAACTCGTCAAGGCTACCGTAGGCATAAATCGTCGGCGCATGATTCTGCATCAGCCCGCCCGTATCTGCAGTCGGACCGTAGTTGCTGTGGAGTTCCCTTCCCAACATCCGCAGCATCGCCATCAATTGCCCGCGATGATGCGAAGTATGCGTCATCCGCCGCACCATGACCCATGCCCGCGACCGAGGCACTTCGAAAAACTTTACTTCCTCTTCCCACCAGGACTCAGCCTTCTCTCGCAGGGCTACCAGTCGCTTTCCACTATCCTCCGCGTATCGCCGGATAAACTCCATCCTGCTCTCCTGAGCAGGCAGCGGAGGTGCGCCCACATCAATCCCCAGCATGTTGCGGAACCAAAAGTCCTCGCTCACGCACTGATGCACCATCTGCTCATGCACGCTGCGGCCCCGCGAATCACCCTCCCGAGGACGCACCGGCAAATCCTGATCCCGAAACTCACTCCACACGCTGAGCACTTTGACCCGCTCAGTAGCGTAGGTCTCAATCAGAAATAGATATCGCATAGAAGCAAATCTTACTGCGAATCGACCCGTGTGGCGCGGGCACCCTGCCCGCGTCTAACCACGAAATCAAACGAGTAAATCCAGAGGTGCTCAACCCGGAAGGAGGGTAATTCAGAATCAAACGGGATCATGACGCACGAAAACGATCCATGATTTTGTCATTCCGACCCTCAGCGAAGTCGAAGGGAGGAGTCTGCTGTTTGCTGGCAGCATATCTGCTGTAGGCGACGACGGATTCCTCGACGGCTTTGCCGTTTCGGAATGACAACTTCACCCAAACACACGTCAGCCCGGGACGCATCCCGGGCTGGAAGGGATCAAATTTCCGAATCTGAAGTTTTCTACGGCCAGCGCTTCGCGGTATCTTCCCATCCCGCAGCCCGCACCGGTTGTGGCGCAGGGATCGCCGGAGGCGACGGAACCGGAATGCGTGCCGTCTGCGGAGCATTCACCGCAGTCGCCAGCGCCGGTTTCGCAATCTCAGAAACGCTCTCTTTCTCTTCGGACAGCAAAGGAGCCACAAGCCGCAGCGCCTCAACCTCCTTCTCCAGACGCGTCAGTTCCATCTCCTTTTGCCGCAATACTTCATAGACGTTTTTCATAGTCAGGGCCACCCGCACGGATTCGTTAGTTCCTAAACCTTCTTCCGAACTCTAGCAGAGTTGCCCTGCTTGTCAAGGCTCTTGGATGGTTCTGGAAGTACACCAAACAGGCATGAATTATGGAGGTACGGCCGACTTCGACCTTGCAGGATTATCGAAATTGGCTTAGAACCGTCTGGATCTACCGAAGGTAGAACACTGCGGTAGCCACTGCAGCGATGACCAGCAAAACGAGGAGGGTGTATTTATTGGCGGATAGCCAGGATTGCGATGGCGCCACACCCGCGCTCAATACAAATTCGGGGGCCGAGCCTTGATGAGCCTGCGACATCGGCTCCGATGCGGTCGCGACAGCCGCTGCAGATTTGGTGTCCGCAGCAACTTCGTTCGAAATCTTGGCTGGCTCAATCTTATTCGAAGCAAATTGGGTGCGGATCGCAACGCCAATCGCGGTTGAATCCGAAGAGGTCGATGCCATCTTCGCCATGCCAGGAGCGGCGGCTGCCGAAGCATGTGCACCGGTCTTTGAAGACGAGGTTCCTGCTGTACTCGAGTCACCGGAACGCGTTGGCCGCGGCCGGAGCTGCCCACGCCACTTCTTTTCCTCACATTCCACGCAAAGCATACGCCCAGCAGAAACGGGGAATCCGCATGCCTCGCATTTCCGCAACTGACGCAACATCGGAGGCACATGGCTCTGGTCAGTTTCCTCCGCAGAATGCAACGCTTCGGGTTCAGAACTCACCGTTGCCGACCAAAATAGAGATTTCTTGGGAGGACTGATGGGCTCGGAAGCCGGGTTCGCAACTTTCTCCGCAGCCTGCTGCACGGTCAAAGTCTCGGACGCCGGAAGGTTCATCTCTGAAGCCGGCACCGCCTTTGCTGGCACGGCTTCCCCTAACTTGGCGGCGTCGACCACCAGATCGCTGACGAACTGCCCTTCCCGTGCTCCCGGCCCGGTAATCTTGCTCGCGGCATTTCCCACTTCCGCCAATTTTTTCGGTAGACTTTCACTCGCCTGTGCCAGCCGGACCGCCGTCTCTACCATCTGGCTAAGCCGCTGTATCGCCGAAAGGTCGCGCTCGCCGAACGCATGCGCCCTCCCCGAAAACAGCTCAAAGACGCCCAGTACCTGATCGTCATTGACCACAGGCATCACGACCACCGATGCGATTCCAAGCTGCCGGCACACCTCTCGATTCACGCGCGCATCGCGCTCGGCATCGTCACAACGCAAAGCACGTTTGGTTCGGACGCTCTCCCCAGAGAGTCCAAACTCAGTCGACAACAACGCCCCCAACTCCGGCGCGTTCGTACCTGTGCTGGCCCGGCATAGCATGTCAGCCATCCCGTCGCGCCTTAATGCGATTGCCGCCCCACTCGCTCCAGTAATGTATTGTGCACGGTCCGCAAGCAACTGCAGCGCAGCATCCAGATCGCGCTGTGCTATCTCGACGAGAGATTGTCCGCCGTCGTCCCCGGGAAAGCGCACGGCAGTCGTTGCGAGCGCCGAGTGCGCCTGCGCCGCAGCCAACGCCGCCGAGATCCTCTGCGGACTACGGGTTGTTGTGTTCTTCTGTTCCAACAGTCTGCGCCGCGGCCCTAATTCAGTCCCGGTCTCCTCTAACTGATACGAAGAATGAAAGATGCGTACTTCTGGAGTCTCGCTCGCCAGCGGATATGTGTCAAGATTTCGGCCGCGCAGAAGTGCTACGCCAAAAGTGCATGGAAGGCAGCAGTCAGCACTCAGACAAAAGTCGGCGACTGCAGCGGACGTAGGATAAAGCGAGGCCGAGTCAAGCAGGTAGGTGAGTGTACGAGACTTCAGGTTGGCCAAATGCCGAATGCTGAGTGCTGAATGCCAACCACCAATTGCTAATGGCTAAACGCTAATTGCCAACCGCCGCCGTCGTCCGCGCAAAGCCGCCTGCGCCAACCCATTCGCCTCGGCATTCATTTCCCGACTCACGTGAGAGATGGAAAACGCCAGCGACCGCGCCAGTTTTCGGCAGGTCCAATGCAGAGAATAGAGCCGCGCACTGCGGCAAATATACTCGCCTGTCATCTGCCGTACGACAACCTCGGAATCTGAATAAACATGCAACTTCCGCGCGTTGCGCGCGATTGCGTATTGCAGGGCCTCCATCAGCGCCGCGTATTCGGCGACATTATTGTCCTGGTGACCGATCCATTTCGCGATTCGGACAGGACCATCTTCGCCCCCGCAAATGACCACCCCAATGCCTGACGGCCCGGGATTCCCCAAGCATCCGCCATCAACATATGCAACGAATTCTGCCATCACTTCCCTGAGTTGCCGGCTCGCTGGAAGGCTTCTTCCTCTACTCATAGGGAACGATGCGCTTAACCGTTTGTGTCGTCAAGACGATTATTTGATTCCCTTTCAGCACTTTCCAGTTTACTCATCGCTTTGTGAAATTTGTTGTGCAAAACAGGGAAGAATTTTCGTCACTTGTGCATAACTTTCAGCCTTGCAGTCATTTGCGTTTGCGATTATGCACAGCGATCGCGTCATCGACTGCACCAATAGTTTGCGTTGACGTTTTTGAATGCTGTGTTAACTTTACTTCCGTCGACGGTTGAAAGGGTTGGCACAATAAAACGAGCCAGTCCAAAGTAAACTGAGTGATCAGCCGGGCGGGGCGACCTGCAAGGCGACCGGACCTGAAAAAACCGACGGATCTGCGAGGGTCAGTTGGGGTTCGGAACTGCGAAAGCAGCGATCACATCAAGGGGCTGTGACGGTACATGGTTCCACGTTGTTAACTCCCTCGCAGGAGTTGGCGGCTAGGCCATAACCAATGTCACGGCCCTTTCAATTTTTTCCCACCCGAATTACCATTCCCCTCCAGATCTACTGATAGCCCTGTACTCGCCTTTACGAAAAACTCCGCTTGAGGTTCGCCTGATGAGGTTGCGCTTGCTTCTCTCCTTGGTTTGTTCGCGGCACGCGTCGCGTCTCCTCCGACCCAGCCTGTCTTGTTGGAACACAGGCAAGATCTCCCTGCACGGTCTCTCCGCTCTGTTCGTCACTGTTTGTCTTGCCGTTGCTTTGCTCCGAGCGCAAGAACCTAAGCCGCAAGGCCACTATCTCTTCGCTTGGACAGGCGACGTCGCCGGAAAAGGGAACGACTTTCTCACGGTGATCGATGCGGATCCTTCCTCGCCATCCTATGGACACCTGATCACCACACTCGCCACCGACCAGAAGACCGAGCTCGTCCATCACACCGAATACACCATGCCGGCTAGCGGTATGCTCTTCGCCAATGATCACTACGCTGGGCGCACCTTTATTTTCGATGTCCGCAACCCGCTCCATCCCAAGACGGTGACATCCTTCACCGACATGGATGGCTACATGCATCCGCATTCCTACCTCCGGCTGCCCAACGGACACGTGCTCGCCACCTTTCAGCATTCGCATCACGAAATGGATGCCAAGTCCATGGGCAAAAGTGGGGGGCTGGTCGAAATCGATGACACCGGCAAAGTGATCCGCTCAGCGAGCAGTTACGATCCTGCGTTTCCCGATGCCCAGCTAACGCCCTACGGCTTGGTTGTTCTCCCAGATCTTGACCGCGTCGTGTCGACAGACTCCTCCATGCACCTGGAGGGCATATTCCGCGGTGTAACTTACCAAATCTGGCGGCTATCAGATCTCAAGCTGCTCAAAACGGAATACTTCGATGTCGGCGACAACCGGTATGCACAGGTCGGTCCGCAAGAGCCACGTCGCGGTCCCGACGGAAGCGTTTTTGTGCAGACCCTAAGCTGCGGACTCGAGCGCATCACCGGCATCGATTCGAACCAGCCACACTCGCAACTGGTGTACACATTTCCCGGTGACTGGTGCGGAGTTCCTACCGTCGTGGGGCATTATCTGATTGAAGGCGCACCAAATATTCACAGTCTCATCGTGCTCGACATCGCCAACGGCGACAAGCCCTCCGAGGTGGCAAGACTCGCCTTGCCCAGCGACTATCGCCCTCATTGGACGGGATGGGACCCAAAAACCAGCCGGCTGGTCGTCACTCCCAGCAACACAGGGGATTCCCGCTTGTACCTGGTCAAATTCAACCCTCAGACCGGTGCGATTTCGTTGGACGAAACGTTTCACGACTCCGATGGAAAACTTGGCTTCAATTTCGCCGACCGCGACTGGCCTCACGGGTGGAAGGGATCCGCACTGCCTCACGGTGCTGTATTTTCGCGTTAAGCAGGCGCTTTTTTGTCTGCGGTCAACAAGCGGCCAAGCCAGTCCCAGACCCAAGTGCCGATATGGGAGGCCCTTTCCCGAGTGCTAGAAAATCGATTTACTAATCTCTCTCCCACTGTGCAATAATTTGTCACCGTAAGAATTTCCGCGATCAGGCACACGCCTGTCCGGAGACCACTTCAGCGTTCTGTGAGGCGAACAATCTAATGTCCAAGAATCCCCTGTCCCGCCGCCAATTCATGCAGATCGGTTCCGGCGCTCTCGTTGCCACCGGTGTCGCCAAGTCCGTCCTGCAACCGCGCACGCTTCATGCCTCGACGCGCCCGGTTGCCCCCAGCGACACCGTCCGTTTCGCTTCCGTCGGAACCGGCATCCGCGGGTGCGAGCATCTCGAAGCTTCCTTGCGCGTTCCCGGAGTGCAATGCGTTGCCCTTTGTGACCTTTATGACAGCCGTCACAACGCTGCACAGGAAGCCGTAAACAACTCGAGTTGCCCCACGACCCGCGACTACCGCTCAATTCTCGATCGCAAAGATGTCGATGCCATTATTCTCGCCACCATGGATCACAATCACCGGCACATTTTTGAAGATGCTTGCGCCGCCGGCAAAGACGTCTACTGCGAAAAACCAATGTCACACACCGTGGAAGATGGCCTCTCCATGGTCGAGGCCGCGCACAAGCACAACCGTATGATCGCCGTCGGCAGCCAGCGCGTCAGTTCGGTGCTCTATGCCAAGGCGAAAGAAATCTATGACTCCGGCAAACTCGGCGACGTCTTTGCCATCAACGCTTATTGGGACCGTAACTCGCCCAGTGGCGCCTGGGTCTATCCCATCCCGCCGAATGCCAGCGAGCAGACCATCGACTGGACTTCGTTCCTGGGCAACGCTCCAAAGAAGGCTTTCGATCCGGTGCGTTTCTTCCGTTGGCGCTGCTTCACCGACTACGGCGAGGGACTCGGTGGCGATCTTTTCGTGCATCTGCTGTCCGGCATCCACTTCATCACCAGCACCAACACCCCGGCATCGCGCGCCATTTCGAGCGGAGGCCTCTTCCACTTCAAAGATGGCCGCGAGTTCCCCGATTTGATCGAGACGATGTATGACTATCCCAACTTCCGCGTCACGCTCCGCTGCAATCTGAACAATAACGGCGGAGAGTTCATCGCCTTCTACGGCAACAAAGGCACGATGATCATCAAGGACAACACCTTGAGCTATAAGCCGGAAGACACTCGTCCCGAGCCCGAAGGCTATTCGATCTATGGATGGCCGAAGGATCTTCGCGACGGATACCTGAAGAAGTGGCACGACGAGCATCCGGATACGCCGGCCCTGCAAGCCAAGGTCGACGATACGGGTGAAAGCTACGTCACGCCTCCCGGTTACAGCGACACCGTGGACCACCAGGCAAACTTCTTCAACGCAGTTCGCACGCGCAAGCCGGTTGTGGAGAACGAAATGTTCGGTAACAACACCTCGATCGGCTGCCACCTTGCGAACTTCGCCTACTTCAACAAGGCGGTAGCGGTGTGGGATCCATCAGCCAAGAAGATCGTAAAAGGCTAGCTGGAGCAGAAAGATCAAACCAAAAGCGCCCCACTCCTCGCGTATTCTGTGCGTGAGAAGTGGGGCTTTTGATTTTTTCCATTGAAGGAAAGCCCGCAGCATTCCATCTTGAATCTAACTGTACTATGTGTAATAGTACAGTCCGATGATTCCCTTCCGCGTCGAGTTTCGGCCCGGCATCTCGATCTGCGAACAGATTGTCTATGCGGCGAAGAAGGCGCTCATCTCCGGTCAGATCCGGCCCGGCGATCCATTCCCCTCGGTGCGTTTGCTGAGTAGAGAACTAAAGATCAATCCCAATACAGCACATAAAGTGGTTGCGGCGCTCTCTGCCGACGGATTGCTGGTAACCCAACCTGGTATCGGCACGGTTGTGGCAGCGCTTCCCGAAGCACGGAAGTCCGAACGCGCGCAGTTGTTAGGTCCTGATATCGAACAACTCGTCGTAGAGGCCAAAAAGCTGGGAATCGAATGCGAGGATGTTCTCGCCTCCGTCGCGTCGCATTGGAAGCGGCTGACCGCGAGGACAGAAAGGGGACGCGACAAGGAATGACTTCCGCCATCCAGACTGACACTCTCGTCAAGCAGTTCCGCCGAGTGAACGCCGTTCAGGGGCTGACTCTGAATGTTCCCCTGGGTTCCGTCTATGCCCTTGTAGGACCGAACGGAGCCGGCAAAACGACCGCAATCAAGATCCTGATGAACATCATTCGGGCAACGAGTGGCCATGCCGAAGTGTTGGGCGTTGACTGCGCCCGGATTCGCGGCCGTTATTTCGAATCGATCGGCTATGTCTCGGAAAACCAGGAAATGCCCGGGTGGATGACCGTAGGCACACTTCTCAACTATCTTCGGCCGTTTTATCCCGCTTGGGACGCAGACTTGGAAGCCGATCTAGTCAGACAATTCAATCTTCTCTGTGATCGCAAGCTCCGTCATTTGTCGCGTGGCATGCGTATGAAGGCGGCCCTGGCCAGTTCGCTCGCGTATCATCCCAAGCTCATCGTGCTCGATGAGCCATTCACCGGGCTTGATCCTCTCGTTCGAGACGAGCTGATTCAAGGCCTGCTCGACCGCGTTGAAGAATCAACAATTTTTGTTTCGTCGCACGACCTCGCCGAAATTGAAACCTTCGCCAGCCATGTGGCTTACATCGAGGAAGGCAAGCTGCGTTTTGCTGAGGAGTTGGGCAGTTTGGCAAGTCGCTTTCGCGAGGTCGAGCTGACGTTCGAATCGCCGCCGGTCGTTCCACAAAGGAAGCCGGAGAATTGGCTGCAACTTAGCGCGTCAGCCGCTGTCGTCCAGTTTACTGACTGCCGATTCGATTCCGATCGCACAACGGCGGACATACGATCAATTTTCGGTGAGCCGCAGAATGTGACGTTTTCTCCCATGTCGTTACGCTCAATTTTTCTTGCGATGGCGAAGTCCGGCCGCAATTCGGATTAAAGAGAGGCCCCGAATGAATCAGGTCTGGAACATATTTCGCAAAGACGTCCGCCACCACTGGCCCGAGATCGCGGCATCCCTTGCGCTGCTTGTTGCGTTCGCGTGGTTTGAGATTCGCAGCTGGAGTCAGTTCGGTGACGCTGCCACGGGGGCGGCGGCGGTGGATGTTTTGTTCTTTTTTAGGTCACGGATGCTACCGGGGCTCGTTAGCTTCCTGCTTCCGGTCTCCTGGATATTTCTGATCGTTCGCGGTGTTCAAGGTGAGTCACTTGTTGGCGATCGACAATTCTGGCTGACTCGGCCCTACGACTGGAAGCAACTGCTCGTCGCCAAGATCCTTTTTGTGCTCGCGTTCATCAATTTGCCATTCCTTGGCATGACTGTCTTCCTTCTGACGCGCGCCGGCTTTCCTCCGGCCCACTATGTAGTGGGGCTGCTCTGGATGCAGTGGTCGTGGATTCTCTTTCTATTCCTGTGGACGGCTGCCTTAGCCTGCGTCACGAAAAACATTTCCCAGATGCTTCTAGCTGTACTGTTCGTTGTGCTCTATGTGATCGGCACTTCGGCAATCTCGTCAGCAATCCGCCATTCGAACTTTTCCGGTAGTGTCGATTCGCTCTCGGGTTTTATTGTGATCGGCACCGCCGTAGCCGTAATTCTCATTCAGTATTCCCGCCGAAAGACCGCTCTTTCGCGGTGGCTGACTGTGGGAGTGTGCGCCTTGCTCGCCGTAGCCTCGGTGGCTTCTGAATTGGCCCCTCCGGACACCTCGCGGATTACGCGCGAATACCCCCTATCAAGTGGGCCCCCGCCGGTCGACCTCGCTCTGGCGAAATCCGAGCGGCACGATGGCGAATTCTCTCCTATTTACAACGGCGAGGTATCGGTCCTATTCCCCTTAACCGTTGGCGGGATTCCCAATGATTCGTTCTTGAACCTGGACGGGATGATCGTGACTCTGACGAAGGGCAATGGATTCCGTTGGGATACCGGCTGGCGAGGGACTGGCCTACAGCTGTTTCCTGATCAGAAGTCTGCTCAGATCGGTTTTCAGATCAAGCAGAATATCTTCGACCAACTTAACTCAGGACCTGTTACAGCCCATTTCCTGCTCGCCTTCACAATGTACCAAAACAAGAATCAACGACAGTTCATCGTGCCAAGTGGCGAATTCAGGCTCCCCGAGCTTGGACGGTGCTCGAGTGAGAACCAATACCGGACAGGGATCCAATGCCTCACTCCTCTGCGCAGACCAGCCTTTCTTCTCATCACGTCCGAAATTGCCGCCAGCCCTTGCCCACGCGGCGATACCGGGACTCCATCTCCACTCGGAATATTCGCCCGTGCCTCTGTGCAAGGTGGCCCTGAGCCCGCCGAGATGGGCATCAGTCCACTGCACGAGGTTCCCATTTCCCTTTCAAGTTGGGAGTGGTCTCCCGGCCGAGTCGTTACCCCGGGAATCTGTCCCGGAACTCCGCTCACGCTCAGCAACCCCGAAGTCGAGGGACGCCACCGCATTGAGTTAGAGCTCGATAACCTTTCCCTCAATGATTTCCGCGAGCGTCTCCCCGTCACCCGAATGCTCAGCAGCCGCTAGGATTTTTGAAGACGACCGGGATTTAAGACGCCACGCGCCGTTGAAGGCCAGCCTCATTGAACAGTTTCAACCGCTCGTAGACCACGTTCTGCACCGCTTTGAACACTCCCGGCAACACCTTGTATGGAGCTACTTCAGACGTGTTTTCGAGCGCCGATTCCAGTCCGCGCCGCCATGCGATCCGCAGCTCCGTGTTGATGTGAATGACCGTTATGCCTGCAGCGATCGCTCGCCGGAAATCGTCATCATCGGTGCCAGATCCGCCGTGCAGCGTGAGAAATATGCCTGTCGCACTCTTGATTTCACGAATGCGTTGGATGTTCAACCGCTTTTTCTCCTCGCCCGTGACCATGCTCTTCAACAGCCCATGCATGTTTCCGACCGCTGGAGAAAGAATGTCCACCTTAGTTGCATCGACGAATTGTTTCGCTTCTGCCGCTGTCGTCAGCTGGCCAATTCCCTCCGGCCGTCTTTCGAGAATTTCGGATCCCGATCCGATGTAGCCAATCTCGCCTTCGACCAGGATGTCGGGATCGATGGACTTGGTCGCTTCCACCGCTTGCCTTGTCTCAGCAATATTCGTTTCAAGCGGCAGTTCAGAACGGTCGAACACGATTGCGTCGAATCCGGCTCCGGCTGCCTCTTCTGCCTTTGCCAACGAGTGAGTATGATCGGCGTTCAGATAGATCGGATACCCCGTCTCATCGCGAATGCTTCGCACCAGCGAGGCGGCCTGCCGCACTCCCATGAACGCTCGCTCGCTTTCGGATGCCCCGGCCAGCACGGGAACACCAAGATCTCTCGCCGCGCTGAAGATCGCTTGCAGTGTCACCAGGTCGGAAAAGTTGAAATGTCCCACCGCAACTCGATTTCGCTCCGCTGTCGCCAACACCTCACGCAGGCTTTGCATAAGACCCATCTCCCTCGGGGGCCGCTTAACGTCCAATCGAACATCCTCGCCGGAATGTGCAAGAGAGCCGTGGAAGGCGGCGTGGAAGAGCGGCCCTTCAAGGGCCGCGTTAGGGCACAATTAATGACCGGGCTTTGGCCCAGTGTCATTTTTTCCGCGGCAAATACTTCTTATCAATTGATGCAACAACCACGTAATTCGGATCCACCATTTCGTTGAAATGTACTCTGGCGACCTTCGACAACAATTCGTACGCATCCATCTCTGACAGTCCGTAATCGCGATGGATCCACTTCACAAGTTCGGTCAGTGCAATCCGCGCCGCATCGTCCACTGGACGATACGCGCCTACCGTCATGATCGCGTTGTCATTCTCAAACTGCGGCCAATCGATCGTGCGTCCTTTGATCACGCTCACTTGTACGCGTGCCTTTAACGGCACCTCGATCGCTGATCCCGCTGCTTCTCCATCGCCCATCGCGGCGTGTCCATCTCCCAAATAGAGAAGTCCGCCCTTTACGTTCACCGGAAAATACACCGTGTTCCCGACACTCGCCTCCGGAGAATCCATATTCCCACCAAACTCCGCCGGAACAATCGAGCTGCGTGCTTCTCCACTCGCCGGAGCAACACCAATGCACCCGAAGAACGGATGCATGGGAATCGACACTGAAAAGTCCGAGTCGAGAGCCTTAAATGTCGCCGTGTTCGCCGCGTGATCGATGTGATAAAACCACACTTTCTCCTGCCACGGCGCCTTCTCAAGCACCGGCGTGTACTTCGATGAATTGATCGAGCCGAAGCCTGGGGAGAACGCACCCACGCCGTATTCGCCATCGACCTGCAAGTCGAGAATCTTTACGGCAAGCGTGTCCCCAGGCTCCGCCCCTTCAACATAAAACGGACCCGCCAGCGGATTGTCACCCTTAGCCATATCGAGCGTGTCGCCCGGCTTCTTTAATCCGTTGCCAAAGCAATCCAGGGTGTTCGTGTCGAGAATGTCGCCCTGCTTTAAATGCAAGACGGGCTCAGCTGTAGCAAACAGGTACTTCACGTTGGCATTCGTCGTTGTGTAATGCACAACGTTCTGCGCCGACATCGAACAAAGCAGAAGAAACACGACACCAGCTACCGTTGGAATGCGCACAAGGTCCCCCGTAGTGAACTGGAATTGCAAGATTGTCGCACAAGGAGGTGACGAACAGTTCATCCGCGTGGCGGAAACGCCGCTTTCAAGACCGCGCCAAGCGTCCGAATGGCTTCAGGGTTGCTAGTTCGCGATCTTCTTCTGCCGAACGTAAAATCGCTTCACCTTCGCCCGGTTGCCACACTTCGTCATGTCGCACCAGCGGCGGCGATGATTCTTGCTCTCATCCAGAAACAACCACTCGCACGTTTTCGAGGCACACGTGCGCACAAATTCCAGCCGATCTGAGGCCAGCAATTCCGCAGCGTCGCGTGCGATCGGCCATAAGGGCGCGAACAGTTCGTGCTCCGGAACGTCGAACCTCCATTCGAAGCGACCCTTGCCTGGAATAAGTTTTAGATGCTGCAACGACTCCTGCACATGCTGGTTGAAGACAATCAGCGCAGCTGAAGGCACCGGTTTTCTTCTTACGACGGCGTAGAAGATCTCGCTCAGCGCCTCGCGCAGATGAATCGCAGATGCCAGTGCCCGCTGAGCCTCTTCCGGGTGCTGCATGCTCCACGCGAATAAGCGATCCACCTGCAAGTCGCTGATGATTCCCGTGTCCTCGCCAAACCGTGCGAGATCGATGTAGCTCTTCAGAAGTTCTTTCGGGTCGCCGCTAAAGCGGTCGTCGAGCGTGTTTACGAAATCCAGGCACACCGGTCCGCCCATCAATTCAAAACGCGGTGATCTTCTCCTTTTGATTTGTTCCGTGTGAAGCATTTCTTCTCTGATCATTATGTAACCATTAAAACCATGTTGACAAGTTAGTATTGGAATCGTATTCTAAACCTAACTTATAAACAACATTTTGGAGGTTAGAACAATGTCTACTTACGAACCCTCCCAAATGCTGGCTCTGATCCACAACCGCAGACTAGCCCGAGCCAAACTCGCCGAAGTGAAGATGGTAAATATAGGAGGTAGACCTGTGATCGTGCCGACGCCAAATTCCGCTGCTCAGAAGCGCAAAGATTCCATCAAGGTGGTGCTTGCGTTTCTTGCGATCTACATCGTCTGGGGATCGACCTATCTGGCGATTCGCTACGCGGTGGAGACGATTCCGCCTCTGGTCACGGCAGGCATTCGGCACACGATTGCCGGCTCGATCCTGTTGGTGTGGGCGATGGCGCGCGGATACCGTCCGCGCCGTGAGCATTGGCTTGCCGGAAGCATTGTTGGCGCACTCTTCTTTCTTGTTGGCCATGGCACGCTGCACTGGGCCGAACAGCAAGTAGCATCAGGCTTGGCTGCGTTGCTGATAGCGACCGAGCCCATGTTCATTCTTGTGCTGGCGTGGCTCAGCGGACAGCAGAAGATCAGCCGGCTTAGCGCGCTAGGTCTGGCGTTTGGTGTGGCGGGCGTCGCAATTCTTACCGGCGTGGAGCTCTCTTCAAAGGGTGCCAGCTTGATCGGAATGCTGGCTGTGCTCCTTGGTTCATTGGCGTGGGCCGCGGGTGTAGTCATCTCCCCAAAACTCAAGCTGCCAACCGATGCGCTCGCGCGCACCGCCGTGCCTCTAGTTTGCGGAGCCGTGATGCTGCTCGCCGCCGCGGGAGTCACTGGCGAGTTTCATTCACTGCATTGGTCCGCCATCTCTCTCAGATCTATTCTGGGCTTGGCATTCCTAATCGTCTTCGGATCGATCGTCGCGTTTACGGCCTACACGTGGCTCTTGCAGCGTTGTCCGCCAACGTTGGTGGCGACACATACATATGCCAATCCAGTTGTGGCGGTGCTTCTGGGATGGCTCCTCGCTTCTGAGCCCCTGACGGCACGCGTGGCACTCGCCTCCGTCGCAATTCTGGGCGCAATCGTGCTCATCCGCAAAGGTGAACGCGTAGCCGAGCGCCGAGATGTGGTGCCCGTTTCCAGTGAAGTGAAATCGTCCGCACAGTGTGCTTAGCAAGCATGTGCATTTCACTTTTTTCAGTTCCCTCGAGGGGCCGGAGTTGGCGGACCCGATCACTCATTTCACCTCGGTCCGAGGTCTGGGGTCCGAGGTCCTCTTTTTGCACGCCAGCCGTACGTACCAGCAATTACCTACGTCATCTTTCGGCGAAAGCGACCATGAGCCTAGCATTTTGTTAGAACTGCCGGGCTGTTAGGGATACCGCCGAATAGGAGCAAAATCAGGCGGGGAGAAACTCTGAGAAATCAGAGTGACCTGCGAGGATCCTTCGCTCGACCGGAAACAGCCCACTCTCCTTCTCATTTCATTTTGGAGCTGAAACTCCTAACCCCAATGCCGAGAACAAAGCATGACGCTCTGCCCGTCCATCGGCCACGTTGTCCGCATGAAAGACATTCAACGTAACGAAAACGGCTTTGCCGTCACTATTTCAAAGACAGCACGGTAAGACGCTGTCATCGATGGTGCATTGTTCTGGTCGAAGAGCCCGAAAGTTATGGGTTACTGAGTTTTTGTCGTAGCTACAACGGCGAGCTCAAGCGAGTCCACGCAAGCCGGGATTGTGACTTC
>Ga0126370_10000237_pt1 | contig 21183 bp, 23 predicted proteins | sample PanSoiMetaPlot_3_FD_92586 | JGI IMG/M metagenome (GOLD analysis project Ga0126370, IMG submission 92586) | Tropical forest soil microbial communities from Panama - MetaG Plot_3 | ecosystem: Environmental > Terrestrial > Soil > Tropical forest > Bulk soil | place: Panama | collected 2016-02-17 | reverse complement strand
TTCTCGCCTGCTGCACTGATCGTTTTGTTGCCGATATCCGTCATCGGGCTCTCATCGTGATGCGCTCGGCGGTCCCGGGGATCTGGAATCCGTTGGCGTACGTCGCCGGGGGAGGACTGGCGCTGGGTTGGTACGCCCGAGAGTTCTCGACAGGTCACGTCTGGGATGGCGGCTCCGACGAATCGTATCAAGAGTTAGTCACCGAAGCGATCGACGCTCCTCCGGGATGCGACGGGCTGCTGTTTTCGCCGCATCTCGGGGGTCGAGTCTGTCCCGCTACTCCGCGGATGAGAGGTGCATGGGTTGGGTTCTCCTGGGGACACACGCGGAAGCATTTCTTTCGGGCTATTCTCGAGAGCATCGGCTACGAGTACGCGTGGTATCTGCGGATTTTGCGGGAACTTGCTCCCGACCTGAACCCGATCGGCGTGCGTGTGATAGGGGGAGGGGCAAAAAGCGAGTCCTGGAACCAGATCAAATCCGATATCCTTTCAGTTTCTTACGAACCACTCGCGTTCAAGGAGTGCGCGACCTGGGGAAGTGCGTTGGTTGCGGGAAAGGCATCGGGGGTGATCATCGATTTGGCTGAAACTGCGGCCGCTCGGGCCCCCGTGTCAGGAAAATTCTTGTCCCCGAATCCCGCCCTCCGAGCCACCTATGACGCGGCGCTCGAACGATACTTGTGTTGGCAAGCGAAACTCAGGACCGGATTCGAATCCTATGCCTATCCCGATTAGAGTTTGCCTGGTGGGTACCGGTCGCGCCGGTCAGGTCCATGCCGAATCGTTGGTGCATCACATTCCTGCTGGCAGACTCGTTGCCCTCGTGGATCCGAATCCTGCAGCGCTGGAGAGGACTGCTTCACGGTTCGGAATCGAATCGCGATTCAAATCGTTTCAGGAGGCCTGCGACCACGTTCCCTTTGATGGCCTCGTCATCGCCACTCCCACGTTCACCCACCGGGAGCTCGCCGTGACCGCCGCCAATCGCGGGAAGCATGTCTTCTGCGAGAAACCGATGGCGCTGACCATCGAAGAGTGCGACGAGATGATCGGCGCCGCCGAGCGGAATCGGGTGTTCCTGCAACTGGGCTTTATGCGGCGCTTTGATCCTGACTTTCAGGCGGCTGCAGCCAGGATCGAAGCGGGAGAGATCGGCCGGCCCCTGCTTATCAGGTCCCTGACGCATGGACCGGGATTGCCGCCGGTCTGGGCCCGCGATGTCGAGAGATCCAATGGCATGCTTGCTGAAGTCAACAGTCACGACTGGGATTCTGTCCGCTGGCTGGCCCATTCAGATCCGAAACGCGTCTACGCGCAGGTATCGAATTTCAAAGGGGCGAAGCACGGAGTCGATACACCCAACTTCTATGACACGGCTCTGGTCAACATTCGTTTTGAAAGCGGTGCCCTGGCTTCCATTTCGGGCGTTTGCCCGTGCGACTACGGTTATGACGCACGGGTCGAGATCGTCGGAGAAAAGGGACTTTTGCAGATCGGAGACATTCGCGGACACTCAGTCGTGCTCTGCACCAATCCCGATCAGGGTTTGTTGATGCCGATCTTTCGATCGTGGCCGGAGCGTTTCGGCTCGGCGTACCTAAGGGAAATGGAGCATTTCCTCGACTGCATCCGCACTGGATCCCAGCCGTGTGTCAATGGATATGATGGCCGCTGGGCGGTGGCCGGTGTGCTGGCCGCTAACAGGTCATTCCTGGAGGAGCGCAGCGTGGAGGTCACAGAAGTGTTCGATGGAGCCCGAGTGCGAGGTGTGAGCAGATGATCGCGGCAGTGTATCACGGCCCGGAAGACCTCAGAGTGGAGCAATTCCCCACGCCTTCGGCCGGCCCGGGAGAGATCGTGTTGCGCGTCGACTATGCCAGCATTTGCGCGACAGATCTGCGCATATTTCGAGGAGCCCACCGCAAATACGGTCCCGGAACCGTGCGCGTGCCCGGCCATGAAGTTGTGGGGACAATCGTCGAAATCGGCGGCGTCGTCGCTCGCAGCTACGCTGTCGGACAACGCGTGTTCGTTGCGCCCAACGTCGGGTGTGGGCAATGTCGGCAATGTGAGCGCGGGCAGAACAATCTGTGCGCGAACTACGACGCAATAGGGATCACGCTCAACGGCGCCTTCGCGGAATTCATGAAAGTTCCCGCCCCGTTTCTCGAACAGGACAACTTGATTCCTTTCGACAGCGCCCTGGATGGCGCAGTGGTTGCCCTGGCCGAGCCACTCGCCTGCGTGCTCCGCGGCCAACAAGCTCTCGGTCTCCGCAGCGAAGATTCAGTCCTGATCATGGGCGCGGGCCCGATCGGCATTATGCACATACTCGCGGCGCGCGCAGCCGGCGTCGAGAAAATTCTGGTTAGCGAGCACTCGCCGGAGCGGCTGGTGCTGGCCAAGTCGGCAGGTGCGGACCGAGTGGTGAACTTTGGCACCGAATCGCTCCCGGAGATAATTGCCGCCGAGACGCAGGGCCGGGGAGCTGATGCAATCGTCGTCGCCGCCGGAGTCCGCGACGCGCTGGAAGCGGCGCCGAACCTTGCGGCTGCCGGCGGGCGCATCAACCTGTTTGGTGCTCTGCCGAGCGGCGGCACCGGCGTCCAGCTGGACGCGAACCTGATTCACTACAAGGAACTGATCGTCACCGGCACGACTGGCTGCAGTACCGACGATTGCCGCCGCTCGATGGCGCTGATCACTTCAGGGAAAACTGACCTCTGCAACTTAATTAGCGGACGCTACGGCCTCGATCGCGCGCTGGAAGCCTTCGCCGCGGCACGTGCGGGGCATGTTCTCAAAGTTGTCCTACAGCCCGATGCCAGCGGGGGCGAAACATGAGATCACGACCGTACGGGTATCCGATTTTGTCGCTGCAGGATCAATTAAGCTCGTTCGACAACCATATCGAACGCCGGCTTTCTTCGCTGTGCAATAAATTCTCCGACGAAAAAGCCTTCCAAACCCTGCTGGTTTCGGGCGATCCCATCATCTACGAAGTGTACGAGAGCTGCCCTCCGGAAGCCGCCGGCGAGCTGGCAAGCGGCCTGTCTATCGTGCACCCCGGACGCGTGGGCCAGGAGTACTTCATGACTAAGGGGCACTATCACAAAGTACGTGATACCGCCGAAGTCTACTACTGCATTCAAGGAAAAGGTGTTCTGTTGATGGAGAACGAGTCTGGTGACACTGCCGTCGAAGAACTCCATCCCGGCCGCGTGGTGTATGTGACGCCCCGTTGGGCCCATCGCTCGATCAACACTGGTGGTCAGGACCTGGTGACATTTTTCGTGTACCCCGCCAACGCCGGACACGACTACGCAACCATTGACGCAACTGGCTTTCGCAAGCGACTGCTAGATCATGACGGGGTTCCCACGATTGTGGATAACCATCAACGCTCCGAGTGCTCCGGGTGATCGGTATGGAACAGGATCTGAAACTATGCAAGGTGCTGGTCACGCCCACGACTTTTGGCTTATACGATAAACGACTGCGTCACGAACTGGAGGGTCTAGTGGGCGAGGTGATCTATAACCGGCAGGGCCGCCCACTTACTTCGAGCGAGCTGAGTGAAATGCTCCCCGGCTGCCATGGATTCATAGCCGGATTGGATCGAGTTGACGAGACGGCCCTTGAGTCTGCGGACCAGCTCAAGGTGATCGCCCGTTACGGCGTCGGCGTTGACAATATCGATCTGGATACGGCGGCAAGAAAAAAGATTACGGTGACGAACACTCCGCATGCCAACTCGGTTTCGGTTGCTGAGCTCACCGTCGCGCTGCTGCTCTCGCTGGCCCGTTCGATTCCCGAGGCCGCTGACTCCGTGCGAAGCGGCGGCTGGCCCCGGTTGCAAGGCAAGCTGCTGCAGGGCAAAACCGTGGGCCTGATCGGTTTCGGTTGTGTCGGCAGGGAAGTCGCTCGCCGCCTACAGGGTTGGGGCGTGACACTTTTGGCCTGCGATCCCGTCGGCGATGAAGATGTGGCGCTTTCCTTGAAGGTCCAGTTGGTCGAATTGGAGCAGTTGGTCCGGCGAGCCGACTTTGTATCCCTGCACGTGCCAATTCTCGATGAAACACGGAAGATGGTGAACGGGCGATTCCTCGCGCGCATGAGGGCGGGAGCCTATCTGATTAACACGGCGCGGGGAGAGATTGTGGACGAGTTGGCCTTGCTCGAGGCGCTGAACACGGGGCATCTGGGCGGTGCCGCACTTGACGTATATGCGAATGAGCCGCCGGCACCTGACAGCCCGCTGCGCCGGCATCCGCGGCTGATCGCTACCCCGCACTGCGCGTCCCATACCGACGGCGCCGCCGACGGCATGGGGTGGCAATCGCTGCGGGACTGCGTTGCCGTGCTGCGTGGAGAAAATCCCATCCATCCGGTACTCCTCCGAGGAACGGCGGTATGAAACCAGCACGCTTCCAGGAACTCCAGCGAATGTATTTCATCGGTGTCAGCACGAAACAGTCTTCCATTATGAAACTGTTTCCACTCTGGATGGCGGAACTGGGAAGGCGAGACGTTGCGCTCGAGGGAATGGATCTGGCACTGCAGGATGATCCCGTGAACTACCGGCGGGCAGTTGAACAGATCAAGCGGGATCCGCTGTGCCTGGGAGCACTGGTAACAACCCACAAGATCGACCTGCTAAACGCGACCCGCGACCTCTTCGACTATCTCGATCCACTCGCGCAACTTTCCAAAGAAGTGTCCTGCATTTCGAAACGCAACGGACAACTGCGAGGGCATGCAAAAGACCCGATCACTGGCGGGCTCAGCCTTGACGGCGTTCTCGGGCCGGCCTATTTCGGGCACGCCGGCGGGCATGTGTTCTTTTTGGGCGCGGGCGGTTCCACCACCGCTTTGGTGTTGCATTTCAAGAATAAGGCGGCGGCGATCGATCGGCCGCGCCGGGTGATTATCGTCAACCGATCTCCCGAGCGCCTTGAGGAGTTGCGCAGGATGGTCCACGGCATGGGAATGGAAACCGAGTTTGAATACTACTGCCATGTCGACCCGCGGCGGAACGACGCCCTGATGGAGGCTCTTCCTCCGGGCTCATTGGTAGTGAATGCTACCGGAATGGGTAAGGACTCTCCCGGATCCCCCATCACCGATGCCGGCCGCTTCCCGATCAACGGCGTTGCCTGGGAGTTGAACTACCGGGGTGATCTTCAGTTTCTGCGCCAAGCCCTTTCACAGCGTGAAGAGAGAAAGCTGATTGTGGAAGATGGGTGGGTCTATTTCCTTCACGGCTGGACGCAAGTGATCGCGGAAGTGCTCAGCATCAAGATGGACGCGGCTACCTTTGGTCGCCTGGCCGCCATAGCTGAGAGGATTCGACCAGGCGCACAGCAGGCAGAGGTCACTTCGCATGATCGTTGACGGGAATTATTTGTCGGGTTGGCCGCGCTCCGGAATAGGTCGGGAAGTTACCGGCAGAGACAAAAAAGTACAATCGCCATGAAAAATCGAACGGAAAAACCGCTTCTTTTGCCGCTTCACTTCACAGCAGAGCCGGATGCGGAATTCAATCAGCAACTGGAGGCGTTGCGTCGGCTTCTTGATACCGAAGCCAATTGGATGGCACCTGCCAAATTGGGGTCGTCCATACCCACTGAAGTTGACACAGTGGTTCTGCCGCAAGTATTGGGCGTGGCATACCGCAGCATTCCGCAACTGAAGGCCATCCGCGTCCCGTTGCTGCTTATAACCTCCGAGTTTGGAACGGTGTCTATGTGGGATTGGGAGATCGCCGCATACATGCGCTCCGAAGGAATCTATCCGCTTGCGCCCAGCAATCTCGACCAAGCCAAAATGATTTGCCGGGCCCTGGGAGTTAAGCGCCAGCTTCGCAAATCAAAGTTTCTGGTTTTTCAGGACAATCCGGGAGCGGGGTTTCAAGCTGGCATCTTCAAACGTTTTTATTGGTGGGAGGATGAGTGTACCGAGAGAATCGCAGCGAAGTTCGGTGTCGGGATTGTGCGGAAAAGCTTCAAGCAGCTCGGCGAATCGGCCCAGGCGATTTCCGATGCTGAAGCGCAAGCGGTCGCAGGCGCTCGTAAAATTCCGGTCGATGGTGTTTCGTCCGGCAACTTGCTGAGGGCGCTGAAGGTCTATCTGGCGGTAAAACGCGAACTGGACGCGGACACGAGTTTTCAGGCGGCCGGAATTAATTGTTTGAATGAATCCCATTTCTCCGATACCACTCCCTGCCTCGCCTGGAACCTTTTATACGAAGAAGAGAAGCTGATCTGGGGCTGCGAAGCCGACACGATGTCGATGCTGACGAAGCTGATCTTGCACCGCGCTTTGAACGTGCCGATCATGATGACGAACCTGTATCCCTTCATTCTGGGGCAGGCAGCGCTCAAGCACGAACGGATTCCGGCGTTTCCTCGAGCGAAGGAGCCGGAGAACTGCATTCTAGTGGCACATTGCGGATACCTCGGCGTGCTTCCGCAGTCGTTCTCCAGCGAGTGGAACCTGAAGCCGAAGGTGCTGGCGATTGTCAACGACAACGCTACGGCAATCGATGCCCGCCTTCCCGAAGGGCCTGCAACTCTTGCCAAACTGCATCCTAAACTCGATCGCATGAGCGTGGCAGAGGGAAACATCGAGGGCTATGCCCAATATCCGGGCTCCGATTGCAGAAATGGCGGAGTGATCCGCGTCAAGAACGGGCCTGCACTGGTGCAATCGTTGGCCTCGCATCATTACCTGCTTACTACCGGCCACAATGAATCGGACATCGAGATGCTCGGGAAGATATTTGATTTCGTCGTGGAATCGCTTTAAGGGAGAACCGAGATGAAGGTTGGAATCGACAGTTATTGCTACCATCGCTTTTTCGGTGAAGTCTATCCACAGCAGGTGCCGCCACAGAGGAAAATGACGCTCGAAGACTTTCTCGATCGAGCGAACGAATTGGAGGTCGATGGAGTCTCGCTGGAATCCTGCTTTTTCCCGCGCTTTGACTCCGCCTACCTACTGGACGTCAAGAAAATTCTCGACAGCTACGGAAAGGATCGGGTGTACGCCTGGGGCCACCCGGACGGGCTTGAAGGCGGCGCCAACCAGCGCGCCTATCAGGACATGGTAGCCAGCATTGAGCGCGCCAGGACAATCGGCGCGAGCGTCATGCGGGTGGTGGGCAGCAGTCTCATGTTCCGCAATCAACCCCACAAACCACAACTGGAACGGCTGGTTCGAATGTTTTCTGACGCGGTTTCATTTGCCAAGGAATGCGGAGTCCGTCTGGCAGTCGAAAACCACATCGACTTCACGGCTGAGGAAATGCTTTGGTTGATCACTCAAGTCAATTCGCCTTTTCTCGGGATCAACTTCGATACCGGCAATTTTGTGCGGTTGTTGGATGATCCGGTGAAAGGTATGGAGAAGCTGGCGAAATACGTATATGCGACGCACATTAAAGATCTGAAACCGCAGAAGGGGGTAGCGGCTGACGAGTGGTATTTTCTCTCCAGCACTCCCGTCGGCGACGGTATCGTGGACAACTTGCGGCTCGCGCGCTTGCTGGCGGCCGCCGAGTATCAGGGTTTTCTTGCGGTCGAGATTGACTTCCTGCATCCTGATTATCACGACGATGAAGACCAGGCCGTGGCGAAGAGCGTTCAGCAGTTGAAAAAGATCGCCCGCGCTATTGACATGGAAAAGGCCGAAACGGTTGTCTGAACACTTCGAAGATTCACGACAATGAAGAGACTGAATGTAGCTATCATCGGAGCCAAATTTATGGGCAAGGCCCATAGCAGCGCGTGGTCGCGAGTCCATCGCTTCTTCGATGTGCCTTACGAGCCGGTGCTGAAAGTGGCTTGCGGCAGGCCCGGGTCGTCGATCGACAGTTTTGCGGCACGCTGGGGTTGGGAGTCGGTTTCGACCGATTGGAAGGGAACGGTGAATCGGGCGGATATCGACATCGTAGACATCTCTGCTCCTCCTTTTCTTCACCACGAAATCGCGATCGAGGCTGCGAAAGCTGGCAAGCACCTGTTTTGCGAAAAGCCGCTATGCCTCACCTATCAGCAGGCGCTGGAAATGTATGCCGCAGCCGAGAAGGCCGGCATTGTTCACTACCTGAACCACAATTATCGGCGCTGCCCCGCTATCACATTGGCCCGGCAGCTTATTGACGAAGGCCGGCTCGGTCGATTATTTCACTGGCGTTCCGCTTATTTGCAGAGCTGGATCGTGGATCCCGAGTTTCCTCTGACCTGGCACTTACGAAAAGAAACCGCCGGATCAGGCCCCCATGCGGACCTCAATTCTCATCTCGTCGACCTGGCTCGTTTCCTGGTCGGAGACATTGCGCAGGTCACCGCGATGACGACGCAATTTATCAAAGAGCGGCCGCTTCCGGTCGAAGGCAGCAGCGGTGCATTCCAGGCGGGGCACAAGGTCGAAGGCCGCAAGATGGGGCAGGTTACCGTGGAAGACGCCGCGTTCATGCTGGCGCGTTTTGAGAACGGTGCGCTGGGTTCTTTTGAGGCCACGCGCTTTGCCCCGGGACGCAAGAACTTCAACACCTTCGAGATCTACGGAAGCAAGGCGAGCATTGGTTTCAATCTGGAGAGAATGAATGAGCTGAACTTCTTCGCTTCCGACGATCCCGCATGTGCACAGGGATTCCGGAATATTATGGTGACCGAACCGGGTCACCCCTACCTCAATGCCTGGTGGCCCCCGGGACACATCATCGGATACGAGCACACGTTCGTGAATGCCATGGCAGACTTTCTGAAGTCGATCGACTCGGGAACGCCCTTGAAGCCAAATTTCGCGGACGGCGTAAAAGAGATGGCAGTACTGGAGGCCGCCTTGCAATCAGCACAGACCGGACGAACTATTGAAGTAGCGACCAGTGGCCAAAAGTTGTGGTGACGGCAAACGGCCAGTCGACGGCTCGCACTTTGGTGATGATGAGGAACGAAAGCCTAGCAGATTGACGAAGGATTTCCCGCGCCAGTCATCGAGCTCTGTCGTAAGGAACCAGCAGATGGAGCAGATCAGGAACCAGCATAGTTCAGCAGGACCGAGGTCGCGCCCCTCAGCGGTGGAAAGGCACCTCTCCCCGTTGTGGCCCATGAGCTCAGCTGATTCCAGATGGAACGATTACAGGCGAACGCATTGCCCATTCCCAAGCCTGAGAGGAGTACAATCGCGCGCATGAAATTCTATGCATCTCTGATAGGACCGGCGCTCATAACTACACTTGCAGCCGGTCAGCAAATTCAACGGCTCAATCCGGCACTCGACCAAATCGTTCCCCAAAACGCACGGCTCGAAAAGATTGCCGGCGGCTTCAACAAGTGGACCGAGGGTCCGGTGTGGACGCGCAACGGCACGCTGCTGTTTGCCGAAATTCCAGCGAACAACATCGTCGAGTGGATCCCCGGCAAAGGCGCTTCGGTATTCATGCACCCGAGCGGGTACACGGGGACCGAGCCCTACGGTGGACCCGAGCCAGGTTCGAACGGTATGACCCTCGATGCTGACGGAAGGGTGGCTGTCGCGGGCCATGCGCGGCGCAACGTCTGGCGGCTGGAGTCGGTGAATACGAAGGCGCTGATCACGGTGCTCGCCGATTCATATCAGGGGAAGAAGCTGAACAGTCCGAACGATCTTGTCTATAAGTCGGATGGCTCGCTTTACTTCACAGATCCCCCTTATGGCTTGCCTACGCAAGGCGATAACGATCCAACCAAGCAGCTTAAGGTAAATGGCGTGTATCGCATTGTGGGCGCGCGGCAGCACAAACCGGGTGCACCGCCTGATCCCGCCAAGTTGCAGCTGATCATCGCCGACCTGAAGCGGCCGAACGGCATCGCATTTTCTCCCGATGAAAAATATCTCTACATTGCCGAGTCCGGTGAAAGCGTCTGGCTACGTTATACCGTGCAGCCCGATGGTACGGTTGCCGATGGCAAGCTGCTGCTCGACGCCAAGTCCGATCACGCGCCCGGAGGGCCCGACGGCATTCGTATAGACAGGCAGGGAAATATTTATGGCTCGGGGCCGGGCGGCGTGTGGATTATTTCCCCCGAAGGCAGGCATCTGGGGACGATCAAAATTGACGAAAAAGTGGCGAATGTTGCCTGGGGCGATAAAGACGCAAAGACGCTCTACATCACCGCGAGCACAAGTTTGTACCGGATCAGGCTGAATGCGACAGGAGCAAGCTGGTAGGGAATACTGTCCAATCGGTGTCGACTGGCTGGCCCTGCATCGTCCGCCGAGGCAGCAGAGTCTGAAAAAAGTTAGATACCGTGTGTTGCACGAGCGGAAGCGGTGATGGGGTGCTGATAGCGCGACTTATCAATAAGAACTAGCCAAGGTATCTGGTGGCAAGAATGCAGTTTTTCAGAACCTGAGGATCGCATCCATGGCAAAGGTGAATTGATTCTGTTTCGTGCCAATCGATGCCATACATAAGGCCCAGTAGGAACCCCCAGTCGATATGATTGATCTGTCTGCACCCTATCTGGAACTCGCTCCACGTAGATGACGGCTTGATCTAGATCAACACGATTGGGAAATATGTTGATCCCTCGGGAAGATTGGAGCGCTGCGATGTATTCAGGTTGAATCCAGGGTTAATCCATCCGTAAATCTGTACTCGGCTATTCTTCCATGCTGACCCGTTGCGACCTCCATAAAGAGCTTCCATCAGAGGGTACTCAGTCATGGCCCATGCACCTATGCCGGACGAGCCGCCGTAATTCCAATCTGCACTGGGGAATGGTGGAGAGTTCAAGGGAGGCGGAGGAATCCGACGAGGCAGCTCAGCTTGTTGCTCAGCGCCATTCCAATCCTGTCGATACGCCTCGATGAAACGGCTAAGGAATCCTCCACGCTCCGAACTAGCGGCTGCGGCCGGCGCTGAATCTGTGGTGGTATTTTGAATTCCAGTGGCGGACTGCCCAGAGGACACAGCACTCACTACGGCCAGCACAACCCATCGGCAACACAACCCCTAAATAGCGACGTTGTTGCAGTGGCGATTTTGTGCCTCCTAACATGCTTGCAACGCAGGCAATAAAAGGGCAAAGTCGCCGGAAACCAGTGAGTGACTCCTTTCCGTGTCGGCCACATTCTTTTTCGCTATTTGAGAGGCAGAGTAGCAGGATGGGGTCGGCCTTCTTCTCGTGCGTAATGACTCCAAAAAGAAGAAGCCAAAGTTCGTCGAGTTCAGAACCTTTACGAATATTTTATGGACCTTTTATGCAAAATTTATGAGTGCTCGTATCCAATGAAATAGGTGTTTCCAGGCAGGGCTGATTAGTACGGAGGGCTGAGATGTTGGTGACAGCCTTAATAACGACACTTTGCGTCGCAGGCATTGGGTTTTACATTCGTTTCTTGGTTGCGTTGAGTAAAGAGTCTGAGCCTCGGGTGAGCGGGTACCGGACGCAACTCTGCCTCATCTCGAAAGCCAACAGTGTTGTCGAACTGGACTCACGTCGAAAGGCAATCCCTCGCGCCGGCGTAGCCCGCCCGCAGGTACGTATAGTCAATTGATCAGCGATGTTGGTTTTCCGAGAAAGGATAGGTCTTGATGTCGGTCCCAGAGGTATCGCCGGAACAATTGGCAAAACTTTTTTCACCACTATTGGCAAGTGTTGGCACCAGACTTTGGATGTGGGGACAGTGCGAGCACGCCCTCGTGGCAACGTGTTTCACCGCAAGAACGCAGCCGTTGATAGCGGCAGCACGCCTAACACTGGCAGAACTAGCGACCTCCAGCAGAGAACAAGAAGAAAAGGGTCGCTATCTTGCGCGGCCAGGCGAAGCCGAGTGGGGTTGCTGATACAAACGTAGCCTAAGGAGACTGAAGCATGAGCATGTGGGGATTCCGGCAACTCTTCAAGAACTCAGAGAACGAACTCACTGCCGATCGGGAGGTATTTCATTTTCTGAGGCTGTCGAGTCTGATGATGTCAAGATTCATCTTGCGAAAAGAACTGCGTGCTTAAAGGGGATTGACGGAGCTCTCCTGTTATTGGACCCATCCACCGTGAGCTCAGTTGGTGAAACACCGCTAGCACAAATTAACCACCGGTTGGCTCCGGAGCCAATCATCCGGGTCGTGCCACCCAGAGAAGGCTGGCCGTGCAGTGTCCTGCGTATCGACCTTCTCCTCCCATATATCTGATTTCATCAACTGACCTGCGCTCGAGCGGATGGGACCCCAACCTTGATCCTGTCCAAATTTATCGACGTCGTGTATAGGTATGTGTATATGAACGAGTCGACTTACCGTGAGTTGATGAAACGCGCACGCAACGACCTGGCAATTGCCGTAGAAAGGCGCCGTAGGCTGTTGGCAACGCTCGAAGCGACGGAAAAAGAGATCGCGCAGTTAAAACGCCTGATCGGCGGAATCTACGCATATGCTGACCAAATTGACGAACATAACGAGTTATGTGCTGGCGAGGGGCTAAGAGAAGCAATTTGCACGGCATTGCGTGCCACCAGCGAAGCCGTGACGATCTCGGATATTCTCGGCATTCTCAAGGAGCTACAATTCCCAATCGAACGCCACCAAAATCCACTCGGTTCCGTGTACACGACAGTGACTAGGTTAATGGCTGAAAAAGAGGTTGTTGCGGGTGAGCCCAAGAGCGAGAAAAAGACTTATCGTTGGGCACAAAGCGGGTCCAAAATTGGCTCTTTGAATGACATTTTGGCCGAGATTGGTCAAGTCGTGACAGTGAAGGACAGTAAGAAGCGCTCACGCTAGGTCCGATGCTTCGGGTCAGATCCTGTCACTCGCTGGTCAGCCGATTGGCATTGATATCGCGCCCAAGCGGCGGTGAAGTTTGGATCGGCAATTACCAAAGCAACATAATTACTATCATTGACGCTGCCACTGACCGTGTTGTTCAAACCGTTCCGGCAGTGGGCGATGGCCCAGCGAGCACCAAATTCACTCCCGATGGCAAGTACGTTTGGGTTACCAATTCTCGCAGCAATGACTTGATCGGCTTCGATGTGGCGCGCCGTCGCGTCGTCGCTCGGCCTAGCGCGGCGTGTTAGTGTCTAAGGTGGCCTCAGGGTGTGGTTTACCCCTTTCGTTGTGTTTCCTTGCTCAAAAACGTACGGATCGCCTGATCTTCGCATAAGCCGATGGCGCGATTGTACGCAGATTCGGCAGGTCGTCCCATACGTTTCAAAAGATTGGCGGAGAGTGCCCAATAAGGCTGATAGTCGCTGATTGCTTCGGCCGGAATGGCTTCCAGCAGCCTCCATCCAGCAACCGGCCCGTGCGCTTCCCCCACGGCAGCGGCGCGGGCAACCAGCGCCCCGACGGTTGGCGAAATCCGAATCAGCCCTTCGTATAGCAGAGCGACCGCTTCCCAATCGGTGTGGCCGGTTTTCACACGCATCGCGTGAGCCGACTGGATTGCCGCTTCAAACTGAAATCGCCCCATCCGCTCGATTCGTGAAGCTTCGTTCAAGAAGTGCTCGGCCTCGGTGATCATCTCCCGAGACCAGCGCGTCACGTCTTGCTCAGAGAGCGGCACATAGGCTCCTTGTGCGTCGCGCCGTGCTTCACGGCGCGCCTCGCAATGCAACATCAACGCCAGCAGACCCATTGCCTCAGGCTCAGACGGCATAAGCTCGACCAGCACCCTGCACAGATTGATGGCCTCGGCTGCGAGTCCCTTTCGGCGCAGATCGGACCCGGCAACGTCCTCCCAGCCGCTTCCATAAGCGGCGTAGATGGCTTCGAGCACGAATTCCAGCCGCTCCGGCAATTCCTTGGGCTCGGGTATCTCGAACCGAATTCGCGTGGCCCGGATCTTCGCTTTCGCGCGTGTAAGGCGCTGCCCCATCGTAGAAGGCTTCGCAAGAAAGGCTGCAGCAATTCGTGCCGCGTCCAATCCCAGCACGACTTGAAGCATCAGTGGCGTGCGCGCGCGGACATCAATGGCAGGGTGAGCGCAGACGAACAGTAATTCAAGCCGTTCATCGGGAAACAAGACACTCGAGTCGGCTATGCGCTGCGCCTGTTCGGTCGCGGCAAGCAGCTTGGGCACAGAATCCAGATGCACCTGCGCGTGTCGTGCTACGTCAATCAGTCTTCGTCGTGCCGCTACGAGCAGCCAAGCCTCGGGCTTATCCGGTACTCCGCTTTTGGGCCAAGTTTCGAGTGCTGACTGAAAAGCGTCGCTGAGGGCATCCTCCGCCGCGGCCACATCGTGAGAGCGAGCGGCGAGAAAGGCAAGCAGGCGGCCATAGGAATCGCGAACTGCCTGCTCTATTGCTTCGTGCGTTGCCAGCGTGTGCTGGCTTTCATTCTGCTCGTTGCTCATTTTGGCGCAGAATTCCCCTCGCTCGTGCCTGTCTCAATATACTGTTTCGAGACACTGTTTCGAGTGTGATTGATCGGATTCATGCGTAGACAAACAAGGAACGTTCCGCCAGAAACAGGGTTCTTCAACGAGTTCTGCTTCGTCGGCAACAATTTTTGCGGATTCTGGTCTCTGCGCCGCTGCATGCGGCTCAAAGCCAAACGGGCAAGGAGTGCACCGAGGGACCTGGCATTGTTCCCACCTCGGCATAACTATCAGACTGAAACAATTGCAAGTTTTCCAGCCGCTGACCCACGATTGAGGGTTAGCGCCGATTCCTAAAAAACGCTTGCAGCAATTCCGCGCAGCGGCCAGCCAAAACGCCTCCGTGAACTTCCATTCTGTGGTTCAGTTGGGGATGATTCAACACCTGCATGACGGAATGAACGGCACCTGCCTTGGGATCATCCGCCCCGTAAACCAGGCGCTTGAGGCGGGCATGGATCATTGCTCCGGCACACATCGCGCACGGCTCAATCGTAGCAAACAGTTCACAGTCGCCTAGGCGGTGGTTACCGACGTTTGCACCGGCTGTGCGCAGAGCGACAACCTCGGCGTGCGCGCTGGGATCCGAGTCGGTGAGATTACGATTCCAGCCGCGTCCGACGATGCGGCCGTCGAGCACCACAACTGCGCCGACGGGAACCTCGCCCGATTCCAAGGCGCGCTGGGCAGCGCGAAGCGCTTCTTCCATCCAGAGTTCGTCGGAGCCGGTAATCGTTTGTTGGTTTTCGCCCATTAGGGTAAGCGCAACGCGGGGTCGTCGATTCCGTGGCGCCCCGCTCAGGTTGAAATCGAGATAAGAAGCTTCAGGTCAAGTATATGAGAAAGACGGTGTCAGCTATTTGGCTTGCGCGCCCACTTCTGCTATGTGGCCCAGGGTGGTATTCTTTAGAGTGTATGGGGATGCCTAGCCTACTACGCAAAGTGCTGATGGTCGACCTGATCAAGGGCTTGAGTGTCACGTTCCGCTACCAGGATCCAAAACAGATCTACACGGAACAATACCCGCTCCAGCGGCCTGAGGTTGCGGAGCGCTATCGCGGAGCACCACGGCTGAATGTTAACCCCGACAGCAACGAGACCATGTGCATCGCCTGTGACCTGTGCGCGTTGGCATGCCCCGAACACCTAATCGTCGTTACCAGCGAACGCAACGAGAAAACTCGCCGTAAGGAACTCACCACCTTTACCTACGACCTGAGCCGCTGCATGTTTTGCGGTCTGTGCGAGGATGCCTGTCCGACGGATGCTCTGGAGCTCACCCAGGATTTCGAGTTGGCGAACTACACCCGCGAAGGTGCGATCTGGGATCGTGAGACGCTGGAAAAAGGTCCACAGCCAACACAGTACAGGAAGTGAGTCCGGGCTGGAGATTCGGACTCGGTCTCAGCCAAATCCTCACGGTCTGGTGCTCTCGGAGGCACAACGAATGGCGCGGATTTCCGGCGCAGTCCCAGCCAAGCAAGGTGTGATCGCAGGGTGGTTTACTCGACTCGTCTACGCTCTCACGAGAAGAAAACTCGGGCGTGTGGTCACCCCCATCGAAATCACGGCTCACCACTCCAGAATCCTCTGGGGTTATGGCCAAATGGAACAGGCTTTACTTGGCAGTAATCGGGTCGATTCCAAGCTTAAGGACCTTGCTTCGTTACGGGTCGCTACGCTGGTAGGCTGTCCCTTTTGAATTGACATCGGGTCTGCGGTCAGCAGACAACGAGGAATTTCGGAAGAAAAGATTAGAGCCTTGGGGAATTTCCGCAGCAGCACGCTCTTCTCCGCCCAGGAAAAAGCGGTTTTGGAGTACGCCGACCGAATGACACAGACTCCGGTTGAAGTCGGGGATGCGCTGTTCCAACAGTTGGGCGAAAGCTTCAGCGATGAACAGTTGGTGGAGATTACCTCGACGATCGCCTGGGAAAACTATCGTGCACGGTTTGATCACGCCTTCGGCGTGGAATCTGAAAATTTTACCCAAGGTGCTTACTGTGCCCTACCTGTACAGGGTGCACGCGAGCACTATCAAGAGAGCAAGTAAGTTGAGCCACTGGTTGCTGCTGTGTCATGCAATGGATTGCTCCGAAACCCCAGATCAGATCGCCGGAATAAATCCCCACCACCTCGCGATCGGGGAATAGATCGCTGAGAATATTCAACGCGATGCGGTCATTGACATCATTGAAAACCGGCACCAGGACCAGGCCGTTTGCGATGTAGAAATTGGCGTAGCTGGCGGGAAGGCGGCGGCCGGCGAAGATAACGGGACGAGGCATGGGGAGCTCTATAACTTGCAGGGGCTCGCCATTCTGATTCGTGGCGGCGCGCAGACGCCGCAGATTGTCCTCCAGCGGTTCGTGGTTCGCGTCCTTCGCATTATGTTCCACCACGGTAACGACGGTGTCAGGGCTGACAAAACGGGATAAATCGTCCACGTGCCCATGGGTGTCGTCACCAACGATGCCGCGTCCCAGCCAGATCACGGCGTTAATATCAAGATAATTACGAAAAACCTTATCGTAGTCCTCGCGGCCCATGCCGGGGTTCCGCTGCTGTTCGGTGCTCAGTAGACACTCCTCGGTGGTGAGCAAGGTACCTTGGCCGTTGCAATCGATCGAGCCGCCTTCCAGCACCACCCGCCGCTTCCCAAATAGAGGGCGGATCTGGCGGGCGCCCGCGGCTTTTGCCATGCGAGTGCCGATCGCCTCATCCAGCTTCCAATTCGGGTATTTCGCCCAGGCGTTGAAGCGCCACTTTATTGCTCCCATCGATCGAGACCTACCGGCGCCGGCGCGGCGGCCAGCAACGGCAGCGCTGGTCTGATTTGTTATGAACGTGCAGCCGGAATCACGCGTCCACACACGATTGGTCGGCCAACGATGAAAACGAACATTTTTCAATAAAGCATTGGCCCGGTCGAGAATCTTCTTGGCTTGTTTTTCTGCAGCCGCATCTTTGACAATCAACTCTACGCGCTCGTGGCCGGCCAGGTGGCGAATGATCTCTGCGTAGACCCAGGGAATGGGTTCAAACTTCGCTGGCCAGTCGTTTCGATAATGCGGCCATGCCAGCCAGGTCGCAGCATGGGGTTCCCACTCGGCCGGCATCCGGTAAGGGTCTGCGGGATACATTTCTTGTTCAAGGACTTCCGAGACCTTGGTTGGCATCGAGAATTGGGATTGCGCTCCGGGAGCTCGCGAACTGTTCAGCGTTAATCTAACAACCTATGAGTGATAGGCGCGTAGCTGTCAATCCGGCGGTCGCGCAGGAATGGCCAATTCCGGCGCGTATCTTCTATTTTTTGCAAGTCTACCTCACCGACGACAATTTCTTCTTTATCCTCCGATGCCTCGGCGATCACCGTACCAAACGGATCGCACAGGAATGATCCACCCCAGAATTCGAGGCCTTCCCCGGGCGCCGACGCGCCGCGAATACTGCCGGTTTCGAAGCCGACCCGGTTCACAACCCCGACATAAACCCCATTCGCAATAGCGTGTGCCCGCTGAATCGTGCGCCAGGCATCGTGCTGGGTCTCGCCAAACTCCTTTTTTTCCGCCGGATGCCACCCGATGGCAGTCGGATAAAACAACACACTGGCCCCCTGCAAAGCTGTCAGCCGTGCTCCCTCCGGATACCACTGGTCCCAGCAAACAAGTGTTCCTAATTTGCCAATTTGTGTCTGGTGTGCTCGAAATCCCAAATCTCCCGGAGTGAAGTAGTATTTCTCATAATAAAGAGGATCATCGGGAATGTGCATCTTGCGATAGATTCCTCGCAACGCGCCATCTGTATCGAAAACCGCAGCCGTGTTGTGGTAGATCCCGGGCGCGCGCTTCTCAAACAGCGACGCGACCAGCACGAGCCCGTGCTTGCGAGCAACTTCCGACAGCTTCGCCGTCGTAGGCCCAGGGATTGGCTCGGCCAGATCGAACAGGGAAGCGTCCTCACGCTGGCAGAAATACTCTGTCCGGAACAACTCCGGCAGACAGACAACCTGCGCACCTCGTTGCGCTGCCTCCGCGACACGTGCGAGGGCTTTGTGCAGATTGTCATTCGGCTCTGGCCCGCAGGACATCTGTACCAGGCCAACTCGGAATCTCTCGAGAGACAAAGTCAGCTCCAATCAAATCGACGCCTTAGAATATCAGGACTCGTCGGGATGCAGTAGGTCCCGCGGCCGCATTGACCGAACCGAAAGGCGACGGCAGAGCTGACCGCTCATGGTCTCCGCTCGTTCCTTTGCTGTAAAGTGTTTATTTCTTGCCTACAAACTCCTCCGCGGAGGTGTCGGATGAAACACAGCCATCGTGACGGAACCGGAATCAACCGGAAATTGCATAACCCGATCGAGGATCGGTTAACGCCATTGGAGCCGCTCGACTTGGGCCGCATTCACTCTATCGATGAGCTGGTGCGCGCGATGGCGAAAACTGCCTTCACCGGCCGCCAGCTTGGCGAGGCCGCGGACGTCCTCGAAGCCATGGCTCTCGATCAAGACTGCTTTAAAGTAATGACCCTCGCCGGCGCCATGACCGTGGCCAAGCAAGGGCTCATCATTACCGAGCTCATCGATCGCGGCATCGTGAACGCGATCGTGTCCACCGGAGCGCTGATGGCACATGGACTAGTCGAGGCCACGGGACGTGCGCATTTCCGCTACAACCCCGAAGTCGCCGACGAAGAACTGTACGAGCAAGGCTACAACCGCGTCTACGACACCTTAGAGCCGGAGACCAACCTCGATGATGTCGAGCACGTAATGTTTGACATACTCGGAAGGTGGGACGCAAACGATGTGGTTTGCTCTTACAAGCTCAACCAGGTGATCGGCCGGCATCTCAGCAAGAATGCCAAGGATCGCGGAATTCTGAAATCTGCTTACGAAAAAGGTGTGCCCGTGTTTGTACCCGCTTTCACAGACTCTGAGCTTGGTCTAGACTTCGCCTTAGCCAACCGTGCTCGCAACCGAGATAATAGGCCGACCCTGAAGTTCGATCCGTTCCTCGATCTGGAGTACTTCGCCGAAACACTGCTCAAACAGAAGCGTCTGGGCATTTTCACCATTGGCGGCGGGGTACCACGGAATTGGTCGCAGCAATTCGGGCCGTTCATCGAGCTGCGTCATCGCCAGCTCGGAGAAGATGTTCCCCTGAAGCGTTATCACTACGGATTGCGTATCTGCCCGGAGCCGGTTTACTGGGGTGGCTTGTCTGGCAGCCCGTACAGCGAGGCGGTATCGTGGGGTAAGTTCGTTCCCCCCGCCGAGGGAGGCCGGTTCGGCGAAGTGTTCGTGGACGCCACCGTCGGATTACCGGTCATCGTGGCCGCGGTTCTGGAGCGACTCGACAAAGGAAAGCCCCTGTCTCCCGTCAAGAAGAAGGTTCTCGCGCGCGAATAGGCAAAAACAGTCAGTGCATCGGACCCAAAGGGCAAAAACGGTTTCGTCTTCGTGAACCTTTGTGTCCTTGCGGTGAAACTTGCTAATCGAAGATGAAGATGGCTGACGCGATCACCGTGGTCCAAAGGCCGCGCTTGTCCCCTACAGCCGACTGGGTCACGTTGGCGGTGCGTACAATCTTGTTGGACAAGCGGTAGATCTGCTTCTTTTCGTCCCAGGAACGATCGGGATCAAATTCCACATTCAGAGTTGTAGCCAGCATCTCGGCCGCAAGCTCCTCGGCGTAGTCGCCGGCCGAATCCTCGGTCTCACCAAAGGAGTGATGCTCACTGAGGTAGCCGTAGGTGTTCCGATCGGCAGGAATAGCCACACCGATCGATGAGGCCAGCAGCCGGTGCGGCTCGTGCGTGGAGTTTTCAGCGACGACCGCAAACACCACCTCACCCGGATGCAGGTACTTCAGCCCCTGCGACCGGGCAATAAGTTTGCAATTTGGCGGAAAGATTGAAGAGACACGCACCAGGTTTTGTGCAGCAATTCCGGCGTCGCGTAATGCCAGCTCGAAGCTTGTCAGACGCTCACGATGTTTCCCGACCCCCTTGGTAAAGAAAACCCGCTTGGGGACCATGTCCTTGGACAATTCTCGTTTCCTCCATCATGTCAGCTAAAAGGCGAATCTAACACACGCAAATGTGAACACAATATGAATTTTGCGGGAGCTTTAAAAAAAAATACGGAGATCCCGAAAGGGACTTCCGTTCGCAGGCCAAGAGTTGCTCGAGTTCAAGCGCCGGAAACCGAGCTGACCTGAATCGTATCGCCGTCAACAGTGCCGCTGATCTTGGCCTTTTGTCCGATCAATTTGTCGAGTTCATCGGTGGCAGATTTGTCGCTAGTCTGCAGAGTGTAGACCTTGTCTCCCACCACGAGGGCGTACTTGGATCCCTGCTTGAGGCAGGCGTGGGCGCAACCGACCGCATCGCCCGGCATCATATGCTTGGCTCCGCACATCGAATCGCTCACGAGTCCGGTGAAGGTCTGCTGGCTGGAGCTTTTCTTGTCAGCCTTCTTGTCGGCCAAGGCAGGCACAACGCTTAACGAGGTCAGTAGAACCAGGCTCGCTAGACAAGTTGACAGTGTGCGAACATGAACTCTCATATTTCTCCCATCGTAGGGAACCGATCTTTGGTTCCGGATACTTTCGACTATTGAATACCATATAGAGTGATCAGCGGGCAAAAGGTTGCCGAAAGCCGTTCGAGTTCGCCCATCCGAAAGTACATGAGCATTCGATCGATGGTCTTATCCCGCTCGATAATGGATTCGGGGGCTTGGCGTTTAGGAATTCTGCTTTTCGGTAGTCGGGTTCGAGGTACTCGGTCCCGGCACCGGTTCCGGC
>Ga0126370_10000235_pt1 | contig 21202 bp, 18 predicted proteins | sample PanSoiMetaPlot_3_FD_92586 | JGI IMG/M metagenome (GOLD analysis project Ga0126370, IMG submission 92586) | Tropical forest soil microbial communities from Panama - MetaG Plot_3 | ecosystem: Environmental > Terrestrial > Soil > Tropical forest > Bulk soil | place: Panama | collected 2016-02-17 | reverse complement strand
CGCCTCATAGCAGGCGGCCGCCAGCAGCAGCGTGACGCCTGCCCGGTATGCCGAGGTCGCGCGCTCCATCGTGGCTTTCATGGCGGCGCTCACGACATCATCCCCCAGCGAACGACGGTGTAGCGCTCGAGCCGTTGGAAGACGAGTTTCTCCAGTGCAAGCCCCATCGCACCGATGACCGCGACGCCGGCGAGCATCACATCGGTGTTCAAAAACTCACGCGCGCCGAAAATCATCCAGCCGAGCCCCCACGGCACGGCGGCGAGCATTTCCACGCCGACCAGGATGCGCCAAGCCTGCGCCAAACCCAGCCGCAATCCGGTCAGCACATAGGGCAGTGCGCCGGGCAGGATCACGTGGTGCAAGAGCCGCCGGTCATCTGCGCCCATCGCCTGAGCCGAGCGTAGCCAGATTTCCTTGACCGCCTTCACACCTGCCCAGGTGTTGAAGACGATCGGGAAGGCGGAGACGACGGCCACGAGCAGCACGGCAGTGACGTTGCCGAGGCCGAACCACAGCAGGAACAGCGGCGCATAGGCGAGGCCTGGGATCGGCGCGCCGATACTGATCAGCGGAAGCACCACGTCTTCGGCCCGGCGCGAGCGGCCCATCGCGAAACCGATCGCCACACCGGCCGCCGCGGCGAGCGCGAAGCCGGCAAGCAGCCGGACGAACGTGTCGAGCACGTGGTGCGGCAGGACCCCGGTAGCAGTAAGGCGGAGCAAAGCGCCAGCAACGTCTTCCAGCGGCGGAAACAGCTTGCGCGGAAAGATGCCGGCATGGGCCGTCGCTTCCCACGCGAGCGCCACCACGAGGAACGGCAAGGCCGTGCGCCCCATGACGCGCCACCGGCTTTCGCCGCGTTGCACCGGAGTGCCCGCGGTCGGGACATGGGCCGATGCGGCAGGAGCAAAATTGGTCATGGCTCACGATAGTGCTGCCGCAGCCTTGTGGACAAGCGAAGTTCTGGGCAGATCGCATGAGCTGTGCCAGCGTGGCGATGCGCCCCTTTAACTTCTGCTACAACAATTGGGACTCCAACCTCGGAAACCATTACCCGACCCAACACCGAGCCCATGCCGTGCAACACCCGATGACGCCCGTGTCGCGGCGCTTCCTCCTCGCGGGAGCCGCGGTCAAGACCGCATCTCTCATTGTTCCCATCGGCATGCGGGAAAGCCACGCTGGGGAAAGCGAGATCACCGATTGGATCGCTATCGCCTCGAACGGGGAGGTCACACTCGCGCCATCACAGCCGGAAGTGGGACAGGGGTCGTATACCGCGCTGCCTCAAATTCTCGCCGATGAGCTCGATGCCGATTGGCAGCGTGGGTTCGCGACTGGCAAAGCGGCCTACAAAATCGCCTTCCGGCAGGAGCCGCCGGCCCAGAAAGAAGGCGCCTCAATGTCAATGATGGCGCTCTATGAGCGCCTGCGTGCCGCCGGCGCCGCTGCCCGTGACGTCCTGACCCGCGCGGCGGCGCAGAGCTGGAACATCGACGTCGCGCAGTGCCGCACCGAAAACGGTTTCATGATTAATGCGCGAGGAGAAAGCCTCTCGTATGGCGAGCTTGCCTCCGCCGCCGCCCAGCTCCCCCTCAGTGCCACGCCCCCGCTCAAGGAAAGCAGTCGGTTCCGGCTCATCGGCAAGCCGCTCGCGCGTTTGGACACGCCGGCAAAGTGCAATGGCAGCGCTATCTTCGGCATCGACATCGTCGTCCCCGGCATGCTCAACGCCGCCATCAAGACCGCGCACTCATTTACCGGAGAGCTGATCGCAATCAAGAACGAGGCCGATATTCGCAAAATGCCGGGCGTGCGCGCGGTGGTGAAGATCGCCACCCTCGCCATCGCCAATGAAGACCCAGGCACCCAGCATCCGCAGCTGCCCCATCTGCCGCGTCACAACGCAGTCTGCGTCGTTGCCGACCAGTTCTGGCAAGCCAAGCGCGCGCTTGATGCGCTCGATGTGACATTCGACCCCGGCACCGCCGGCGACCTCTCTACCGCCAAGATCGATGCCATGCTGGCCGCAGCCTTGGAGGCCGAGCACGGCGTCACTGCGCTGGTGCGAGGACAGCCGCGAGAAATCCTCAAAGAGCGAGCAGCTGCGGTCGTCGAGCGGCACTTCGTGCTGCCGCACATCGCCCATGCACCGCTCGAGCCGGTCAACGCTACCGCGAGCTACACGGATGGTGCGGTCGAGGTCTGGGGATCGATCCAATCGGTGACGGCGTGCCAGGAAGCGGTGGCGCAGGCCGTCGGCTGTGCCCCTGACGATGTGAAGGTCAATGTCACCTTCCTGGGTGGGAGCTCCGGCCGCAAGATCGTACCGGACTATGTGCTGCAAGCAGTGCAAGCCTCGAAGGCGGTAGGGCATCCGGTTAAGCTCATTCGCTCGCGCGAGGAAGACATGCAGCATGACGTCTTCCGGCCGAACGCGGGTGGCCGTTTTCGCGCCGTCCTCGACGAGCGCGGCTACCCGCTCGCCGTGCAGCACGCGTCGCCGGGCAGTCGCTGTTCGGCGCCGTGCGCAAGAGCTGGCTCGATCAGACACCGGAAGGCGCCTGGGACGAGAGCATGGTCGATGGCATCTACAATCAGAGCTATCGGCTGCCGCATTTTCTGGTGGAGACCGTCGATACACCGCTGCCGATCCCGGTCTATTTCATGCGCTCCGTCGGCTCGACCGCGGCGGGTGTTCTTTTGGGAGAGCTTCATCACCGAGCTCGCCCATCGCGCCCGCATCGATCAGTATCACTATCGGCGCAATTTGCTGTCGCATGATCCGCTGGCGCTGCGCGTGCTCGATGCGGCCGCGCGAGCCTCCGACTAGGGCAGGACCCAGAATACTTTTGGCGGCATTGCCTATAACTGCTACGTCGGCCGCGGCGGGCGCTTCAAAACCTACGTCGCGGAGGTGGTGGAGCTCGCGCGCGTGGCGGGTCGCTTCGTCGTCAAGCGCGTGCTCTGCGCCGTCGATCCCGGTCTCGTGGTCAACCCGAACACGCTCAAAGCGCAGATCGAAGGTGGGATCGGATTCGCGTTGACCAACACGCTCAAGAGTAGGATCACGTTCTCAAACGGCGGCGCGGAGCAGGCAACTTCTCCGATTATCCACTTCTGCGCATCGATGAAATGCCGGAGATCGTGCCAATCGTGCTCCCCAGCGACCGTCCCCCACAGGGCTTCGGGGAAGTGGTGCTGGCGCCGGTTGCTTCCGCGCTGGCGCAGGCCTTGTTTTACGCGACGGGTCGGCCAGTGGACGTGATGCCGTTTCCGGAGGATGCTTTCCGCGCCAACAACTGACGGGCTGCCCGAGGAGGACGATACATGACGCGCATCGAGCCCGAGCCCAAGCACGACACCAAGCTGATCTTTCCGGGACTGAACTCGTTCTACGACTTTGCCATTCCTCTCGCCTGGCCGATCGTGCGCATCGCGGTCGGCTGGAATCTTTTGGTGCACGGCTGGGGCAAGGTCACGCGCGGGCCCTCGGCTTTTGTCCGTGCGTTCGTCGAGGTTGGATTCGATCCTGCCCTTCCCTGGATCTGGTCAGCGTTGATCATCGAGTTCGTCGGCGGCATTGCCCTCATCATTGGGCTGTTCACCCGCTTCTTCGCCGCGGCGGCCGCGGTGGAAATGCTTGTCATCACCATACTCTATTGGAAGTCCGGATTTTCCTGGCTCAACCGCGGCTACGAATACACGCTGCTTTGGGGGCTGGTTTGCTTCGCCATTGCGCTGCGCGGCGGCGGGCCCTATTCGGTAGATCGCCGCATCGGCGTGGAGCTCTGAGCGACTTCAGGTGACCGATGGAATTTGGCATCCAGTTTTTTCCCGCCGTCGGTCCCCATCAGAAGCCCGCCGACCAATATTGGCGCGAAGCGCTCGAGCTCACGCAACTCGCCGAGCAGCTGGGCTTCACCAATGTGCGAACGGTCGAGCATTATTTTTTATCCTACGGCGGTTATAGTCCCGATCCGCTCATCTTTCTTAGCGCCGCGGCGGCGCTGAGCCGCTCGATGCGGCTCATCACTGGCGCGGTGCTGCCGGTGTTCAACAATCCGCTGAAACTCGCAGGCCAGATCGGGATGGTGGATGCTATTTCCGGCGGCCGCCTCGAGGTGGGATTTGCGCGCGCCTTCTTGCCGCACGAGTTCGCCCGTTTTGGCATCTCCATGGACGAGAGCCGCGCCCGGTTCGAGGAGGGACTGGAGCAGGTGCGCCGCTTGCTCGAGGAGGAAAAAGTTACGGCGCGCGGCCGATTCCACAGTTTCGAAAACGCAACGTCGTTGCCGCGGCCGACCCAGAAGCCGAGGCCGCCGTTCTGGATCGCGGCGCTGTCCACGAAAGAGACGTTCGAGACCGCGGGCGCGCTCGGTCACTATCTCATGGGCATCCCGCTCGGAGGTGCGCATATGGCAGGCCTGCTGCAAGCCTACCGCGATGCCTGGACAGGGGCGGGACACGCGGGACGCGGGAAGGTGATGCTCGCGTTCCATATGTACTGCGCCGATACCGCCGCCGGGGCCGCCGCCGTCGCGCGCGTGCCGCTCAACCAGTATCTCAAATCGATCGTCGATGCGGCCTCCGGCTGGATGTCCGGCGTGTCCTCCCGCGATTATCCGAACTATCAGAAAATGATCGAAGGCCTGTCGCGGGAGACGTTCGAATCGCAGGTCGAGAAAGGCCTGGCGTGGATCGGAACTTCGGAAGAGATTCGTCGCGCCATCGATGATTATCATCGCAGCGTCGGCGGGTTCGAATGCGCCTCCCTGCAAGTGAATTTCGGCATGATCGGGCGTGCCGAGGCGGAGGCCTCGATGCGGCTGTTCGCGCGCGAGGTGATGCCCTACTTTGCGCGGGCCTGAGCGTGCGCGGAACCCAATAACGAGCTCACGATGTGATTAGGAACTGCGAAGGGTCGCTTTAATTCAGGAACCAGTCGCGACCCAGGTGTGTTAGCTAATAAACGCACGGGGGAACGTGTTGGTGTTCCCGTGGCAGGCAGGCCGAAAGAGAAGGAAACAAGCTGGAATGAGCGGTGGTCCAATTCGGGCCACAAGCGCACGATATCGGCGCTCTTTAGGGAAAGCGGCGAGGTCGCACCCGTCGATTTCAGACAATTCGGAAAGCGCGCCGGCGAGATCATCGCGCACGCGACGCGCCTGCCACGCCGCAAGCCGCATTATCAATAACCCAGTGCCCAGTGGACCCAATCCCTTCCGCCGCATTCGTATGATGCGTGCTTATGGCGTTCACACTGCGGTTCGACCATGGATGCCCGCGAACGCGCTAGGCCGGCTCTCGAGAGCTCACCGCGCGTGAGGGAGCGCCCGCAAGGGCGTAACGCCGCGATACAATTTCCCGATGATTCGAATCGGTACTTCTGAACGCAACGGCACATTCTATACACAGGGCCGTGCGCTCAAGGCCGTGCTGGAACGACGCCCCGCACTGGGGGCGATCGAGGTTTTGGAATCGCGCGCCGCCAGCATGGAAAACGCTAATCGGCTGCACGCCAGCGACATCGAATTCGGTTTTATGGCCTCGAATTGGATCGGCCGCGCCAAGAATGGCGAGGCCCCCTTCCAGCGCTCCATCGATCTTGCCATGGCGGCGCCGATGAACGCAGGCCCGCTGTTCTTCATCGTGCGGGCAGACTCGCCAATCTGGTCATTCTCGGATCTGCGTGGTCGGCGGGTTGCGATAGGGCCGCGCACGAGCGGGATGGTGCAACATGCCCATGGCTTATTTGCCGCTCTCGGCATGAGCTTCTCCGATTTTTCGCCGGTCTATCTCGATTTCGCGGCGGGCGCCGAGGCTCTACTCGCTGGCGATATCGATGCTCAATTCCAATGTCCCATCCCCAACGCTGTCATGACCGAGCTTGCCCAACGGCTCGCGCTGCGCGTGCTGCCGTACCAGCGCGGCGAACTCGAAGCGGTGATGAAGGCGGTGCCCTATTATCGCCGCACCGTGATGCGTGCGGGCGCAATGCGCGGGCTCGAGGCTGAGGTGGCGCAGATCGCGGTCCTCAACGTGCTGGTCACCCACGAACGCGTGGCTGAGACGATCGTGCATGAGGCGGTCAAAGCCATCGCGACGAGCTGCGGCGAGCTCGGCCGCCTCAATCCATTGTTTGCCGGGATGGAGGAGCTGTTTGAGCCGCTGCGGTCGCAGGGTCAGGCCGCGCTCGAATTCGGCGGTGTGCCGCTGCATCCGGGCGCGTTGCGCGCCTATCGCGAGGTCGGCTTGCTGACTTGAGTGGCAGCTATGGGCGTTGCGATTACTGTGGCTCGATGCCAGCTTCCTTGATCACCTTGCTCCACAACGCTGTTTCTTCGGCAAAGAAACGGCTGGTCTCGCTAGGCGTCGTTGCTCCGGGTTCAAGCGAGATCCGCTGCAGCATCTGGCGGACCTCCGTGCCATGGAGAATCTCGACCACATCGCGGTTTATTCTTTCGGCCAATGCGGCAGGGGTTGCCGGCGGCGCGACCAGCCCGAACCAGGTGATCGACTTGAAGCCGGGCAGCCCCGCTTCGGAAATCGTGGGGATTTCGGGCACGATACCCGCGCGCTTAAGATCGGCGACGCCCAAGAGCTTGACCCTGCCGTCGCGGTAGAGCGGCACCGAGGTCGCGAGCGTGTCGAAGAACATGTCGACGTGACCGGCAACGACGTCGGTGAGCGCGGGCTGCGCGCCGCGGTAGGGCACGTGCACCATTTTGGTGCCGGCCCGAACTTCGAGCTGTGCGGCCGAAAGATGCGCGGTTGAGCCTACGCCCTGCGAGGCGTAAGAGATCTTGGCGGGATTGGCTTTGCCGTAGTCGATCAGCTCCTTCAGGTTGGTTGCCGCAAGCTCGTTACGCACCACCAGCACATTGGGGATCGTCGCCAACATGGTGATTGGTACGAACTTGGTCGGCTCGTAGCCGGGATCGCGATAGAGCAGATGGTTGAACGAGAGCGGGGAGGGCGGCGCGATGAGCAGGGTATAGCCGTCCGGCGTCGCGCGCGCGACGCTCAGCGCGCCGATATTCATGGCGCCACCGGGGATGTTCTCCACGATCGCCGGTTTGCCCCATTTCTGGCTGAGTTGGTCCGCCACGATGCGCGCGAGGGTGTCGGTGGTCGAGCCGGCAACGGCCGGAACCACGATTTTCACCGTCCGCGACGGATAGGACTCCTGTGCCGGGCTGGGCGGCGCGCAGAGTGCAACGCTGGCCGCGGCCGCAACCCAAATCACAACGGCAAAGCGCGGCATCTGCTCCTCCACTCATACCGCGGCGCCATGCTAGCCCATGCACGGCGGCTGCGTAAAAGCGAGACTTCGTGTAGAAAACGGGATCGCAATGGAGCAGGCCATGGCTTACACGCTGGATAAGTTCTGTACGGAAACCCGCGCGATCCTCAAAAACGAGCCGATGTCCGATGCGCTGGGGCCTATCGCGGAGCGGCTCGGGCGGCTTCTCTCCAATCCCGCCTTCGTTGCCGAGACGTTCAGCGACGATATGCCCGGCCGGCGCGTTCTGCACCACGATGCCGAGACCGATTTTTACGTGCTCGCGCACGTGCAGGAAGGGAATAAGACGGGCAAGCCGCACAGCCACGGCTCATCGTGGGCAATCTACGGCAATGCGCGGGAATATACGGAAATGACCGAATGGCGCCGCACCAACCCGGAAAGCGAGGAGCACGCCGTTCTCCAACCGATGAACAGGTATCGTCTCGGCCCGGGGAAGACCAAAGCCTATGGCCCTGGCGTGATCCATTCGACCGCGCACCCGAAGAAAGCTTGGGTGATCCGCGTCACCGGCACCGATCTCGACGTGCTTCCGCGCTATCATTTCGGCAAGCACGATCGCATACTCGCGCAGGCCTGAGTAAAGCCCGCCAGCATTCTAGCTATTTGCGTTCGGCGATCGCGTTGTAGCGCGCAATCACGTCTTTCGGCGTCGCGGCGGTGCGTGCGAGCAAGGTCAAGATCGCATCGCCGTCGATTGGGCTCATGTCGATGCCGAGCCTCTCGGCCTCCTCGACGAAGCCTTTGTCCCGGCACATGGCCGCGAACGCTGTCTGCAGCACCCTTGCCCGCTCCGGCGGAATATCGGGCGGCGCCGCGAACGGCGGCGCCATGAAGAACGGCAGTTCTGCGAATTCAATGAGCGCCAGCGCGCCGGGGTCGTCGGTGAGCTCGCGGCCAATCGGCATATCCGGGAACTCCAGGTGCCGCCGCGCGCGGCCGAAGGCCATGAGCGGCCGAAACGCTCCTTTTGTCCAGAGAGCGCGCTGACCGGTGCGCACCGAGCTCAGGCCCACCATCTGCCCGTCGAGCTCGCCGCGCTGCATCGCCAGAAACAGCGGCGCCGCGCCGGTGTAGCCGCGCACCACGGTCACGTTGAGGCCGAGCATCTCCTTGGAGATCAGCGCGAAGATGAGATTGCTCGAGGCGGCATTATCGGCGCCGAGCACCACCCGCATGGCGGACCCCTTTAGGTCGGTCACGGCCTTGGCCGGGTGATCGGCGTTGACCAGCATCAGGTACGCGTCGTCGGCGTAGGACGACAAGCTACCGAGCCAGGTGAACTTCGCCGGATCGAACTGGGCATTGGGATTGCCTTGGATGGCAAGCTGCGGCACGGCCCGCTCGAGTTTCGCGAGAACCGCGCCGTCTTTGTCCGAATTGAAGTAGAGGCGGTTGGCGGTCACGAGCCCCCCGCCGCCGGGGTTGTTCTGCACGATGATGGTCGGACTGCCCGCTATGAAACGAGAGAGATGTCGCGCCACTAGCCGCGCCGAAATATCGTTGATGCCGCCCGGCGACGTGCCCACCAGCATCGTGACGGTGCGGCCGCTGTAGAACGAGTCGACCGGCTGTGCCGCGGCGTGCCGCGCTGCTACTTCGCCGCACAGAATGCAGATGAGGAGGAGGACCGCCGTGCGGCTCGCGGACATGCGTTGCTCGGTCAAGGCAAGGCAGCGAGCAGGTAACCGAAGCCGTCCCTCGGCTCGCGCACCTGCAGCCGCTTCTGAATTTCCCAAACCCGCGCTGTCACCGGATGTACGACTGGAACCTGCAGGTCCTGCTCGAGCATCTCGATGATATCCAGCGTACGCCAGCCGGAGCCGGGCATGTAAATCGCGTCGGCGCCTTTAGCGGCGAGGAAATGCCGTTTGATGTGAGCGTAGACGCGATGGCTCGATAGGTTCTGCACTTCGTTGAAGGGCACGTCGATTCCTGCCATGGCGCGCACGGTGAAGCCCGCCTCGCGAAAATATTTGGCGAAGATGCCATTGAGCTTGGGCGGGAAGTAGGTGGCGCCCAGGATTGTCTTGGCGTTGAGCGTCTTGAGCGCGTTTACGTGGTTCTGCGCCACGCTCATGATCGGAACTTTGTATTTTTTCTCCCAAGCCCTGATGATCTCGGCTTCGCGCTTGCGGCCTTGCACCATGAATGGAGGCGCGCCGTGCGGATGAATGAGATCACAACCGCACTCGGCGAGTTGCGCAATCCGCTCCTCATAGGCCGGCATCATGGCCGCGAACTCGTCTTCAGTGCCGCGGCGAATGTTGAGGAACAACGGGATGAGCCCGATGCCTTCCGGAAGCAAACGGATCACTTCTTCCGTCACCCCCGGCCGCATGGTTGGATTGTTCATGCCGACCACGCCGCGCCAGCTGGAGAAGCCCATCACGGATTTCCTTGTCGGCGGTAAACCGAGCTTGGCAAGGCAACGCCGCTTACGCGCCGTAATCCTTCGTCGCCCCCGCTGCCGAGACATATCCCTCGGCTATATCGCCGGCAAGCGAAGCGCGATTGCGCCGGTGGGGATCGCCATAGCCGCCGCCGCCTGCGCTTTGCAGCAGAAAGCGCTCGCCCTTTTGCATCTCGTAGCGTCCCGAAGGCATCGCGGCTTCCCCCGTGGTGCCGAGGCCGGTGACGAAGCGCGCTCCGCATCCCGCTTTGCCGCCAGCGTGGCCGGCGGGCGCGAAGCGGCTCTTGTCGTAGCGGCGAATGACAGCCGCGCTTTCTAGAAGCTCGTATTCGCGCAGCAGACTCAATCCGCCGCGCCATTGACCGGCACCACCCGTATCCGGGACGAGCTCGAAGCGGGTGATGCGGCAGGGAAATTCGGTCTCGAGAATTTCGATCGGAGTGATGTGGAGGTTGCTCAGATGCGTCGCCGTGGCTGAGGCGCCGTCGTGGCCCATGCCGCCGCCATAGGCCGAGCCCATGATCTCGTATTGCATGGTCGACTGTCCGGGCCGACCCTTGGCCCAGGCGATCGTCAGCGCGCTGGAGGAGCCGGCATTGGCGATCGCGCGTGCAGGGTGAAACCGGCCAAGCGCCTCGAGAATGACATCGACCAGCTTGAGATTGACCATCTGATAGTTGGAGACCGGCGCAGGCGGCTCCGCATTGGTAACGGTGCGCGGCGCGTGTGTGAGCCGAACCACGTCGCGCATGCCGTCGTTGAAGTGCAAGTTTGGACCGAGGCACCCGAGGAGCGCATAGAATACGCAGGCCTCGACCATGGACGGCCGCAGATTGACGGGGCCGCGAGCTTGCGGATCGCTATTGGAAAAATCGAAGCTCGCAATCCCGTCTTTGATAGCGATGGTGACGGCAAGCTTCACCGGCCTGTCGAGCGCCGCGCCGTCGCTGTCGAGCAAACCCTCGGCCGAGAATTCTCCCTCTGGCAATCTCGCGACCGCGGCACGCAGCTCATCCCCCGCGGCCCTGAGGATGGCTGCAAACGCCTCGATGACCGTGTCCGCCCCAAAACGCGCGCAGAGTTCTTTGACCCGCTGCGCGCCCATTTGCGTCACGGCGATCTGTGCCTGGATATCGCCGCGCATGAGCGCCGGCTGACGGCTGTTGGAAAGAATAATGCGTTCCACGTCGGTCTGCGCGGTCCCAGCCGCCACGATCTTGATCGGTGGTATGAGTAGTCCTTCCTGGAACATTTCGGTGGCATCGGCCGAGGTCGAGCCCGCGACTGCGCCGCCCACGTCCGCCTTGTGCGCAATCGAGCCGGCAAACGCGACGATTTCGCCGGCCGCGAACACCGGGGCGACGAAGGCCATGTCCGAAACATGCGGAACGCCGCCCTCGTAGGGGTGATTCGAAACAAAGACGTCGCCATCCTTGATCCGTTCCGTGCCGCCATAGACCTCGAGGATATGGCGCACCAGGTGCCGATAGACCGGTGCGTGGAAAAACATTGGCGGCGCCAAGATCAGACGCCCCTCGCGGTCCAGAATCACGCAGCTGAAATCTCGCGATTCGCGGATGATCGTCGAGTAGCCGGAGCGGTAAAAGTGGTAGTGCATTTCATCGACCAGGCTCGCGACCTTGTTGCGTAGGATCTGGATAGTGATGGCGTCCATGCTCACGCCCTCGTCAGGATCAGGTTGCCATGGCCATCGACCCGCCCGCTCCAGCCTGGCGGAATAAGCGTCGTGGCGTCGAACTGCTCGACAATGGCCGGGGCCGCCACTGTGGCGCTGACATCGAGGCGAGCACGCTCGTAGAGCATCGCCTGCATCGTTGCTCCATTCAGGGTTATTGTGCGCTTCCCCTTCACCGCGGCAGCGTTGCGTGGCGAAGCGGGCGCCGGATGCTCCTGCGGCTCGTATTTCGGTGCGGCAACGCGTACGCGCAGCCGATAGCTCACGACTTCGACCTGGCGCTCGTTGGCGGCGTGGCCGTGGATCTGGGCGTGACGCTCATCGAATCTCTCCCGTACCGCCGTGAGCGACGCGGATGTAAGCCGCTCGTGGAACAGTCCCGCCAGCGGGACGCGCAACTCGTAGCCTTGGCCGCTGTAACGCAGGTCAAGTTCGCGCGCAAAACCCGCGTCGGCGACGCTCATGCCTTCGGCGGCAAGTTCGGCGTGCGCCGCGCTTTCCAGTTGCCGAAAGATCGCCTCGGCGTGCTCCGCGGTGATCTCGGCAAGGCTGCGCAACTCAGAGCGGATGTAGTCGTGCACTACATCGGTGCACAGTAGTCCGAGAGCCGAGAATGCTCCTGGTCGTGGCGGCACCAGAATCCTGCGCATGCCAAGTTCTTCTGCGACGGCCGCCGCATGCACGCCACCTGCGCCGCCGAACGGCAATAGCGTGTAGGCGGAGAGATCGACGCCGCGCTTGGCTGCAAAGACGCGTATCTCGTCGGCCATGCGCATATCGACGATGCGCTGGATGCCGGCGGCGGCCGCAATTATCTCCATGTTCAGCGGATCCGCGATGCGTGCCTTGAGCGCTGCGCGCGCCGCCGGGACATCAAGCTTGCGGGCGCCGCCGAGGAAGTAATCCGGATTGAGGTAGCCGCATACGAGGTCGGCATCGGTGACAGTTGGCTCGAATCCCCCGCGCCCGTAGCAGGCCGGGCCTGGATCCGCGCCGGCGCTGTGGGGGCCGACATTGAGGAAACCAGCGTCGATCCAAGCAATCGAGCCTCCGCCCGCGGAGATCGTCACCATATCGAGCGCGGGCACGTCGACCTGCCGGCGCGCGATGATGCTTTCGGTGACTTCGAGCGGGGCGCCGCCTTCGATAAAGGCGATGTCGGCGCTGGTACCACCCATGTCGAGCGTGACGAGCCCGCGCCGCGCGTCCTCGCGCGCGAGGTGGGCGCTCGCTTGCGCGCCCGCAGCGGGGCCGGAGAACAAGGTGTGCACGGTGCGACCCCCTGCGATCGCCGCCGAAAACGGCATGACGCCGCCGTTCGATTGCATCAGGAAGCGCTGCTGCGTGCTTAAGCCGGCCTCATCCAGTCCTCGGTTGAGGTGGCCCACGTATTGCATAATCACCGGCTCGAGATACGCGTTGAGCAGCGTTGTCGAGAGGCGTGGCCATTCGCGAATGCGCGGCAGCACCTCGCTTGAAAGTGACACGTGGATGGCGGGGCATTCTTCACGCAGTAACGCGCGGGTTTCTTGCTCGTGCCGCGGATTCATGAACGAGAAGAGGTAGCAGACCGCGATCGACTCGACGCCGGCGTTGTTGAGTTCGCGCGCGGCGCGGCGAACGGCATCCCTATCGAGGGCTTGCAGCACTCGGCCGGCATAGTCGCAGCGCTCGGGAATTTCTTTGGTCAGGCTTTGCGTCGCGATTGGGACGGGCTTTGCATAAAAATAGTCGAACAGATTGCCGTCGCGGGCCTGGCTTTGAACTTCCTGCACCGCGCGGTACCCCTTGGTGATGAGCAATCCCACCTTGGCGCCACGCATCTCCAAGAGGGCATTGGTGGTTATGGTGGTGCCGTGAGCGAAAAAACCGATGTGCGACGGCGAGATGCCTTTGGCAATGAATTTAGCAAGCCCCTCCAGCACGCCGATTGCAGGATTTTTCGGCGTGCTCGCGACCTTCTGGACCGAAAGCTCGCCCGTCGCGGTATCGAGCAGAACCAGATCGGTATGGGTACCGCCCACATCGACGCCCAAGCGGTACCGATAAGGCTCGGCCGTCATGATCTGGTACAGCGCGTCCGGCGAGGCACGTGAATGCGGTGCTGTCCCGGACGAAACAACGCGGCACTCATGATGTCCGCGTGGCCTCCTTACCCGTAGGTCTTGAGCACGTGACGTGCGATGACCATTTTCATCACCTCACTCGCGCCTTCGGTGATGCGGAAGCTGCGCTGTTGTCGCCACATCTTCTCGATCGGCAGATCGGTGGTGAGCGCGATGCCGCCGTGAATTTGCAGGCACGCATCGGTGGCTTTGAAGGCCATTTCGTCGGCGTAATATTTGGCCACGTAGGCGTCCTCGCGCGCCTCCTCGCCGCGATCGAGCCGGGTCGCGGTCTTGTAGACGATGAGCCGCGCCGCCTGTAATTCGATGAACATGTCGGCCAGCATCCACTGCACCGCCTGGCGCTCGGCGAGCGGGTGGCCGAACGTCGAGCGCTGCTTGGCGTACGGCGTCGCCATTTCGAGGCAGCGCTCGGCAACACCCAGTGCTCGCGCACCGTGCTTGAGGCGGCCGATATTGAGCCACTGCTGCCCGAACCGCATGCCTTCGCCTTCCGCGCCGACGCGGTGGCTCGCCGGCACTCGCACGTTCTCGAGCACGATTTCCCAGGGCTTGTCGCCCATCATCGTCTCATAGCAAGCGCCGAGCTTCACGCCCGGCGCGTCCATGTCTACGAGGAAACAGGAGATGCCTCCGCGCGAGCCCTTGGTGCGATCGGTCGCGACCATAAGCTGCATGAAATCTGCCTCGCCCGCGCCGGTGATGAATCGCTTGACCCCGTTGATCACGTAGTGCTCGCCGTCACGCACGGCGATGGTGCGCATGCTGCCGGGATCGGATCCCGCGTCGGGCTCGGTCTGGGCGAAGCAGGCTTTTTTCTCGCCGCGCAGCAGCGGCAGCAAGTACTTCTCCTTCATCTCACCTTCGAGCGAGTACAGAGTGCCGCGTGCGGACGGACCTGTAATGCCATCCCCGCGCGCGGGTATGGCGACCGTGCGCGAGAGCTCCTCCCACACAACCACCCGGGCAAGAACCGACATGCCGCCACCGCCATACTCGGTCGGCACGTCGAGCTGCCAGATGCCCAGCTCTTTCGCGCGGCCCTCGAAGCGCTTGAGATACTCCGGCTTGATCTGCTCGCCGTCGGTACTCTTGCGCTCGATTGGTATCAGCTCGCTGTCGACAAAGCGCCGCAGCGTGGCTTTAAGGAGTCGCAGCTCTTCCGGCAATTCGAAATCCATTGACCTATGCTTTCTCCGCGCCGTCGTGCCACAATACGCGCACATCGACGGCGATCGCGCCCGTGGCGGCTTTGCCCGGCTTCGATGCCGTGGCGCGCCGATCGCGGATAGGCTCGCCGGCTCGCACGATCAGCGGATTGATCTCGATCTCTTTTATTCTTGCGCGGTGGTCGAGAAAGAACCGGCCGAGCGCGAGTGCGGCCGCTTCGAGCGCCGCGCGATCGATGGGGGGACCGCCGCGAAAGCCGGAGAGACGGCGCGCCAATTTCAGCCCATCGATCATCGCGCCCACCTCATCGGCGGTTAGCGGAAGCAGCCGTAGCGCTGCGTCCTCGACGAGTTCGACCAGCACGCCGCCCGCGCCGATGAGCAGCAGCGGGCCGTAGAACGGATCGCTACGTGCACCGATAATCGCCTCGACGCCCGCGACCATCTCCTGCACCAGGAACCCGTCGATGCGGGCGGAGGGCTGCGCGGTGCGAACCGAGGCCATTAGTGCCTCGGCAGCCGCTTGAACCGCATCGCGGTTTTGCAGGTCGAGCGCCACCCCGCCAACCTCGGTCTTATGCAAAATATCGCGCGAGCGAATCTTGAGCGCGACCGGAAAGCCGATACGTTCGGCCGCGCTTGCGGCTTCGGCAGCATTTGCCGCGGCGTAGCTTTCCGGCAGCGCGATGCCGTAGCGCGCGAGCGTCGCCTGCAATGTTGCTGGCGAGAGGTCGCTCGGCGGCGCGCGGGCCGGCGTCGTCGGCACGCGGCCACAGCGCGCGGCATGAAACCACAAGCCGCCGAGCGCGCGGATGGTCGGTTCGATGCCCTGCAGGAACGGGAACCCGGCTGCCTCGTAAAGCGCGAGCTGTTCATCGCTCAACTGTTGGATCACGCGGCCGAAGGCGACGATCGGCTTGTCGGTTTTGTCGAGTAGCTGTCGTAGCGCCGCCGGATCGCCCCACGGCTCGCCCGTGCGCGGCATGGGCGAGGTCCACGCCACCATGTCGATATTGGGATCGCGCGCCGCGGTCTCGCAGAGCTTGGCGGCAGCTTCGAGCGTCGAGGGAATGCCGACATCGAGTGGATTTCTCGGCGTGATCCCTGCCTGCATCAGCGGCAGCAGCGCCGCCTTGGTCTCCTCGGTGAAATCGGGAATGGCTGCGCTCTCGGCCTCGGCATAGTCGTAAAGGAGATCGACGGTTGCTCCAGAGTTGGTGACGAAGCCGATGCGCGGCCCTCTCGGCAACCGGCCGCCTTCGAACGCGAGCGCGGTTTCGACAAGATCGTCGAGCGAGCGGTGATTGATGATACCGTAGCGATCGCACATGGCGAGATAGGCGGCGTAATCGCCGGCGATGGCGCCGGTATGGGACTGCGAGGCCGCCTGCGATTGCGCCGTGGCGCCGGTCTTGATAGCGAGGATCGGTTTGCCCATGGCAAGCGCGCGGCCGGCCGCATGCATGAACGCCTGCGGGCGGCGGATGCCTTCGACAAACAGGACGACTTGGCGCGTGTGCGGGTCGTCGATGACGAAATTGAGATAATCGGAAAGGCCGAGATCCGGCTCGTTGCCCGATGTGATGCAATAGGAATAGCGCAGCCCCCGCTCGGCCGCGGCTTTCATCCAGAATTGCAGCAGTCCGCCGGATTGGAAGATGCAGGCGAGCGGACCCGGTGCAAGCCGGCACAAGTCCGTGTTGGGATAGCCAAACAGGCGTTCGCGATAGGAGTAGGCGCCCATGCAATTCGGTCCGGCCACGCGCAGGCGACTCTTCGCCGTGAAATCCTCGAGCCAAGCACCGCGCGTCTTTGACTCCGGCGCGTCGCCGTCGCCGAGCATCGAGGCATACACCGTAGCGGATCCGATACCGCTTTCCTCCGCCGCCATCAGGACGTCGGGAACCCCTGGCGCCGGCACGATGACGAGCGCGTGGTCGACCGGCTCGGGTAGATCGCGCAGCGAGAGGAAGCAGCGTTGGCCAAATACGGACTTCTGTCGCGGGTTGACCAGCGCAATTCGGCCCGGATAGCCGAACTCGCGCAAGTTCCTGAAAATTTCACTTGGCCAGCGAGCGCGCTCGGAGGCGCCGACAATGGCGAGCGACTTGGCTGCAAGCGTCGTGGCGACTGGACGAAACAAGCTACCGCTGACGCTTGCTGCCTGCGTGCCCGCTACATCCCGCTCCCGCGCCTGCATGCGTCTTTCTTAGGACCTTGCCCTCATGCGGTCAAAGCCCGGTGCCGCGGTTTGGTTGTGCGCTACACCGACGGAATAGCCTTCAACATGGGAAACCACTGGCCGATCAGCGTCGGCGGCCAGGGCACGGCCATGAAATAGTCGAAGGCCAACCAGATGAAGAGCACTAGCACGACGGCATAAGGAATGACCAGCGACCAGCGCTCTTTCGCCTCGTATCGCATGAAGAAAACGACGAACACGTCCACAGTGGGAATGAGCCCGATTGCGGCCATCACCGCCATGAAGCCGATGAGATACCCGAAGAACAAGCCCGCCCGCATGACGATTTCGCGTACCGGGAGATGCGCGGTATCGGAGACCAAATCCATGTGGATCTTTTCCCCGACCTCGTGCTGGGCATGTTCGACGAGCCCTTCCGCCGCGACCGCTGCCGGCTTGCGGCACATCTCGTTGAACAAGCTGAGCACCGCGGCACACAAGGCGACGGTGCCCACGACCAGCGGCACGATCTTGGCGCTGAAATCCCACTGCAGCGATGCAACGACCGCGGCGCCGATCAGTGCGATCATGAACATGGTGAAGAGCTGCGAGGGATGAAATGTCGGTCGCTGGAAGCCGCTCGCCATCCGCCTTAGGCCGCCTTGACTGCGGATATCCTGCAACAATGGTCGTATCAGGCCGAGGATAGCGAGCGCGAACAGCACGATCACGATCGGTCGCAACATCCAACTCAACCCGTAGCGTTCGATTGATATGAAGAGATAGCGTTCGATGGTGTCGCCCAGCACGACCCCGAGGATGAGCGGCGGGCGCGGCCATTTGAACTGCTTCATGATCCAGCCGACCAGACCAAAAAACAGCAAGGTGAAAAGATCGCCCCATTGGCGCGTGGCCTCGAACGCGCCGATGTAGATGATTCCGAGGACCGCCGGCAGGATGAGCGTGTAGCGCAGCGTTGCGAGCTTGGCGAATTGCGGGCTGAACGCGTAGCAAAGGCCTGCGCCCAAGATGTTCGCCAAGGCGACCGACCACACCATCGCGTATGTGATGCTGAGATTCTTGGTCAGCATGTCGGGGCCCGGCACCAGACCGTGGATCAAGAACGCGCCGAGCAGGATTGCCATCGTGGCGCTGCCGGGCACGCCGAAAGCGACGGTCGGAACGAGCGCGCCGCCCTCCTTGGCGTTGTTGGAGCTCTCGGATGCGATCACGCCTCGCACGTCGCCCTTGCCGAAGGTGGCGCTTGCTCCCTTTTCGGTCTTGAGCGCGTGGCCATAGGCGAGCCAGTCGACGACGGATGCACTGATGCCGGGAATGGAGCCGATGCCGCCCCCGATCCACGAGCATCGCATGATCAGCCACCAGTGACTGAAGCAATCCTTCACCCCCTGCCACTGGCCTTTGTAGATGTTGGCCATGCCGGTATCTGCCGCAATCGCGACCCGCGCGATCAAGAGGTCGCAGAGTTCCGGCAGCGCGAAGACACCAAGCAGCAGCGGCGTGAGCGGCAGCCCGTCCCAGAGATATAGGCTATCGAAGGTCCAGCGCAGGGTACCGGTCTGCGGATCGGTGCCGATCATGGCGATCATGACGCCGAGACAACCCGCGGTAATCCCGCGCAGCGGCGCATTTCCGGACAATACTGCGACCATGGAGATGCCAAGCACGGAGAACGCCAGAAGCTCTGGGGATCCGATGAACAGCATCACCGGGCGTAGAATCGGAATACTGATGGCCATCAGCACCGCGCCGAACACGCCTCCCATGAGCGAGGACATGTAGGCGGCGCTGAGCGCGCGCCCTGCCTCGCCCTTTTTTGCCATGGGGAAGCCGTCGAGCACCGTGGCCGCGGAGGCGGCACCTCCGGGCACGCCGAACAGAACCGCTGGAATCGGATCGCCGGTTGCCGTCGTCGCGCCAAGACCGAGCAGCAGTGCGAACGCCGAATACGGATCCATGTTGAACGTGAACGGCAGCAGCATCGCCGTTCCGGTGAGGCCGCCGATTCCGGGAATGATGCCCAGCACCAGGCCCATGATGCAGCCGAGCGCGAGGAACATCAGGCGGTGAGGCTCCATGAGCGTCAGGAAGGCCTTGCCCGCGGAGGCGGCCATGAAGCCGATTTCCCCGCCGATCATGTCCATTTCTTCCGCTCCTCGGGATGGCTTCCCCGCGCTTGCAGCCGCGACCAATGCGGCTCGCGCAGGTCGCGCGAGGCCGCACTCGACCTTGCAGCTCGGATCAAGATATCCCAGCGAAGGCGTGCATTCCGCCGCATCGCGTTTGCATCTGACTGTTGCCCCTCGCCCGAGTTCGCTTGCGGCCACCAGCCTCCATGGCCGCCCACTCAGTTGTTTTCGGGCTCATGTAAGCAGAAGATCAGATGACGGGAAAGCCGCTCGCCTCGAGGCTTCGCTGTTCGCTGTGTCGACCTCGAGCGCGGTGCGAACTATCGAACACTCCCGAGGTCGTCTAGCTTTATCTCGATCGGTCTTTCCAGTCGGGAGCTCGACATGAGCGGTGCAGCGCCGAAGCCTTGGCCGAGCGAACTGCGTTTGCACAAGGACCGCAAGACGCTGACCATCGCGTTCGATGATGGGCAATCGTTCGACCTCAGCGCCGAATATCTGCGCGTCAAGAGCCCGAGCGCGGAGGTGCAGGGCCATTCGCCTGACGAGCGAAAGACCGTCGCGGGGAAGAAGGACGTCGCGATTCTCGAAGTCATTCCGATCGGCAATTACGCAGTCCGGCTCGTTTTCGACGATATGCATTCGACCGGCATCTACAGCTGGGATTACTTCCTCGCGCTCGGACGAAACCGAGACGCCTATTGGCAGGATTATCTCGACGAACTGGCCGGCAAGGGTCTTGGGCGCTGACGCTTACCGATCCCGCGTGCGTCGCCGAGTCTCGACGCGGCTACTGCACGATGACCGTCGCGCCGATCCGGACCCGGTTGTAGAGATCGATCACGTCCTCATTGGTCAAGCGGATGCAGCCCGACGATACCGCCTGCCCGATCTTGTCGGGCTCGTTCGAACCGTGAATGCGATAGAGGCTCGAGCCGAGATAGATCGCGCGTGCCCCCATCGGATTGTCCGGGCCGCCCGCCATATGGTGCGGGAGATCGGGCCGGCGGTGCAGCATCTGGTCAGGGGGTGTCCAGTCCGGCCACTCGCGCTTGTCGCTCACCCGGCTGACGCCACTCCAGGCGTGGCCGGCGGCGCCTACGGCGATGGCATAGCTCAGCGCCTGGCCGTTGCCGAGCACGAGGTAGAGCCGGCGCTGCGCCGTGCTGATCACGATCGTGCCGGGCTTCTGGTTGGTGGGATAGCTCACGACCGTGCGGGCGATCGAGGGCCCGAACAGGGCGCCGAAAAAAGAGCGACCGCGAATGTACTGGTCGTAGGGATGAGCCGCGGCCGGCGTGGCACAGATGGCGGCAAGTAGTGCGGCAGCGCACGCGCCGCCGGCAAGGAAACGTGCAGACATGACACCCCCCGCATCATCGAGCCGCAAACGTTAAAGCTCGAGCCCGTGAGGGTGCGAGTCTACAAACTGGAGGGCGACTGCCGATTGGTCTCGTGCGTTGGGGCGCAATTTACCGCGCTGTGTTTCCGAAAAGTCGCGGCAGTGTCGCAGAGGCGACGCTCTCGGCTGCGCCCGAGGCGTGCTCGCCGCACACGCGCTCGAAAATGGTATTATGCGCCGGCAGGCGGGCCATCTGCGGGACGACGCCGGAGGTGAAGATGCTGAGAGACGACAGCGGTAATGGAGGCGGCCGGCCGAATCTCCCCCGCAACGTGCTCGGCGACCGGCTCGAACTCTGTTCGATAAGTCCTATGACGGGCTTCTTTCGTGACGGCTGCTGCGATACCAGGCGGGAGGATGTTGGCAGCCACACCGTGTGCGCGGTGATGACCGCCGCTTTTCTCGCGTTCTCCAAATCGCGCGGCAATGATCTTTCAACGCCGATGCCGGAATTCGGCTTTCCCGGTCTCAAGCCCGGCGACCGATGGTGCCTGTGCGCACCCCGTTGGCAAGAGGCGCTCGAAGCGGGGCAAGCGCCGCGTGTGGTCTTGCGTGCCACCCACGAAGGCGCGCTGAGCTACTGCTCGCTCGCCGACCTCAAACGGTTGGCGGTAGATCTGGCCTAAGCTAGGGCCGTTGCGGGAACAGAAAAGCCGGGGGGTGTTTGCAGGGGCGGTTTCCCAGCGCTAGCTGCGAAGCAGCGAAGGCTGGTGGGCGCTGTAGGGATTGAACCTACGACCTCTCCCGTGTGAAGG
>Ga0126370_10000234_pt1 | contig 21208 bp, 14 predicted proteins | sample PanSoiMetaPlot_3_FD_92586 | JGI IMG/M metagenome (GOLD analysis project Ga0126370, IMG submission 92586) | Tropical forest soil microbial communities from Panama - MetaG Plot_3 | ecosystem: Environmental > Terrestrial > Soil > Tropical forest > Bulk soil | place: Panama | collected 2016-02-17 | reverse complement strand
GCTCTGGCGTCAATTTGCCGAAAGATTTGGCCTCACCGTGGAATACGTGCCTGGCAGCTGGCGCAGGGGCGCTGCGCCTGTGGACGCGGAGGCACGCCTCGGGTCCGATCGTCAGCACACCTTCAAGGCAGTCATGGTGGTCCACAATGAAACATCCACCGGAGTGACAAGCCAAATTTCTGAAATCCGCCGGGCTATATATAAGGTTCATCATCCTGCGCTGCTGATGGTAGACACCATTTCTTCCTTAGGTTCCATCGATTACCGTCACGACGAATGGGAGGTTGATGTAACGATTGCAGGCTCACAAAAAGGCCTAATGCTTCCGCCTGGCCTGAGTTTCAACGCAATTTCTGAAAAAGCCCTGACTGCCAACAAGAAAGCCAAGTTGCCGCGCTCCTATTGGGATTGGCAAGAGATGTTGAAGCATAACCACATGGGTTTCTTTCCTTATACTCCTGCCATCAATTTGCTGTACGGTTTGAGGGAAGCTCTGTTAATACTGCAGGAAGAAGGACTGACGAACGTATTTCGCAGGCATGCTCGGCACGGCGAAGCAACTAGGGCCGCGATAAGGGCTTGGGACTTGGAGGTCCTGTGTGAAGAGCCTCGCGAGTACTCGAACTCGGTAACAGTCGCTCTAATGCCGGAGGGACACGATGCCGACCGCTTGCGAAACATAATTCTTGAAAATTTCGACATGTCGATCGGCGGGGGACTTTCCAAACTCGCGGGCAAAGTATTTCGAATCGGTCATCTCGGCAGCTTTAACGACCTCATGCTTGCCGGAACGCTCAGTGGCATCGAAATGGGGCTCAGTTTGGCAGGTGTCCCCCACCGGGAAGGTGGTGTTACAGCCGGCCTACGATGTCTTCTTGAAACCAGAACGACGGCTGAACCAGTGATGCTCGGCACATAATCACATTCCGCAGCAGCAGCAGTCGCCTGGCAAAGGACTCGCTGGCGGCTCGCCTAGTGCAGTGGAACACCGCAATCTAATGGCCACGATCGGTTCTTCTCACGGCTCGCGTAGTTTATGTTCCATCACCCCATTACCCCCCAGTTCCCACGCCAAGCCCGTGGATTCATTTTCGCAGGCAAGCGAACTGGAAGCGGAACTCAAGCGAAAAATACGGGGCGAAGTGCGCTTTGATCCTGGTGCTCGCGCATTGTATGCGACCGATGCATCCAACTATCGGCAAATTCCCATTGGATTGGTGATTCCACGTGATGTGGAAGACGTGGTCGCTGCGGTCGAGGTGTGCAGGAAATACGGTGCCCCCATCCTACCTCGCGGTGCCGGGACTAGTCTGGCAGGACAATGCTGCAACACTGCCGTTGTCTTGGACTTTACGAAGTATATGAATCGCATCCTGGAATTGGACCCGGATAGGAAGATCGCACGGGTGCAGCCTGGAGTGGTGTTGGATTCCCTTCGCAATGAGGCAGAGATCCGTCAGTTGACTTTTGCTCCCGATCCTTCGACTCACAATCGATGCACCATCGGGGGAATGATCGGCAACAATTCCTGTGGCACTCACTCTTTGCTTGGCGGAAAAACTGTCGACAATGTCGAAGAGTTACACATCCTGTTATACGACGGTTCGCAACTTGCGGTTGGACCAACTCCGCATCACGAATTCGATCGAATCGTACAGCAGGGCAGCCGGCGCGGAGAGATCTACAGCAAGTTGCGTAGAATTCGCGATGAATATGCCGACCAGATTCGTGCAAAATTTCCCCGTATCCCACGGCGGGTCTCCGGCTACAACCTCGATGAATTACTTCCCGAGCGGGGATTCAATGTAGCTCGTGCTCTGGTGGGAACCGAGGGCACGTGCGCCATTGTTCTGGAGGCGAAGCTTTCACTGATTCGCAGTCCGCGACACAGGACGCTCGTCGGCCTCGGTTATCCCGATGCTTTTTCGGCGGCCGATCACGTCCCACAAATTCTGGAGCTTGGACCTATCGGTCTCGAAGGTTTTGAAGGAACGATGGTCGACGGCCTCAAGAGCAAGGGAGCGCCTAACCTTGAGCTCCTTCCCGACGGTAGGGGAATTCTGCTGGTCGAGTTCGGCTCGGATGAACCGCATCATTCCGAAGCCCTCGCCGCGAAACTTGTCGATCGGCTGAATAGAGTTTCCGAGTCACCAACCTGCCGCATTTATTCAAAGACTGAGGCGAGGGCGGTTTGGCATCTCCGGGAATCAGGCCCTCGCGCTGCGGCATTTGCGCCAGGGGCCCCCCTGCATTGGGAGGGCTGGGATGATGCCGCTGTCGCCCCTGAAAGACTGGGAGCTTACTTACGCGATCTTCGGCAGCTAATGGACGAGTTCCAATATCGCGGGACGTTCTACGGACACTTTGGGCACGGATGCATTCACATGCGCGTGAATTTCGATCTGCAGACCGATATTGGCATTCGCAGATATAGCGAATTCATCGAGCACGCAGCTGACCTGGTCGTGGGCTATGGAGGATCGCTCTCGGGTGAACATGGCGATGGGCAATCTCGCGGCGCTCTGTTGCCCAAAATGTTCGGTCCCGAATTAATGCTGGCTTTTCGTGAATTCAAAGCCGTTTGGGATCCCGACAACAAAATGAATCCTCACAAAGTCGTCGATCCTTATGTTCCCACTGAAAACCTGCGGTTAGGACTCGACTACAAGCCCATCGAACCTGAGACGTATTTCCAGTATCCCGATGATGGTGGCTCTCTCGCCAAAGCAACTCTGCGATGCATCGGGTTGGGCGCTTGCCGAAAGAGGGGTGGTGGGACAATGTGTCCCAGCTACATGGTCACGCTTGAAGAAGCACACAGCACCCGCGGTCGTGCGCATATGCTGTTCGAACTGCTTCAGGGTGAACTGCTGCGGGAAGGCTGGCAAGATGAACACGTCAAGGAAGCGTTCGATTTATGTCTCGCTTGTAAGGCGTGCAAATCGGAGTGCCCGGCCAACGTGGACGTTGCGACCTATAAGGCTGAATTCCTTTCGCACTACTATGACAAAAAGCGCCGTCCTTTGCGTGCTTACGCCTTCGGCCAGATTGACCGCTGGGCTAGACTGGCCTCGCTCGCGCCTGGACTGGTTAATCATCTAAACCGGGCTCCCGGCATCAGCACGGTTATACGAAAACTGTTTGAGATTCCCCTACAAAGAGAAATACCAAGATTCAGCGAACCCACCTTCCAGAAGTGGGCTGCGGAATCTCAAATTGATGGGTTAGAAGATGGAGCAAAATCGGAACGTGACTCTTCCTCATCGAACAGGGTTATTCTCTGGCCGGATACGTGCAACAACTATTTTCACCCGGAAACGGTTCAGGCAGCATTGCATGTACTCAGCCGCGCGGGATTCAATGTCATCGTCCCACGACAACACCTATGCTGCGGACGTCCACTCTATGACTTCGGCATGATTGATCGAGCCAAGCGATACCTGGCACGCGTAATGCACGTGCTGGGCAAACAGATTGACAGTGGCATTCCGATCGTCGTCCTGGAGCCGAGTTGCGCTTCGGTTTTTCGGGATGAATTGCCCAATCTGTTCCCGACAGACCCGCGCGCCGCGAGTCTCCGTAAGCAGACCTTCGTTCTTAGCGAATTACTCGAACATCACGTACCCGGATTTCGGCCTCCGCAATTTTCAAGAAAGGTTCTGCTCCATGTTCATTGCCATCATAAAGCATTAATGAAGATCAATGATGAAGAGGTCCTGCTCAGGAAGATGGGCGTTGATCTGCAATTGCTCGATTCAGGTTGCTGTGGCATGGCCGGATCATTCGGATTCGAAAAAAAGAATTATGAGGTGTCCCAGGCGATTGCAGAGCGCGTCCTGCTGCCGGCGGTTCGCCAAGCCGCGCCGGACACTATCATCCTGTCCGATGGATTCAGCTGTCGAGAGCAGATATTCCAGGCCACCAGGCGAAAGGCCATCCATTTAGCCGAACTGTTGCAGCTCGCGGGTAGAGCTGGTGAGCCGGAAAGTTAGCCAGGCAAGCGTCAACCCGACTGCGCCTTCATTTCTCGAGCATTAGGGCTATCTCAAACCGGAAGCGCTACAAAAAGAACCAGAACAACCTGACCATTTCTGGCTAAAGCACGGGGTGATTAACTGAGATGAGCGAATAGACTAAATGCGCATTCGGACTAGAGGGCTATGAAATTGACCTCCATAGATATCAGTATCGCGAGCATCTCCGGACGGCACTCGTCTCGGAATGGATACCTTTATCGTAGAGATGTTCTCTAGAAAAAACACCTTGACAGAGTCCGGCGGAACACCATACTTGCGTGCAATCTTGTCAGGGGAGCAAAAACCGCTTTTTTTGGCTTTTCGAAAGCCGTCGTTATCTTTGAACATGATGTCGAAGGTCAATTCGAATGGACCGGCATTCTTGCTACGAATCAGTTTCGTCATTTCCCATAGTTCAGGCATTTTAATACCCCAATTTGAGCATATACATCTGTATTCACAACTGTTCAAGCTTCATCGTGAAAGGTCCACACGGGTCCGTTAACTCCCAAACGTGATTAGCGCAAAACTGATACACAGGTCCAACATCGATACCACCTGGCGAAAAGGGATAGGCGAAATTGCTGATCAGCCCATTGTACTCAGCAATTGGGTGATGGAGTCCGGTGTGGGACACAATTGGGCAGATGTCGGCTGCGAGTTCCTGCGAACTCGCAACTACATCGATCACCAGCCCAACTTCATGACCGATATCAGGGCAGGGCTCCATCTCTCCGAGCGTCCCGTCTCGACCATACACGCGAAAGTTGATGCTGTAGGCTCCAGGCTTGAGCCGCAGATTGTCGAAAATTTTGCGCTCAAGGACTGAGTGCAAGCTCGTCAAAAAATCATTGAGCCGTCGCAAGACCAGCGGATCACGGATTCCGGCGATGACAATCGACCGATATCCGACAAGCGTGGCCCCTTCTATTCGCACAGTGTATCGGGTTGCGGGGAGAAAGCGGCTTCCTGTGACTCGTACCGCGCGATTTCCAACCGCTTCGTACCGCGCATCCGTCATATCCAAGGTGCCGCCTGATTCCACAAGGTGTAGGGGGTCGGCATTCTCATAAAGGGTATGTGCCGCTACACTCTGCGGAGTACACCGAAGCGCGGGATTGGGAGGTGCAACCGTGAAACCATCAGCATCTAGTTCGGCGGCCATCGAATCGGGCGCCTTTCGTTGCTCTACGCTGGCAGCACCACATTCCAGGATCTTGCCTGCATGGAATGCGACGGCCGCGGAGATACCGTTTAATATCGGCAGGGCGGCGTAAATCGCCACATCGCTGCAGCGTCCGGCCACTACGACTTGGGCTCCGGCCTCCAACGCGCGTTGAATGGGCTCAATTCCCATCATGGCGACGAAACGTTGCGCGTCCAAAATCGTCTTTTCATTTAGCTCCGGACTGGATCCCAAGGGAGTGATGAAGCCCTCTCGCGATGCTTTGGCGAGAGTAGCCTTTTCGATCTCGCTGTCGATTGATGCCAGTCTGAAGTGCCAGCTGTTTTCAACTGCAAGCTCACGAATGATGCTTAACGTCCACTCGAGATGAGGTCGGCCGCCCGCGTGTCCTGCCGAGCCAATGACCACCGGAATTCCGGTCTTCATCGCCTCGCGCATCATGATTCGAAGGTTGCGCTTTACTCCTTCTCGTGGTCCCCGGGCCTTACCGGACCCGAGATAGGACGGGCCGGAATCTGTCGTACCCGCATCACATCCAATAAAATCAACTCCGTCCGCGATGGCTCGAACCAGGCTTGCTTCTGGGAATCCAGTGCTCAAGTTGCCGGAAGCTGCAACCGCTCTCACTTTCGCCAATGAGGTTCTCCGCAGGATGCCGAATTGCAAAATGGCGAGATCATATAGCTAGATTCAAAATAGACCCAGCACCACCGTATCACAGGCGGGACAAATCGCATGGCAGAGAATTCATGTCGGTTTCATCTTCTCTTAATTTTCGAAGAATAGTGACGTCGTGCTCGAATCGCAGCGAGAAAACAGAAGAAATATGCTACTGTGCTGCCATTTGGATTGGACTTTTACAAACGGGTAGCCATCTCATGAGCATTCAGCTCGAACGAGTTTCGCAATCCAGCGTTGCAACCCAGAATGCATCTGCCGTGCGCTGGCGAGTCGTCGGCTTGCTCGCAGTCGTGGCCGCATTGACCTATATTGACCGCTTGAATCTGGGAATTGCCGGCAAACATGTCCTGGAAGAATTCAGTTTCAACACTCAGACTATGGGTTTCATACTTGGTGCGTTTAGTCTAGGCTATGCACTATTTCACATTCCTGCTGGTTGGCTCGCAGATCGGTTTGGCGCGCGCCCGATCCTGGCCGCTGCCGTTTTATGGTTTTCAGTGTTTACGGCAGCGACTGCGGTTGCCCCGCGTGTTCCCGTACTGACTATCTTTGGAGCTGCCTGGTCGTTTGCTGTAGTTCGCTTCACCATGGGCTTAGGTGAAGCTGCGGCCATTCCGGTCGGCAACAAATTGATGGCGTACTGGCTCGGTGATAAAGAACGCGGCTTTGGGACCAGTGTTTTCCTATCGGGTGTGGGCCTGGGTGGAGTCGGGGCCCCATTCGTTATCAACTGGATGATCAGCCAATGGAACTGGCGGGCTGCCTTCGTTATCTCCGGCATCTTCGGAGTAATTGTCGCAGGGTTGTGTTATGTGATCATTACTGACCGGCCCGAAGACAATCCCTCAGTCAATGAGGCAGAACTCCGAAAGATACGGAATATTTCTGGTTCTTCAGAAGAGATGCCTGTCAAAAATGTAGTGCGATGGCGAGCTATTTTGTCCAGTTCCTCGGTCTGGGGCTTGATGTTGAGCCACTTTTGCCTCGTATATCCGGTCTACATTTTCTTCACCTGGTTTTATCTCTACCTTGTTCGCGTCCGCGGCGTCACTATTTCGAAGGCGAGTTTTTGGACTTCAGCACCTTTTGTGGCGAATTTAATCCTTGTACCCACCTGGGGATGGCTAGCGGACTACACTGCGAGCAAGTTCGGCAAGAAGTTTGGACGGCGTCTGGCCGCATGGGTTGGTATTTCATGTTCAGCGGTACTGCTCTGGTCGGGTAGTCACACTGCGAACAACAGCATCGCCATTTTGCAGCTCGCCATCGCCGCTGGATTCAATTTTGCAGCGTCCGCAGTACTCTGGACCACATGTAATGACTTGTCCCCCGGGTCATCCGGATCGATTTCCGGTGTGATGACAACATTAGGGAGTTTGGGCGGTTCTGTATCACCCGTCCTCACTGCCTTCATTGCTACTCACTTGGGTTGGAATTACGCGTTGGACTTTGCTGGCGTAGTAACACTATTGAGCGGCTGCTGCTGGTTTCTTATCGATGCTGATAAATCCATCGCATAATGAAGCTAATCAGTCCTCCACGCCACTCTAGCCCTGCCTAAAGTGCCGCCAGTTTTCCGAGCACATATGCTCGAATGCTGTCAATGTGGCGTTCCATGCAGGCCCGGGCACTTTGCCCATCATGCTCCAAAAGCGCATTGATCAGGGCAATATGCTCCTCGCAAACCTGGCTTCGCCGTTCCGTTAATCGCATGAAGAGGCGTATAAAAAGGCGTGTCCTTTTGCCCATATCCTCGATGACAGATGCCAATACACTATTACCTGCCGAGCGCGCAATACAGAGGTGCAATTCTCTGCCGATTTCCTGCCCGGCCAGCCAGTCCGGTTCTTCTTCGGCTATCTGCATAATACGAGCGCGAAAATTTAGAAGTTCTTTTTCAGGTACGGATGATGCTGCCCTTTCGGCAGCTTCAGCTTCCAACAACCGACGCACGCTCAAAATGTTCAAGAAGTCTTCGACCGACATCGGACAGACTACGATCGCACCTCCGGCCTGACGCTGCAAAAGCTTTTCACCTTCCAGGCGGCGGATCGCCTCGCGCAGCGGAGTGCGTGAGATTTCAAGCCGTTCAGCAAGGCGCCGTTCCATCAGCACGTCGTTCGGTCGCAACTCTCCAGAATGAAGAATGGCCAACATTCTTTCGTAGGCCTCATAAGCCAAGGATCGATAATGGACACTCTGCTTGGGAGCCGAAGACGGTTCGAGGCTGCTGGGTCGCAGCCGATTGCGGTTTCGCACACTCCGTGTCGCAGTCCGCGTTGGTTGCAACGACGCCTCCGCACCCTATCCAGGATCCCAAAACTGTACATTAAATTCCGTTTATTGACCACATGGTCGACCTGTGGTATACCATCGGTCGCTAATGAGGAAGCGGGAGCCGGGTCACCTATTGCTGCTCTGGATGCGCCTGGTGAGTATGGAATTCGGGACGTAAAAGCTTGAACTGTAGTGGTGACCAATGCAAGACGCCAAGGTTGTCGTTCGCGCACTGTCGCAATCTGTCGTTTGGTGTTTGATGCCTCTGCTGATCCTGGTGGTGTCAGTTGGTCCTGGCCCTTCCCAAGTCGTTGGAGGAACGGTTCAAGGTACCCTCACAGACGCGAGCGGAGCAGTTCTAGCAAGGGTAAAGGCATCGGTCGTCAACGGTGAAGACCGATACGCTCACCACCACGTCAACGAATTCCCACGAGTTTTATACAGCTCCCAGCCTTGTTCCTGGAAATTACGAAATCTCGACCTCAGCGACCGGTTTTGCGACACCAGTAGTGAAGGATGTAACGGTTACCGTAGGCGACCAGTTAACCGTAAATCTCACGCTGAGAGTAGGAACAGTGTACGAAAAGGTAGAGGTCGCTTCCCTGGCGACGCCGATCGATTTGGCATCCTCGGCCCTCAGCAACCAGGTGAATTCGATCACGGTGCGCGAACTCCCGCTCAATGGGCGCGACTGCTCTCAACTGGCCACTCTGGAAGCGTTCTGGGTTCCAATTTGGGTGCTGATGCGGTACAAGAATTTTCAGTACTAACTAGCAATTATTCTTCGTGCCTATGGGCAGAACGTCAGGCGGCGTAATTAACGCGCACAAAGTCCGGCCCAAACGAATTTCACGGAGCCGGTTACGAGTTCATCCGCAACAGCGCTCTCGATGCGAGGAGCTGCTTTGATCACATCCAGGGCGTCGACCAAAATGGAAATTCGGTGATTGGTTGTACATAACCTTGCCCTGCCTGTTGAGGAGCGCTGACATCAAAACTGAGTGTTTAACAATACCGGCGGCTCCGGCGTCAGATGCGAACATCTGCAGCCAGCAGGTAATCCCTACCAACCCTCGTTATGTCCCCCCGCCGCGTGGCCAAATCACTTGTACGAATCGTCCGGGAAATCTTCGCCGGAATGCCCTGAACGGTCCTTCGCTGCTCAAGTTCGACTCATCGCCGTTCAAGAATATTTCATTTGCGAGAGATTCCGTCCGCAGTTTTGAATGGGAGGATTCAACATCTTTAACCACGCGAATCTTGGGCCTCCGATCGACAACTCGGCAGTTTTTACGCAGGGTTGAAAGACACTCAAGTCGATGCCGTCAGCAGTGCGGGTTTGATAGACAACATCGTCACTACCTCACGTCAAATCCAATTCAGGCTAAAGCTGATTTGGTAGGCACTGAAACTGTTTCAATTCTTGCACGAAACGCGCATCCGTGAGACTCGATGACTTGGGGAGTTTTGGAGTTTTTCGATGGAGCTCGACAAAATTGACTGACTTGCGTCCTACCCGCGTTAGGTGGCAGATTCTTGCGGTCCTATCAACGATAATGCTTGTGACTGCCCTTGGCCGCTTGAACCTGGGTATCTCAGCGAAGTTGATGCAAGATGAATTTCGCTTCACAACCGAGACAATGGGATGGGTTTTGGGCGCCTTTGCATTCGGCTATGCCCTCTTTCAAATTCCATGCGGCTGGGCAGGTGATCGCTTCGGTCCACGCGCAACGCTTACAGCCGCTCTCCTGCTATGGGGCCTTAGCACGATTTCCATCGGAATCGTCCCTTCGCTGCATTGGCCGTCAGCAATTCATCTGGCGTGGACGTTTGCAGGTATAAGACTGCTGATCGGTGCCGGCGAAGCTGCCAGTTATCCGAATGCCAACAAAGTGGTTGCCTGGTGGACGCCAGCGCGAGAGCGTGGGCTGGGGAGTAGCTTTCTACTCGGAGGGGTGGGCGCTGGCGGAGTTGTCGCACCTATTCTGTTTTCGGCCACAATCGCACGATGGGGTTGGCGGTCGTCGTTCATTTTGACAGGCGTATTCGCGGCAGGTATAGCAATTCTCTGGTATTCGTTTTCGACGAACCGTCCTCAGGAACATCCGCGGGTGAACGCGGATGAGCTTGCGGTCCTAACGTCGTCCGAAACCGCACGACAAGGGCATACCTTTTCCCTCCAAGGCACACCCTGGCGCAACATAATGTCGAGCCGCTCTGTCTGGGCACTCCTGCTCAGTTATTTCTGCCACGGCTACACTCCGTATATCTACTTCACTTGGTTTTTTGTATATCTGACCAAAGTGCGTGGTTTGACACTAACAAAAAGCGCGTTTTGGGGGACGACCCCCTTTGTCACAATGACCTTGATGGCCTTGCTGGGAGGATGGCTTTCTGACAAAGCGGTGGCACGGTTTGGTCATCGTCGAGGGAGGCAGAGCACGGCATGTCTCGGTATGACGTGCTCCGCCGTTCTGCTGGCAGCAGGGAGCCATGCGGTGGGCCAGATTTCGGCTGTTCTCCTGTTGGCCGGTGCCGCTGGTTTCGGGAGTTTTGCGGCTCCGAGCTGGTGGGCTAGCTGCATCGACATGACTCCGAACTATTCCGGATCTCTCTCAGGGCTGATGAATACGTGTGCGAACATTGCCGGAGGGCTGGCCCCTGTTGTCACCGCGCGCATAGCCACACGATGGGGCTGGTCACAAGCCCTCGACTTTGCCGCGATAGTGAACCTTGCGGCAGGCCTGCTTTGGTTCTTCGTAAACGCCGATAAAAACCTGGAATTGGATGCTTCCACTATTCCGGACGTTGCTGCCGTTCTGTCCGGTTCTGCCGGAATTCAGAACTGAGGATATCCGTGCTCAACGCTGACGGCCAATAATGGCTAGTTTGAAGCGCGTTATGGACTTTATCAGGAGACCGTAATGAAAAGAATGACGGCTGCGTTTCGCGAGCTTTTAGCGAGTCCAGGAGTTATCCATGCCCCTATTGCGCATGACCCTCTCACCGCCAAGATTGCCGAGCGCGTCGGTTTCGCTTGCCTCGACCTGGGCGGCTACGCCTTAGGAGTGAGTTCTTGCGTTCCTGAGCCACTACTCTGCCTGGAAGAGCTATTAATAGCGACTCGCCGGATCACGGCTACAGTCAATATTCCCTTGATGGTAGACGGAGGAGCAGGTTTCGGAGATGCTACTTACGTCGTGCGCCTCATCCACGAATTGGAGCGTTGTGGTGCGGCGGCTGTTCACATCGAAGATCAGGTCTATCCAAAGCGCGTCCATTATCACAAAGGGATCGAGCACGTGATCTCTGCCGAAGAGATGTGCGAGAAGATCCAATACGCAGTCCGAGCAAGGCAGGATCCCGACTTCGTCATCGCGGCGCGAACTGACTCCATGCGTACTCACGACTATGCGGAAGGTATTCGACGAGCAAAACTCTACGTCGAGGCAGGGGCGGACATGATCATGGTCTTCCCCAACACTTTGGAAGAGGCTATGAAAGCACCCAGCGAAGTGCTTGCTCCCTTGATCTACGTGAACAGCGATGGCAATCGACTAGGGCGTCCGGTGCTTGCAATTCAGCAACTAGAAGCAGCCGGCTACAAGATGGTGAATGACGCGATCAGCGCGGTGAACGTGATCTATGCAAGTGTCTACGAATTATTTTCCCGAATGAAGCAAACGGGATCCACCGGCCTTGATGTGGCGACATCGATCAAAACTCGTAAGGCTATCGAAGACACAATCGGACTCGATACGTATTACGAAATCGAAGCTCAAACAGTGGAATTAAGACCCCAATGTAAATGTAGATGATGGAAAGGAAAAATGGCGGTACTGATCCTCATACCATTGTTGAAGGAGTCCAAAAATGAAGAATCAGTGTTGTGGGTGGATGATCATCGTTTTTGCCATTGCACTCGTCTGTTCGACTGTCACGACAGCCCAGACCGCACCATTGCAGCTTGTTGGCAAGATTCCCCTGCCAGCCCTACACGATGGCGATTTCGATCATTTCGGGAAAGATGCGAGTAGAAACCGCTTGTTTCTCACGGCTGAAACCAATGGGACTGTGGAGGTATTCGATGCGAACTCCAATAAGCACATTCACGCTATCAAAGGATTGAAGTCTCCCCATGCGCTTCTTTATCGCACCGATATCGATAGATTGTTCGTGGTTGATGGTGATGCCTCGGAAATAAAGGTGTATGACGGAACAGATTACAATCTTGTCGGACACATCTCCCTTTCCATCGATGCTGATTCGATGGCTTATGATCCGCAGACGCAATACATGTATGTCGTAAATGGCGGCCGCGCCGCCAAGACGTCGTATTCGCTTATTAGCGTTCTCGACACAAACAGCTCAAAAAAATTACGGGACATCAAGATCGACACAAATTGGTTAGAAGCTTTGTTGTTGGAAAAGTCCGGTCCGCGTATGTTTTGCGTACTGACTGGCCAGAATGCAATTGGAGTAATGGATCGAAGCAAGAACTCTCTCTCAGCAACGTGGCCTCTGCCGCCTTCAGCAAAGCACCCCGTGTCCTTAGGTTTTGATGAGCCTGAGCACCGACTTTTCGTCACGACCCGTGAGCCGGGAAGGTTGATCGTCATGAACTCCGATGACGGCAAGCTCGTAGCAGAACTTCCATCAGTCGGAATGGTGGATGACCTCTCATATGACGCAGCCAGGAAACGTCTTTATTTGTCGGGCGATGGCTTCGTCGACGTCTACAGCCAAAAGGATCGTGATCATTACGCGCTACTGAGGAGAGTGCCCGGGGGCTTCCGCGCCAAGACCGGTTTGCTGGTGCCGGAATGGAATCGGTACTTCCTCGCAGTCCCGCGTCACAAGACGCAAAAAGCAGAAGTGAGGGTATACGACCTAGAGCCGTAGTCGGAGTTTAGTTTTAGCTCAGCAGATTTTGGGTTATGAAAAGGAAAGTTGAGTTCTACTGGCGCTGGCCACTGTTTCGAGCGTCGTCGTTGCTCAATCATCCTCGCCACTTCGCCTCGTGCAAACGATTACTCTTGATCCGAAAGTTGATGGAAAGTTCGATCATTTGGCGTGGAGTCAAAGGTAACCGCTTTTCTTGATCGCATCCCAACATCATTCGATCGAGTTGATCGGTTTAGCGGTCGGCAGTTGAATAAATAGCATCAGCGGTTTAGAGAAGCCAGTTGGGCATTATTTGTTTGCCCGAAGCCAATCGCATGCTGTTCTCGGACCGCGGGCCGGGATCGCGCAAGCTATTTGACTCAACCACGTCTGCAAATACATGCGAGCAGAAACTCGCGGATGCACACCCGGACAGTTTTCACGGGATGCAACGAACGATGCGGCCTTTCGCTAAAGCTGATTGCCAACTGCTAATAGCTGGAAGCTCACCGAAGTGTTTTGGTTGCGGCCATGTCGCGCTATGAAAGCAATCCATGAAGTGCCCATCTTCGTAATGTTTTTAGTCGGCATGCCGAGAACACCAAGCAACTTTGGTATTCATGTCGGAAGGAATTCAGCTGTTTAGACGAGGAGATGAATGAAGAGGTTCTGCGCTCTGATACTTGGAATTTTGGCGATGATCTCACCGGCGCTTTGCCTCGCGCAATTTGCGAACACTGCGCCAAATCAACGCCAAACCACATCCAGCCCCCTCATGCTCATTCAAACAATTTCGCTGGCCGGAGTTGGTGGAGCCCTCGACCACATGGCAATTGACATCCGGCAGCAGCGGCTGTTTGTCCCGGCCGAACAGCACAGAATGAGGAATTGCACTCCGCAAACGAATCGTCTACCCCGACCAATTGTCCATCCAGCGGTCCTTGTTCCAGCACGTACGCTGTTTTGACCAGAAGCTCTCCCCGAGGTTTGCTTTCGCCGATCATTGTGGACGAGTGCAGGTCGTAGAGCGACCGATCGGAATGCGGCAGGCATAAATCAAGGGCGAATTCGTCCACAGTGAGACGCTCGACCGCCATCCAAAGGTACTCGCAAGAATGCACCACTCGTCCGCTGCCGTCGTGTGGGATACGGGAATCGTGCAGCGCACAAACTCTAAGAATGGTTCCGATGCGAAAAACCAGCACTAGCTTTATTCCCTGCTCTATTAACGCCAATTTACCTTCTCTTCAGAAGTCTTTCATATTACCGTGCTTGGATGGGATGCGAGTTTTACACTTCGGCTTATAGACCTTCATGAACATGCCTCGCCGCAGCTCAGGAACAAGCCATTCGATTACGAAACAAGCTGGATGTGTGACCCGCCGAGATTGGTTGCAGGGCGCCGCATGGATGCTGGCAAGCTGCGCTGTTTCGCGTATTCGGGCATTCGCTTCTGACCAAATCAGCCCAATTATGGATACCCTAAGCAGCTACATGTCTACGGCCCGACTACGTGTCCTGCCGGAAGATGTATTACGCGAAACCACGCATCACATCCTCGATACCTTTGCTGCTATGGTCTCCGGCTCTCAGTTAGTTCCGGGGCGACGAGCGGTTGAATTTGCGCGGAGCTACGGAGGAGAGGAGATTGCAACCGTGGTTGCGTCTGATGTGAGGTGTACTCCGATTGAAGCCGCTTTTGCAAACGGCGTGTTGGCGCACTCGGATGAGAGTGACGATGATTTTACGACAGGTGGGGCGCACCCCGGGTGTGCTGTCGTACCCGCCGCACTGGCAATTGGAGAACAGTTCGGCATCAGCGGGTCCCATTTCATACGTGCGGTTGCACTCGGTTACGATGTTGCGATGCGTGCTATAAGAACCGTCGGCTCCGGTATGAAGGAGACTCACAACCTTGTTGGAACTATGGGGGCAAGTGCAGCTGCCGCTTGTGCAGCTAGTTTGAATGCTCAACAGATGACATGGCTCTTGGACTATGCCACACAGCAAGCCGGTGCCGGAATCGGTGTATGGAGGCGTGATACCGAACATGTAGAAAAGGCATTCCTATTCGGCGGCATGGGCGCACGCAACGGCGTCCACGCGGCGTTGATTGTGCACGCCGGTTGGACTGGCGTGAACGATGTCCTCTCAGGGCCAAACAATTTCATCGAGACATACAATCCCAAAGCCGATCCAGCCGGGATGATCGCACAACTTGGCACTCTATTCGGCGTGATGCAAACAACCTTGAAAAAGTGGACTACGGGCGGTCCGATCCAAGCACCTTTAGATGCGTTGGTGAACATCCGCAGCAACCACCCCTTTACTGCGGATCAAGTGCAAGAGGTGGTTGTGCGGGCAGCCACGACTGCCGCATATACGGTAAACAATCGTGATATGCCGGATATATGCCTTCAACATCTCGTGGCAGTGATGTTGCTCGACGGAACTGTATCTTTTGCTGCTGCTCACGATAAGGAGAGGATGCATGATCCCGTCGTCCTTCGTGAACGTACCAAGGTGCAGCTTGTGCCTGACGAAGAGCTAGAAAAGCTGATACCAACCAGAGTTGCTGTAGTGGAAGTTAGGTTGAAGGATGGAACGCAGCTCAGAGATCGCGTGGAGCATGTGCGCGGCACTCCTGAGAACCCGATGAGCAAAGACGAAGTAATCGCCAAGGCTACTGATTTGATGACGCCAATTCTTGGGACCGACAGGTGCAAGAATTTAGTCCAGCGCATCCTCTCTGTCGATACGGTGAGGAATATGCGGGAAATGACTCCGTTGTTAAGGCGTGAGTCGTGACAGAGAGCCTTCCCGATGTGGGACGAATGAGTCCAAGTTTAAGTGCTGCGGCCGTGGGTTCTGCTGCTCCATGGGTCGCATTCCAGCGCCGGTTGCTACCTTGACGTCGAACATGAGCATCAGCGCACTCTGGAGTTGGCGACCAGTTAAACCCGGGATCGAACCTTGAAAATACTTGGGAAGCCGGAATTACGCTTGCGAAGACGCGCTTCTAGCCGCTCCCGAGTCCCAGGCGATACTTCCTTACGGCGAATTTCGGCTCGGCGCTTGTGAGTGGCGAGCGCTTCACGCGACGGGCAAACTCACTTCGCTCACTGCATCTTGGCATTCTCGGCGGAACGAAGGCGCCGAAGATTCCATTTGCCGCTGCGCCAGTGCGATTCTTATGAAGACCGGGCGTTATGCCGCGATGTGGGTCGCAAGCTCGAATTTTGGTTGGATCCCGCTCTCTTGCTCCCGTCTGGAACCCCACCGGGAATTAGTGGAAGCATTTTGTTGGGGACCAAGATCGCGGTCGATGCCTTCGTCATTCCATACCAAACATCCAACCGACAACGGTTGAAGTGAACAAGGAGATTATGAACGGGTAGAGTCCCAATGCCGCGATAAGCCTCAAACAGATCAGCGATTCTTCCCTGATTTCTGTCATTTAGGCAGTATCGCGCTCCCAGAATTGCAGTACTTACCTAACAATCCTAACAACTCGCAGGAACGACCTTTTCTCAAAACAGGACGTGTAATGACATCTGAATGAACCTGGGGCTTCCAATCGTGTGCTGTATCAAGCCTAGCTGGCCCTGTGGTGGAAATGTGTAACAAGGCACGGGATTAAAACACGGGTTAAATGTCACATTGTTGTTGGGTGTGTCAAAGCTGGGATGATTGAAAATATTGAAGAAGTCGGCTGTATATTTTAGGGCAATTCGTTCCGTCAACTTTGTTTCCTTCAAAATGGAAAAGTCTATGCGCGCCTGAAATGGGCCACGGAAGAGGTTCCGCCCTCCCGCTGAAAATTTGTTTTCTACGGTGTCGCAAAAGGTTGTGCCGTCGGTGGTCGGGCCGCAGGGAGGGACCCCGTCTTGCCCAGGCTGAAGCTGTGGGATAGCAAAAGCGCTGGGCTTGAGCGAAGGGACAGGCGGCGTCGCCCCTGGATGCCCCTGCTGAATTGCGGATGCCTGGGTTTGGCCTGGGACCAAATTTACGATCGGGTTGGTGATGAAGTCGTTGGCACTGTAGTAAATACTTCCGACCGAGCCGGAGAAGTCGTATACGTTGTACGGCTGTCCGCTTTCAAAAACCATCAGGCCACTCAAACCCCATCCGTTCTCCAACTTGCTCAGTAAGGAATTGTCGACAGTGAACTGCGGGAGTTCGTAGAGATACTGCAAGGTAAAGACATGGGTGCGATCAAAGTCTGAGGACGCGTACGAAGACCGCGGGTTAAGCGGGTTATTCCCGTTGTAAAAAAGTCCCAACCCGCTCTGTTCATCAAGGCTGTGTGACCACGTGTAAGAACCATTCAGAAGTAGGCCATGCTTCAGCCGTTTGTTGACTCCGACCTGCAGGGCGTTGTAGTTAGAAATGGCGTTCGCCGTCCAGAAGACGGAGTTCGGACTGAAGCCTATGTAGGGCACCCGCAGATCGGTGTTACCCCCAGTAGAGGTTTGGATTTGTTCCGAGAGCAATGTTCCACCAGCAGCATCGGTTGGTTGATAACCATAGGAATAAATCTGGCCATTCACGGGGTGCTGCGGAGTTGCAATGTTTGGTTGGTTGAAGGGAATCGGCTCTGTCAGGTGCACTCCATGATTACCTGTGTACCCGATCGTGAATGCTAGATCCTCCATTGCCTGCCACTGCATATCGAAGCTCCAGTTGATGGAGTAGGGCAGCTTGTTGCGAGGATCATAACCGCCGAACAGAAGAGGAGTCGTCCCGCTAATCAGGCCAGCCTGGTTGGGAATCAGACTCGATACGGTTTCTAAATTGGCTGTAGGTGGAGGTGGAGGCGGACTTGTACCGAACGGGTTCGAAAAGGTACTAGTGGCGGTCGCGAGCACAGGTACGGTAAAAGGCGGCTCCAACGTTACTCCGAATGGTCCATTGAATCCGAACCCCGCACTAGGCGAAAACTCCGTGAAAAACTGGCCACGGTCATAAAACATTCCGAAGCCTGAGCGAAAAACGATTTTCCCGTTCAATGAGGCGGGAGTCCAGGCGGCGCCCACGCGCGGCGCAATTCCCCATTGTCTAGGGGTGAGGGTCGAGTCGCCGACGCCACGCGTTCCTAAGGCTTTATTGTTTGCCGCGACTACCAGGCCAATGTTGGTGATCGTGTCCGTGGGGAGATCGTAATGATAGCGGCTCGGATCGAAGTTGGTTAGAAGCCCATCCTTCTCCGAAAGTGGACCATCCCAATCAAACCGTGGCCCGACACTTACGTTGAGGTTTCGAGCCACTGCAATTTTATCCTGCGCATACGTACCCGCTTCGCTGGCTCGATAATGACGATTAGTAATGCCATTGAATAGAACCGAGTGTTCCTGACCAAGGCGCAACGAACTTGTCAAGAACGAGGGAAAATCAAAGAACTCCAAACCGGCGACTTGGTTGTTCAAGTTGTGAATGTTCAGCTGCAGATAGTCCCAGTTGAATCCAACAGCAATGTTGTTACGCCCCCTTACCCAGTTGAGATCGCTGGAACCCGCGTAGCGGTCCTGAAACATGCCCGCATTGGCAAAGTTGGTGACCGGCCCAAACTGCAGGCTTCCGGAATAAAGCGAAGAAACACTGCTGCCGTCGTTGTCGATAGTTATGCCGGGAAAATGCGGGCTGCCGAAAAGGTTGATGCCAAACTCCTGCGGACCAAACGGCTGTGCTGTACTGGCGAATGCTTTCTCTCGAATGTATCCGATTCTCTGCTCCCATACGATATTCGGTGAAACGTTGACGCTGTTATCGATGGAAACCGTATGGCTACCCGCATCCAGAGTGTGGGTAAATCCCGGCAATCCTCCACTATTCCCACCGACGGAGGCGAAAGGATTCGTCGTCGGCGCCACCTGGTAATAGTACTTGCCCGAGACATGATCCTTGCTGCTGACTTTGTAATCGAGGTTAACGTTCGCTTGATTGGCCGTGAACGTGGACGGAGGTCCTTGCTGCAGCACGTCGTACCCTAGTGTGCTCGCCAGGGCGTCATCGGAGGTCTGCGGCGTTGGAATGAAATACTGACCATTGGACAATTTTCTCTGCAGAAGGGCCAATGCAACCGGATCGATCTGGTTGGGATTTACTGTGACTCCAAAATCGGTTTGCGCCACACTTGCCAGTGCCTGGGGACTGCGGTCATTCGTCAAATGGAGTGGCACATTTACCCCGGATGTCCCCAGCAGAGCATCGCGCACGCGGATGCCTGATAAGAAGCGAAAAAGAAAAGCTTATCTTTTACGACCGGTCCTCCCAAGGTTGCGCCAAATCGGTTATAACGTAGCGCCGGAACCTATTGCGATGGCGGAATCAACGGATTGGCATTACGGAAATAGGGTGCCGCATTCCAAATATTGTTCTGGAAGTACTCATAGGCTTGTCCGTGAAAAGCATTCGTGCCGGATTTTGTGATCACCTCGATGTGTGCGCCGCTGTTCGTTCCCTGCGATGCGTCGTACATCGAAGTGTTTACCCGCAATTCGTCGATCGTTTCCTGCGGAGGAGTCGGGAGGGCTTGACCGATGGCGTCGTATACCGATGTGCTGGTTTGTATCTCACCCCCGCTATTCGAACCCGTGGAGAAATTTTCCCCAGTGTTTAGGACGTAACGGTTTGAGCCCACTTCGCTCGTCGTTTTTCCATTGAACAGATTGTTCCCGCTGATGGCATTTATCGTAAAACTGTTGCTGGTATCGCTCTGACCGTTCGCCCAAATGGCACGATTACCCAGACCCGAACTGGAGCCTGAACCCCCAAGAAGTCTGCATTAACACCAGGACTGAGGATTGCCAGCTCGGCGGCTACAGCGTAGGCCAACTGGAACAGCTCCTCAAAGAATGCCAATTTCTCGATCTCGTTGAACGGCCCGGGCTCTGGCGAGCAGGGCTGAGCTGGTGGGTGGAGCCGGGCCAGCGGCCGGAGGCGCGCGTTTGACAAAAGAAATATTCCGAGTTACCTACCAACAGCCACACCCGCGGAGAGGTGTGGCGGAAAGGGGATGCGGAGCAGTTTCGCAATGCCCACAGAGGAGGTGGTGAACGTGACCGGATTATTCAAGGCGACACCGAAGGTGGTTAACGATTACCTCAGGTTGTTTGTTAACCGGCGGGCGTACACCCTCCAGTCCATGCGCCCGCACCCAGCGAGCGGACGTCACATTACTTCCGGCCGACCAACAAGAAGAGCGGAGCGGCGCTTTCGCTGGCAAAAGAGACTATCTGGCAGCACTTGCAGGGCGAAATCACGATCGGCCTGTACGCCATAAGCCCGTGCACACAGCGTTGTAAATGGGTCGCCATCGATGCCGATTACAAGAACGCGATGGAAGACCTCTTGAAGCTCCAGTACTACCTCTGGCAGGACAAGGTGGAACCCGCGCTCGAAATGAGCAAACGCGGGGCCATCTTTGGATTCTGCTGGAAAGGCCGCTGCTGGCAAAGGACTGCCGAATCTACATTCACGATCTGGCGAGGCGGCTGGGGGTGCCAGCAAAGGGTTCCGGCTTGGGGGAGGGCATCGAAATATTTCCCAGGCATAGTGCGATTGGTGAAGGAGGGTTTGGCAATGCCATTCGCGGCCCTCTGGGGATTCATCGAGGGGCCAGCCGCCGTTTCTGGTTCTATGGGGCCGATTACACGCTGGAAGCGCAGATGGCTTACCTCAACCGCCTACGCAAACTGGCAGAAGAGGAATTGCAGGTATTCATCAGCGGCAAAGAAACGCCGGTCTCGGCGAGTGAGCGACGAGTGAAGTCCGAGCCTCGAGTGGAGCGTCGAGGTTGGACAGGGCGATCGGAGTTCCGGATTCTGAATCACGTCGGCAAAGTACGAAAAATCGGCAGGATACGTCGGTCGCTGCCCGTCCTGCGCAGAGTTGGGCCACGACCGCAGTGCGGATAACCTGGCCGTGCTCATTCAAGATCCTCGCTTTTACAAGTGTTGGGCTGGCTGCACTAAGGAGATGATTCGCGCGGCCGTCGGTCATCCGATTCGTGTACGCACCAAAGAAATAGGAGAGCCTCTACGGTGAAAAGGAACGGGTTCTCAGACGGGATAGGACTGCGGTTGTCGCGACAGGCGCTACGGGTGCTACGCGAGCGCGGCATCTTTGCGCAGTCGTCGGTAAGGCTTCAACATCAGCAGCTAGC
>Ga0126370_10000233_pt1 | contig 21210 bp, 16 predicted proteins | sample PanSoiMetaPlot_3_FD_92586 | JGI IMG/M metagenome (GOLD analysis project Ga0126370, IMG submission 92586) | Tropical forest soil microbial communities from Panama - MetaG Plot_3 | ecosystem: Environmental > Terrestrial > Soil > Tropical forest > Bulk soil | place: Panama | collected 2016-02-17 | reverse complement strand
TGTTTGGTGATTTTCTTCTTTGCCACTCTCTGGTCGGTCCGGATTTTTCAGAGGGAAGAGCGCACGATTGCGCCCCACGGAACAATTTCCCCGCCGCGGGAGATCGGCAATCCGCAGATTGGGGTCGTCAATCAACGGCTGTTCGACCTTCAGCGCGAGGCGGAGCAGAAAAGGACCGAGCAGCTCGATCGGCTAAACAGCTACGGCTGGGTGGACCGCGAAAATCGAATCATTCACATCCCGATCGACCGGGCGATGGAAAAGCTTTCCGGAGAGTCTCGGAAATGAAGGAAGTCGAAAGTCGAAAGTTCAGAGTCGGAAGGACATCAACGAGGCAAGCGGTCCTTGACCGTTTGGGCTGCATCCCTCTCAACTCTCGTCCTTTCAACTTTCGACTTTGGAGTTTCGACTGCTGTTTCGCGCTGTTCTCGATCTTGCTCTCCGGCGCCGCGCTGGCCGCCGATCCAATGCCACGTGCTCTGGAATCAATTGAGATTACCGAGAAGATAGGCGAGCCGATTCCGCTCGACCTGCCGTTCACGGATTCGACTGGCAAGGAGCGTCGGCTGGGGCAGTTCTTTCACCCAGATAAGCCGGTGATTTTGATCCTCGCCTACTACCGGTGTCCCATGCTTTGTAATCTGGTGATCAGCGGCACGGTCAATGCGCTCAAGGGGACGGGTCTCAAGCTGGGCAGGGACTTTGTGGCACTGACGGTGAGCATCGATCCCTCTGAGACACCCCAGCTCGCCGCGGAGCGAAAAGCAGGGCACCTTCAGGCGCTCGGCGAACCTACCACCGACCCATCGTGGGCATTCATGACCGGCGCCGATGTTCAGGTTCACGCTCTCGCCAAGAGCGTGGGCTTTGGCTACTCCTACGACGAGGACACCAAACAATACGCTCACCCAGCAGTGATATTCGTCCTCACTCCAGCAGGGAAAACATCGCGCTATCTGTATGGCATTGAATATTCGCCGCGCGACTTAAAGCTGGCGCTGGTGGAGGCAGCAGACGGGAAGGTGGGGACTTCGCTGGATCGCGTCCTCCTCAGCTGCTTCAAGTACGATCCGGCGCTGAGGCGTTACGGCTTTTACGTTTGGGGAATCCTCAAGGGCGGCGCTCTGGTGGTGTTTGCCATGCTTTCTGCACTGCTCGCCGTGCTGTGGCGGCGTGAGCTGAAGCGCGGAACGGTCTGATGAACGAGCTCCTTCGCAACGTGCTCTTCTTGCCCGAGCAGGCTTCAACCTTCGCTCGAAAGGTGGATTCACTGCATTATTTCGTGATCATCACCACGATGATCATGTCGACGCTCGTCGGCCTGACCGCGCTTTTTTTCTTTGTTCGTTTCCGCCGCCGCTCGGAAACCCAGACCACGCCGCTGCTGAACCCGCCCTGGTGGCTGGAGACAATGTTTGTAGTAGTACCGCTGGCATTTTTCCTGTTCTGGTTTGCCCGCGGGTACACCGATTACGTCGAGCTGAAGACTCCCCCGAAAAATTCGATGGATGTCTACGTTCAAGCCAAGCAGTGGATGTGGAAGTTCAGCTACCCGGAGGGGCCGAACGCGATCGGCGTCCTGCGGGTGCCGGCAAATCGTCCAGTGCGGCTGATGATGACGTCTCGGGACGTAATTCATTCCTTCTTCGTTCCGGCGTTCAGGGTAAAGCAGGACGTCCTCCCAGGCCGCTATACCGAGACCTGGTTCGAGGCAATCCAGCCCGGGCGCTACCAGCTTCTCTGCGCCGAGTACTGTGGAACGAACCATTCGCTGATGCTCGGCGAGGTGATCGTGCTTCGTCCGGATGAATTCGATAGCTGGCTCGCGGATCAGCGCCGCGGCCGAGCGCTTCAGCAAGACGGCGCACCCACTGCGGACGAGGATGTGACACGGCAAGCAGATCTGGTTCGCCAAGGTGAGCGTTTCGCCGTCCAGTACGGATGCGTGAAATGCCATTCAATCGATGGCTCGCCACACATCGGACCAACTTGGCTCGACTTGTTTCTGCGCCGTGAGGAGCTCGAGGGAGGGCAGACGATCATCGCCGACGAGGCTTACCTCACCGAGTCGATGATGGACCCCCGCGCCAAAATCGTTCGCGGATTCAATCCGGTGATGCCGGTCTTCAAGGGCCGGTTGGCTGGTCCGGAGGCGGCGGCGATCGTCGAATACATCAAATCTCTGCGGAGCGAGCCGCTGGAACAGGCTCGCTCCCGAAGGCCTGTCTATGAGCCCATCCGCTCTCGATGAAGTGGGATTTCCAGAGCACCATTACCTCAACGCCGGCACAACGGTTCGTTCCTGGTTGTTGACCACCGACCACAAGCGGATCGGTGTGATGTATCTGGTGGCGGTAATTTTAGCGCTCTTCCTCGGCGGGATGTTCGCCCTTCTCTTGCGCTTCGAGCACCTGACGCCGGGCCCGACTTACATCGATGCTGTCACATACAATCGTTTTTTTACGTTGCACGGTGTGATCATGGTCTGGTTCTTCTTGATCCCCGCAATTCCTTCGGTCTTCGGCAATTTTTTGCTGCCGATCATGATTGGGGCAAAGGACGTCGCGTTTCCCAGGTTGAACCTGGCTTCCGTCTACATTTACGCGGTCGGCGCCGCATTTACCACCTGGGCGATGATTCACGGCGGCGCGGACACGGGTTGGACCTTTTATACGCCGTACAGCACGACTACCTCTACCGTGGTAGCGCCGATACTCCTCGGGATCTTCATTCTTGGATTTTCCACCATCGTCACCGGGATTAATTTCATCGTCACCATCCACACCATGAGGGGGCCGGGGCTGACCTGGATGCGCCTGCCCCTTTTCGTTTGGGCGATCTATGGCACCGCGATTATCCAGGTGCTGGCGACGCCTGTTCTTGGTCTGGTGCTGTTGCTCGTTGGGGTGGAGCACGTGCTTGGCTTTGGGCTCTTCGACCCGGCGCGCGGCGGAGACCCGATACTCTTTCAGCATCTCTTCTGGTTCTACTCGCACCCCGCAGTCTACATCATGATTTTGCCCGCGATGGGGGTGATCAGCGAGACGGTAGCGGCTGCCGCCAGGAAAAACGTCTTCGGCTACCGAGCGGTAGCGTACTCATCGCTCGGCATCGCCCTGGTGGGTTTCTTTACCTGGGGCCATCACATGTTCGTCGCCGGGCAGGGCGTATTCGATGCCGGCGCCTTCGGCGTGCTGTCGATGTTTGTGGGGATCTTTACCTCAATAAAAGTGTTTACCTGGGTCGGCACTCTCTATCGAGGCGCGATCAGGTTCACCACTCCGTTTGCCTATATCTGCGGCTTTCTATACTTCCTCGTCTTCGGCGGGATGACCGGCATCGCGGTGGCTACGGTCTCGCTGGACGTTCACTGGCACGATACCTACTTCGTGGTCGCCGATTTCCTTTTCATCATGGTCGGCGCTGCCCTGATGGGTTTCTTGGCGGCGCTGCATTACTGGTTTCCGAAGATGTTCGGCAGGATGTATCACGAAGGATGGGGGCTGGTTTCCGCCACTCTGATCATCCTCGGCTTCAACGCCACCTTTATTCCGCAATTTCTACTCGGAAACTTGGGTATGCCGCGGCGGTACTACGATTATCCGGTGCGTTTCCAGTCCCTTCACGTGGCCTCGACCGCCGGATCCACGCTGCTGTTTTTCGGATTTGTGATCATTTTCATCTACCTGGTTCTGGCGTTGAAATATGGGCGAGCGGCCGGCCGGAATCCGTGGGGGTCGCGAGGTTTCGAATGGGATACGTCCTCGCCGCCGCCGACGCACAACTTCGAGCAACTTCCGGTCTTCACCCACGGCCCGCACGAGTACCAGCTGGCGCCCGAGGTCTCGAATGCTGCCTGAGAGCCACGTACAGGAGCACTTCGCCAACATGGAGGTGCAGCGGCAGGCTGCCCGGCTCGGGATGTGGGCGTTTCTTGGTACCGAGGTCCTCCTCTTTGCCGGCTTGTTCGCCGCTTACGCGGAATACCGTTCGCTTTTTCACGAGACATTCGTCCTCAGCTCCCGACATCTGGATGCGATCATGGCCACCGTCGAGACGGCGGTGTTGATCACCGGCAGCTTCGCAGTGGTCATGGCGCACCATTACGCGAGGTCGTCACGAAGCGGGATGACCTGCCTCAGCCTGTTGGTGGCGGTGGGGACCGGGCTCGCTTTTCTCGCACTGCATGGAATTGAGTACGTGCATCACTTCGAGGAGGGAGCGCTTCCCGGCAAGTATTACCATTTCCCGGAGATACAGACCGCCGGCGCAAGCATGTTCTTTTCGTTGTATTTTCTGATGACTGGGTTGCACTCTTTGCACGTGATCGCCGGCGCGGGCGTGCTCGCCTGGTTGGCCTGGCGCGCTTCTTCCGGAGAATTCAGCCGGGGCAACTACAACGCGGTAGAGATGGGCGGATTGTATTGGCACCTGGTGGACGTGATCTGGATTTTCTTGTTTCCGCTTCTGTATTTGATTTGAGTTATCGAGGACGAAATGGTTGATACAGCAGAGGCCGAGCACGACGAGCTTTCCCCAGCGCGCTCGGCGATGATCTACTTTGTCCTGTTGGTTCTCACCGTGGCCACCTATTCCCTTTCGCGCCTCCACCTCGGAACGTGGACCCTGGTGATCGCGATGGTGATTGCCATCGTCAAGGCGAGCCTGGTGGCGCTGTTTTTTATGCAGCTTTGGTACCATCGCGGCTCGGTGCGACTGGCGATTGCGATCGCCGTGCTGTGGCTCTTCCTTTTGATGTTTTTCGTCGTTGCGGATGTAAAGACGCGCTACCCGCTGGCGAATCCGACCGCCAACCCGATGTTGGTGGGTCCGTCCGGTCCCTGACGAGAGCTTGGGACGGGTCCCTCGACTTCGTTTACCCCGAGCCGAGTCGAGGGGCTCGGGATGTATCCTCGACAGCGCTCGAGGCAGGCCCCTCGAGCCTGCCCGGGACAGGCCCGCCCTTTCGGAGCTTCGCTCGATACACTGGCGCTCCGGTGGAGAGGTAGCGTCGCTCGCGGGTGGAAGGAATCTCGTCTGCATCCCGAGGGTGAAATGCGCCGGGACCGAGCGGATTCAGCAGCCCGGCGCCCTCCAGCGCGGAAATCATTCGGCGAGCGCGGTCCTCGACGTCGGTGCGCAAATCGATCAACCCCCCGGGCATGAGCAGCTCGTAGAGCAACCGCGAGAAGTCCGGCTGCACCAGCGCGCGTTTTTGGTGGGCTCGCTTCCACCACGGATCGGGAAACTGCAGGCGGATCACCGAAACCGAGCCCGGGGTAAACAGGCGCGGAACCTCGACCCGGGCATCGCCCTCGATGAAGCGAACGTTCTTGAGCCGACGGGCAGCGGCGCGCCGTTGAGCTTCGCGGGCGAACTTCCTCCGCCGTTCGAAAGCGACGTATCGGACGTTTGGAAAACGCGCTGCGTACTCGAGCGCGAAACCTCCCATCCCCGAGCCGAGCTCGAGCTCCAGCGGGCCGTCGAAGCCAAAGACCTCGTTCCAGTCGGCTGGGGACGTGCGTCCGACGAGCTCCTGGCCAACGGGATCCGGTAATAAGCCGATGCGCCCCATGAGGTCGAGATTCGGGTATACCCGCTTCGAATGAGAGTGTTCCAGGGCATCGCCCAGGTACTTGGAGAAGTGCGCGGCTGCGCGTTGGCCCTGGGGAACTTCGACGGCGTCCACCTCGGGCATCAGGCGCTCTTCCGCCGAGCAAAGCAATTCGGACGCGCCGCCGGCCTCACCTTCGAGCCGCACCCTGGAAAAGTCCTTCAGCCCGAGCTCGCTCCCAAGCTGATCACTTTGCTTCCCCGCAAGCTCGAGCTGCTCGAACAATACGGGCTGGACGCGGCGATAGTCCAGCCCTTCACGCTCGATTATGCGAAGACCAGCGCCGCTGAGTTCGAAAGGTCGGTGCTCGACGATCTGGCCGCAAAGCACCTGGTGGTCGGCATTGACTTCACCTACGGCGCCGAGCGCCAAGGAACAGTCGAGCTGCTTCGACAGGCGGCGGCCCAGCGCGGCGCCTCGGTCGAAGTGGTGACCCCCGTCGCCGTCGACGGCGTGGTGGTCTCCTCGACGAAGATCCGCGAGTACATCCTCGAGGGCCGAGTGCGGGCGGCAGAGCGGTTGCTCGGCCGCTACTTCGACCTCGATGGCCGCGTGGTACCCGGGCAGGGTCGCGGTCGCAGCATCGGGTTTCCCACCGCCAACGTGGACACCGCCAACGAGGTGCGTCCGGGCCCGGGCGTGTACGCAGTGCGAGCGCAGATCCGAACCGGCTCTGGGAAGGCAGCGTCCCCCTGGATCGGAGGCGCGGCAAACATTGGGGTGAAGCCGACCTTCGGATAAACCCAGGTGACGGTGGAAATCCATCTCTTGGATTTCTCGGGCGATCTTTATGGAAAGGATCTCCGCGTTCAGTTTCTGGATCGCTTGAGATCGGAACAACGTTTCGCTTCGGCTGCACAGCTCGCCGATCAGATCGGTCGCGACGTGTTAGCGGCCCGCGAGGTCATCGCGCGTGTCGTTGATTGAATTGATACATCGTTGCTATCAACTCATTTGCACACACCCTCCTCCTTGAGAAATAAGCGAGGCGCCGCTTAGCATTACTCAGCCATCGTCAGGCGCTCATACACAGAATTGTCGCTGGTGTAGGAGTTTCATCCGCGTAACTCCGTCTGCGGAGGTTTAGGCTCAACACATGTCGGGTCGCCTTGGTGAATTGCTGGTTCGCGAGAACCTGATTTCCGTCCAGCAACTTCGGAAGGCACAAGAGGATCAACAACGGCATGGAACTCGAATTGGCGCCGCGCTGATCAAAACCGGCGCGATCGAGGAGTCCAAGCTCACCGACTTTCTCTCCAAGCAATACGGCGTACCGGCGATCAATCTCAAAGAGTTCGATATCGATCTAGAGATCATCAAGCTGGTCCCCCGGGACGTCGCCGAAAAACACCTGGTCATTCCGGTCAACCGCGCCGGTCCCTCGCTGATTGTGGCGATGTGCGATCCGTCGAACATTTACGCAGTGGATGACCTCAAATTTCTCACCGGATACACCATCGAAACGGTGGTCGCCTCCGAGGTGGCGATCCGCGAAGGGATCGAGCGCTACTACGCGGAGAGGGGCCCTTCGCTGGAGGACATCGTCGGCGAGGCGGAGGGCCAGGTCGAGGTCGCCGTCGACGAAACGGAGAATCTCGAGGACCTCGCCAAACAAGCGGACGAAGCGCCGGTGGTCAAGCTGGTGAACTTGATCCTCCTCGACGCAATCAAAAAGGGCGCGTCCGATATCCACGTCGAGCCATACGAGAAAGATTTTCGGGTCCGGTTCCGAATCGACGGCGTCTTGTACGAGGTGATGCGTCCTCCGATAAAGCTGAAGAACGCGATCACCTCTCGTCTGAAGATCATGTCCTCACTCGATATCTCGGAGCGGCGACTTCCTCAGGACGGCCGCATTAAGATCAAGGTCTCGAGTGGAAGGGAGATGGATTTCCGAGTCAGCGTATGCCCCACCCTCTTCGGCGAGAAGGTCGTGCTTCGACTCCTCGATAAAGCAAGCCTCCAGCTCGATATGACCAAGCTGGGCTTCGAGGAGGAGCCGCTCAGGTGGTTCAAGGAGTCCATCGATCGCCCTTATGGGATGGTGTTGGTCACCGGTCCCACCGGCTCGGGAAAAACCACCACGCTGTATTCTGCTCTCGCCGCGCTGAATCAGGTCTCGGATAACCTCTGCACCGCCGAGGATCCGGTGGAATTCAACTTTGCCGGAATCAATCAGGTTCAAGTGCATGAGGACATCGGCCTCAATTTCGCGGCTGCGCTGAGAAGCTTTCTGCGCCAAGACCCCGACACCATCATGATCGGCGAGATCCGAGACTTCGAGACGGCCGAGATCGGCGTCAAGGCCGCGCTCACCGGCCACCTGGTGCTCTCCACGCTCCACACCAACGACGCGCCCGGGACGATCAGCCGGTTGCTCAACATGGGCATCGAGCCGTTTCTGGTAACCGCCTCGCTCAACCTCATCCTCGCGCAAAGGTTGTGCCGCAAGCTCTGTCAGGCTTGCAAGAAGCCCGTGGAGAATGTCGAGGATCAGGCTTTGATCGAAGCGGGGATCTCCGCGGAGAAGATTGGAAGCTTCACCCCTTTCCAACCGGTTGGCTGCCGTGAGTGCAACGAACGCGGCTACCGCGGCCGAGTCGCGGTTTACGAGGTAATGCCCTTCTGGGACGGCCTCAAGGAGCTGGTCATCAATGGCGCCTCGGCCGCCGAGCTGAAGCAAGAAGCAATCCGTTTGGGGATGCAGACCCTTCGGATGTCGGCGTTGAACAAAGTGATCGCGGGTGTGTCGACGTTGGAAGAGGCTTTGGCGAACACAGCCGCGGACCGGTTCTAAACCAAAACGAGAATGAGGGCCTAGCGCTTGGCAAATCTGCATCAGCTTCTCAAGGCGATGGTGGAGAAAGGCGCTTCCGACCTTCACATCACGACCGGGTCTCCGCCTCAGCTGAGAATCGATGGGCAGCTGGTTCCGCTCAAGACAGCGCCGCTCACCCCGGTTGAGACAAAACAGATTTGCTATTCCATCCTGACCGACTCGCAGAAGCACAAGTTCGAGGAGGAGAACGAGCTCGACCTCTCCTTTGGCGTGAAAGGGCTGTCTCGCTATAGGGCCAATATTTTCATGCAGCGCGGCGCCGTGGCCGGCGCCTTCCGGAGCATTCCATTCAAGATCTTGAGCTTCCAGGAGCTTGGATTGCCGCCGGTGGTGACTGAGCTGACGAAAAAACCGCGCGGCTTGATTCTGGTCACCGGTCCCACCGGCTCGGGGAAATCGACGACGCTGGCGTCGATCATCGACCGGATCAACCAGGAACGTCATGAGCACATCATGACCGTCGAGGACCCGATCGAGTATCTGCACCCGCATAAGAATTGCCTGGTGAACCAGCGCGAGATCGGCGCAGACACGCGCAGTTTCAAGACCGCTCTGAAGTACATCTTGCGACAGGATCCGGACGTCGTGCTGGTCGGCGAAATGCGCGACTTGGAGACGATCGAAGCGGCTTTGGTGATCGCCGAGACCGGCCACATCTGCTTCGCCACCCTGCATACGAATGGCGCGGTGCAGACGATCAATCGAATCCTCGATGTTTTTCCACCCTACCAGCAGCCGCAAGTTCGCGCTCAGCTCTCGTTCGTTCTCGAAGGCGTGCTTAGCCAGTCGCTGCTGGCGCGATCGGGAGGGCCCGGCCGGGTGCTGGCGCTGGAGATCATGATTCCCAATCCGGCAATTCGAAATCTGATTCGCGAGGACAAGGTTCACCAGATCTACTCGTCAATGCAGGTCGGCCAGACCAAATTCGGAATGCAAACATTCAACCAGTCGCTGGCGTCGCTTCTGTCGAGAAGGCTGATAACCCAAGAAGAGGCATTCGCCCGCTGCTCCGACCCGGACGAGTTGAAGAACATCCTGGCGTCCGGCTCCGGGACGGGGCTTCCGAATCAACCGCGTCCCGCAGGAGCAACAGGAGGTAGGTGAGATGGTGATTCAGGGAGGACGTATCTAAATGGCTGCTCCGGCGACCACCGCGGCACAACGAGTTACGCCGCAAAAGAAATCCGTTTCCATCTGGCAGTGGGAAGCCAGGACCAAAGCGGGCGAGGTCAAGAAGGGCGAGATGGAAGCTGCGGACGCGGATGCCGTCCACAGCCGGCTGCGCTCGCTCGGCCTCAGCCCGGAAAAGGTAAAGAAAAAGCCCCTCGAGATCAGCTTCAGCTTGCCTGGGATTGGGGGCGTGAGCGGCAAAGACCTGCTCGTCTTCACCCGGCAATTTGCGACGATGATCGACGCCGGTCTTCCCTTGGTGCAATGCCTGGACATTCTCGGCACGCAGATGGACAAGGGTGCATTCAAGAGAGTCGTCTTCGCGATCAAAACGAAAGTCGAGTCCGGCTCCACCTTCGCCGACGCGCTCAAGGACCACCCGAAGGTTTTCGATGAGCTTTACGTCCAGCTCTGCGCGGCGGGCGAGGTGGGCGGTATTCTTGACACCATCCTCAACCGACTGGCCGTCTACCGCGAAAAAGCGGAGAAGCTGAAGCGCAAAGTCAAAGGCGCAATGGTGTATCCGGTGATCGTGATCATCGTCGCCATCGGCGTCACTGCGATATTGTTGATCAAGGTCACCCCGGTGTTCGCCAAAATGTTCGCCGACTTCGGCCAGCAGCTGCCCGGCCCGACGCAATTTGTCGTCGATTTGTCCGAGTGGCTTCGTAAAAACATCCTGTACCTGATCGGAGCCATTGCCGCAGTGATTACCACTGCAGTGATGATTTATCGGAACAAAACAGGGCGCCGGATCGTCGACAAGACGGTACTCAAGGTCCCGGTGATCGGAGTGGTGATTCGAAAAGTGGCGGTAGCAAGATTTACGCGAACCTTGGGCACGATGATCAGCTCCGGTGTTCCCATCCTCGATGCGCTCGACGTCACTGCCAAAACCGCAGGCAACCGCACCATCGAGGACGGCATTTACTACGTGCGCAGCAAAATCTCCGAAGGAAAAAACATCGCCGGTCCGCTGCTCGAAACGAAAGTGTTCCCGGCAATGGTGGTACAGATGATCGGCGTGGGAGAGGCGACCGGCGCAATGGACACCATGCTCAACAAGATCGCCGACTTCTACGACGACGAGGTGGATACGGCGATCGCCGGGCTCACCGCGATGATCGAGCCGATCCTGATGGTCTTCCTCGGAGGAGTGGTGGGCGGATTTTTGATCGCGATGTACCTTCCGATCTTCACCATCGCCGGTGCGATTAAATAAGCTTTCGGGGGTGGCGGACAGGCTCCGCATTCTGCACGCCTCGGAGTTAGGCGTGAAACTGGTCTGGCTCACCGTGTTTCGCACGGTGACCACCACGCTGCTGTTGAGCGCCTTCGCGGTCCGCCTCTTTTCCCAACCCGCGACCGACGAGCTGGTCCGACAAAACACCTTTCCTTTTGTTCTCATCGGATCGGTGTACCTGCTCACGGTGATTTTTGGACTGATCTTGCGGGGGGGAAAAGTAGGGAAGGGCGCCGCTTATTTCCAGGTGCTGGGCGACATCCTGCTCGCCTCCAGTCTGGTCTACATCACCGGCGGAACCGAGTCGCCCTTCACGTTCACCTATTCGATGGCGGTGATCGCCTCCTCGATACTCCTAGAGCCGCCCGGTCCGTTTATTGCCGCCGTTGCCTCGTCCGCATCGTTCGCCGCACTTGCTCTGCTGATCCGGCAGAACGTGCTGGTGCGGCCGGCGTTGGACAGCGTCGAGACATCGATTGACCGTTTTGTCTTCCTTTTGGTGAGCAATGGGCTCGCGCAATTCCTGATCGCTGCGCTGGCCAGCTACTTGAGCCGACAGCTTCGCGCGGCGGGAGGCAAGCTCTCGGTCCGCGAAGCCGATCTGCGGAAGCTGGCTCGGCTCCAACGACAGATCCTGGCGGCAATGCCCTCGGGGTTGATCACCTGCATGGCCGACGGAACAATCACTTTTATCAATCGCGCGGCGGCATCGATCCTCGGGGCTGATCGCGACGGCTCCACGCCAGACAACGTGGATGCATTGATCCCGGGCGTGACCAAGCTCGCCCCGGGAGCCAGGCGGAGCGAGATCGCGGTGGCCACTGAAAACGGCCGGCGCGTGCTCGGCCTGAACGCGACGCGGCTGGAAGGGAAAGAAGATTCTCTGCTGATCATCTTTCAGGATCTGACCGATCTGCGCCAGATGGAGGACCAGCTGCGCCGCATCGACCATCTCGCCGCGCTGGGGACTTTGGCCGCCCAATTGGCCCATGAAATCCACAACCCGCTCGCTTCGATGCGCGGCTCGGCCCAATTGCTGGCGGCTGAGGCGGGCGAGCACGAACAATCCTGGCGGTTGGCAAAGATTCTGATCCGCGAGTCGGACCGCCTCACCACCCTGCTCGAAGATTTCTTGCATTTTGCCAGGCCGCCGCCTCCCGTATTTCGCGAGTACTCCCTCACTCAGCTGGTTTCGGAAACGGTTGACCTGCTCCGCGCCGACCCGCTCGCCGCAGGCCTCGATCTGGAAGTGGCCTTGTCCGATATTTCGGCGAAATTCGATCCGGACCAGATCCGGCAGGTGGTGCTCAATCTCCTTCGAAATGCGTGCACCGCGGTCGGACAGGGTGGAAAGGTGCGAGTGTTCCTTGAGCAGACCGTAGCCGGACCGGTTGTCCGGGTGTGGGATTCCGCGGGAAGCATTCCGGAAGCCCATCTGGGTTGCATTTTCGACCCATTTTTCACTACCCGCGACGGGGGCAGTGGGCTGGGACTGTCGATCGCCCACTCGATCGTGCAGGCGCACGGCGGGATGATTCGGGTGTCCTCCGCGCCGGAAAGCGGAACAGAATTCGTGGTAGCATTCCCAATCTCGAGCGGGGCGGCCATTGCAAATCCTGGTGGTCGATGACGAACTGTCGATGCGTGAGTATTTGGACGTGTTGCTCACGCGGGCCGGATATCAGGTCGCCACCGCAGCCAACGTAAAAGATGCGATATCCGTCCTCGAGGGGAATCGGATCGACCTGGTAATCTCAGACATGAAGCTGGGTCACGAAAGCGGCCTCTCAGTTCTCAAAGCCGCTCGCGGATACCCCGCTTCCCCCGAAGTCATCCTGATTACCGCCTTCGGCACACCCTCCGCCGCGGTAGCAGCGATGCGCGAAGGCGCCTACGATTACATTTGCAAACCGTTCGACAATGAAGAGCTGAAGCTGCTGGTCGAAAAGGCGCTCGAGAAACGGGAACTGCTTCGCGAGAACAAACAGCTGCGAAGCTCCTTGATTCCGGGCACCGGCAACTTCTGGATCGGCCAAAGCGCGGCGATGCAGCAGGTGTGGAGTCTGGTGGAGCGAGTCGCTCCCTCGCGCTCCACTGTGTTGATCACCGGCGAGAGCGGTACCGGCAAGGAATTGGTCGCCCGCGCGATACATTGGAAAAGCTCGCGGGCAGGCCAACCGTTCCTGCCGATCAATTGCGCCGCTCTGGCGGAGGGCGTGCTGGAAAGCGAGTTGTTCGGGCACTTGAAGGGCGCCTTTACCGGCGCGCTGTCGAATCGCCCCGGTCTGTTGGTTTCCGCCGGCGAAGGCACCGTGTTCTTGGACGAAATCGGCGAGATGCCCCTGCCGACCCAGGTCAAGCTTTTGCGCGTGCTTCAAGAGCGCAAGGTGAAGCCGGTTGGCAGCACGGAAGAGATTCCATTCGAAGCGCGAATCCTTGCCGCGACCAACAAACGGCTGGAAGGCGAGGTGAAGAGCGGCCGGTTCCGGCAGGATCTCTTCTATCGCTTGAATGTGATCGGCATCGAGCTGCCGCCGCTGCGCGAGCGCCCCGGCGACATCCGCGTCTTGGCCAATTTCTTCCTCGAGCAGATGAGAGAGGAGCTCGGTCGAGCCAATCTGAGATTCTCGCCCGAGGCGCTGCAGCTTTTGGAGAATTATTCCTTCCCCGGCAACGTGAGACAATTGCAAAACATCGTAGAGCGCGCCGCGACGCTTTCCGAGGGAGACCTGCTCCAACCCAGCACTTTGCCGGCCTCGCTGCGCGGCGAGCCTGAGGCGAACTCCTCGGTGGCCGAGGTCATGCTGGCTCCGGGGTTCTCGCTCGAGCATCACCTGGACGAAGCGGAACGAAGACACCTTCTCGCCGCGCTGGAAAAGGCGGGCGGGGTGAAAACCCGGGCGGCCGATCTGCTCGGTCTCACCTTCCGGTCATTCCGGTATCGCCTGGCCAAGCACGGATTGTCGGACCGAGAAGAGATCGACGCGAAGTCGGCGAACGGCCATTGACGGTGAGCTCAGGCGAGCTCTGTGTTCTGCAATGATTTCGGCGCGAACGACTCGACTTGCGCATGCCCTGCTGCTGCTTCTTGCGGCTGTCGTGGCTTTCGGCGTGACGCTGGAGATCCAGCGAAGTCCTTTTGGAGCTTTCCCCATCCTCGACGAGGAGATGTACATCCAATGGGCAAAGGCAATCGCCGCTGGCGCCTGGATTGGCAAGGAGGCCTTCTTTTTCGATCCCCTTCAGGCGTACTTCCTGGCGGTTGTCTTTCGCCTGACCGGGGATTCGCTGCTCGCAGCGAGGTTGGTGCAGGCCGCCTTGGGCGTGTTGACTATTGAGATCGCGTTTCGCCTGGGGAGGCGCTTGTTCGGATGGAGGGAAGGATTTCTAGCAGCGGGGCTGCTCGCGCTCTATGGACCGTTTTACTTTCACTTCGCGTTTCTGCTCAAAGAGGGCCTGGTCTTACTGCTGACGACTTGCTGCTGCTACTTCGCAGTGACCGCTCTCGATTCCACGCGATGGCGAAGCTGGATTGCGACCGGCGGCGGGCTCGGCCTCTTGGCGCTGCTTCGTGGGAATTTCCTTTTGCTGATCCCGGCGGTAATCGCCTGGCCGTTCTGGGCGCTTCGACATCGAGAGCGGCGCGAGCAGTTTCTTCGCGCGGGGATGATCGCTTTGGGCGTCGGCGTGCCGGTTGCGCTGTCGACAGCGCACAACTTGGCCGCCTCGGGCGAGCTGGTGCTTACCACCAGCCACGGTGGCCCAAACTTCTACATCGGGAACAATCCCGGATCGACCGGCGATTACCGGAATCCGCCTTTCGTGAGGGCCGGTCCGAAGTGGGAGGAGATCGATTTTCAGAGGGAAGCTGAGCGCCGCACCGGACACTCGATGAGCCGGCGCGAGGTCTCAAGCTACTGGTTCAGCGAAGGGCTGAGGTTTTGGCGCGAGCAACCGCTTTCCGCGTTCAGGTTGTTCTTCCTCAAGGCATGGTTGGTTTTTCATTCCTACGAGATACCGGACAATTACAGTTTTTCCTGCATCCGCAGCTATTTCGCGCCGACGCTTTGGATTGCATTCTTGAGCTTTGGGTTTCTCATTGGACCGGCGCTCGTCGCCGCATTCCTGTCGGCTCGCGATGATCCGCGAGCGGTATTCCCAGCCGTCTTCGGCGGACTCTACGCCCTAACCGTCGTCGCGTTCTTCGTCTTCGACCGTTACCGCGTGCCGCTCATTCCTCTCTTGGCCCTGTTCAGCGCACGGTTCACAACGCTAGAGTTCGATTGGTTGCGGCAACACCGCCGGCCAGCGCTTCTGGCAAGCGGCACCACGATGGCCGCGATATCAATCGCGACTTTCATACCTAGTCCAGTGTCGCGTCAAATCGACCGCCACGAAGCCCGGTGCCTGCACATTGCCGGAATGAGCTTGGCGGAGGAGGGTCAGTTCGCGCCGGCGGTGCCCCTTCTGGCCAGGTCCGCAGCGCTGGCTCCGCTTGAGAATGAGAGCTTTTACAACCTCGGCGTCGCGTATCAGGGCGCGGAGCAATTTCCGCAGGCGCGCGAGGCCTACCAGCGCGCTCTGACGCTGGATCAGGCGCGCCTGCAAGCGAGCTACAACCTCGCGTTAATCCTATTGCGCCAAGGAGATTCAGCCGGCGCGATACCCTTGCTGAATCAGGCGCGCCAGGGCGGATTGCACACTGCCGGCGTGATGGGGGCGCTCGGCCAGGCGCTTGCAAGGCAAACAAACTTCGCCAGCGCGGCGGGTGCTTATGAAGAGGCGCTCGCACTCGACCCAGGCGATTCTCGAATTCGGCGAGGCCTGGTTGACTGCCTTGCCCAAAGCGGCCAGTGCGACAGAGCGTGGGAGATGGCGAACCGCGATCGCGCCCAAGAGCTTACCGCAGCGCTGGTTGCTCGTTGCCCGAAGAATCAGCCTTGACCCTTTCCAACATCGGCCCCAGGCGGGATGCGGTGGCGCTCGGCGCAAGCGCGGGAGCGGTGTTTCTCTTCTGTTTCACGCGACTGCTCTTTTGGGGCGATATCGTTTACTGCCTCGATGCCGGGCGCATGCACCTGCCGATCAAAGAATTCTTGGCCGAGCGCCTCAGGGCCGGTGAGCTACCGCTCTGGTATCCCTTCGACGGTCTGGGCACGCCATTCGTCGCCAACGCGGTGACGGCCGTGTTTCATCCGTTCACGCTCTGGTCCTTCGCGCTCGCTCCTGAATCAGCGCTCACCTGGTCGCTGATGAGCTGCGTCCTGATCGGCCAGTGCGGCACCTACTGGCTCGCACGGCGGCTTGGCGCCGGGCCGGCGGGGGCTGCCTGCGCCGGTATCGCATTCGCCGCTTCGGGAACGCTGCTGTCGAGCTTGAACAACCTCACCTTCCTGTGCGGCGCTTGCGCATTTCCCGCCTGGCTCGCCTCGCTCCATGCCGCTTCGGTTGGCCGGCGTCCCTGGGGTTTTGCGGCCGCGGGCTGCGCGCTCGCATTTACAGTTTTGGCCGGTGATTTTCAGGGCTGCTATTTCTATGCCCTCGCATCGCTGCCATTGCTGATTGCCTTTGGCAGTCGCCTCCCTCTGGGGTTGGCGACGGTCGCGATCTCCGGCGCGATCGGCTTTTTGCTCTCCTCCGTTCAGCTGCTGCCAACGGTTTCTGTTCTCCACGAGCTGCGGCGTGCGCAGGGTTTTCCATACGAAGAGGCGGTTGTGTGGTCATTGCCGTGGCTGCGACTACCCGAGCTCCTGCTGGGAGACATTCTGCGTTACCGGCCATTTCACGTTGGTGGCGGTCCACAGCTGCTGCAACTGATGGGCTACGGCGGCAAAGCACCGTGGTATCCCAACGTCTATCTCGGCATTCTTGGGGCGCTCGGCGCCACCTGGGCGATTGCTCTGACGAGCGGCCCGCGCCGAAAAGCCGCCATCGGTCTTCTCGCAATCGGCGTTGTCTTTCTCTGGCTCGCCCTCGGCAGTCACGCCGGCTTGTATGGTCTGTTTTACCGGTTCCTGCCTCTTTGGCGCGCCTTTCGATCTCCGGAAAAGGCGATGAATTATTCCGCAACGCTTTTTGCCGTTCTCGCTGGGCTTGGTGTTTCGGCCGCGCTCGATCGCCCGTCGAAAGCATGGAAGATGGCCGCCGGCGCGGGAGCGACGGTGCTCGCGTCGGCGGGTCTGGTCGCGCTGCTGCGCGACCCGTTTGGCACCCTGGCGCTCCGAATCAGCGGCGACGGGAATATGCGTCTCTTGGAGCTCGGCCAGCAGTATGCTTCCCAGCTCGGTGAAGTGCTTCTCCGCGCGGGCGCCCTGGCAGCAATGGCGAGTGGGCTTTTGTTGCTCGCAACGCGTACGACGCTCGCGATCGCGCCGCTGATTCCGGTGTTCCTCGCGGGTGCGTTCTTGATCGATCTGGGCTCCGTCAATTCGAGGGCCGTGGCGATGTGCAGCGGGGACCGCGACGGCGCCGCCGGACGAAGTCTGACCGCCGAGGCGCTCGACGCCCTCGGCGAAAAGCATCCAGGTCACTTCCGCGTGGGATCCTACGCCGGCTACGGAATGGCATACCACCCAGACGTGGAGGCATTGGCGGGCGCGAGCTATCGCGGCGCTGCCGAGTGGGACCATCAGGCGCTCGCCGCGGATTTCTCAGGTTTGTATCAGGTGGAGAGCGTGAGCCCCTACCTACCTGCCATCTCCGACCGGTACCAGGAATTGTTGCATCACGATGGAGGTGCCGGGTGGCGCGTCTACTGGTCTGCCTTGTTCAACGCTCGATTCGAGGTCGGCGACCTGAACCGGGTCGAGCAAGAGCACCGGCCTGAAGACATTGTCGCCAAGCTCGACAATTACGAGCTGTATCTTGCGCGCATTCCAAGAGGCATTCCTCGCGCATTCATCGCCGTGCCTCGATTTGCGTCCTCGCGCGAGGAGGCGCGTCGGGCGATTTCAGAACCGGATGTGCTCTCCGGTCGGGTTGCTGTTTTTGAGTCCGCGCCGCGGAGCGGCTTCGAAAGCGCCAGCGGAACCGCAGAAGTCATTTCCTACCGTCCCGAAAATGTCGTCATCCGTACCCGACTCCAATCGGCTGGCGCGTTGGTGCTCAGCGACGCCTTTCTCGATGGCTGGGTGGCCCGAATAGATGGGGTGGAGGCGCCGATCCATCGCGCCAACTACCTCGTCAGAGGCTTGCTCCTCGCCGCCGGCCAGCACCAAGTAGTGTTCAGTTACCCCGTGCCGCGAGCAATCGCGATCGGCGCTTTGCTCTCCCTTACAACGCTGGTGGCGCTGATCGCCGCGATGGCGTGGAGCTTTCGACGCGCGCGCAGAGTGGCCGGCCTACTTGAAGTCGCGTCGGCTGAAGAGAATCATCGCCAGCACAACCAGAGCGGCGGAATAAGCGATGCCATACGCCACTGAGCTTACGACCTCGCTGGGAGTAACGGCGACCTCGTAGGAAGCGTGGGGCCGATAATTCAAGCGCGAGAGATTGGGAAGCACGTAATAAGCGATTTTGCCGCCCAGCCGGAAGAGCTCCGACTTCGACCTGGAAGAGATGTTGTAGATGTCGGTTACGAGGTGACCGGCAAAGTAGACACCGGTTGTCACTACGGCAGAAACCATCTGGCTTGAGAAGCTCGACATCACGAAGCCGAACGAGCTGAGAAGGAGAAGCTCCACCCACAAGACGCCGATCGCGACGAATTGCGTGGAGGTGATCGCGTTGCGAAAGGCCGAGACCTCGAAAAAGAACAGCGCCCCCATCGCCAGCAGCAGCAAGGTGAGCGTCAACATGTTCCCCGCTAATCTGCCGGCGAGAAACACGCTTCGCGATACCGGTTTCGATACCATCAAGAAGACGGTGCGCCGCTCGATCTCGCGGCTCAACAACCCGCTGGAGAGAAAGATGGCCAGCAGGACCAACATGATGCTCATCACGCCGAGGCCGACGTCGGTGAGCACGCGGTTGAAGGTATGGACGGTTACCTCGGTCACCAGCGTGGTGCACATCAAAAGCGCGAGCGCAAAAAACCCGACCACCAGGGTGACTCGGTTGCGCCGTGCCTCGCGAAAGCCATTCAATGCGAGCGCGCCGAAGCCTTGGATCATGTGATCTCCGTCCCCACCGTTTGCTTGACCTCGGTCATTGCCTGGAGGAAGAGATCTTCGAGCGAGAAGCGGACCGGCTGCAGCTGAATGATTCGCCCGCTCAAGCCGAGGACCTTCCGAGCAAGGGATTGCGCCTCCTGATCGCTGGTGCGGACGATCAGGCGCTCACCGATTTCTTTCGAATATTTCGGCTGATATCCCCAGGCGTGAATCTGAGACAGCGCGACCCCCTCCAACACCGTTTCGAACAGCGGCGCCTCGGAGGTGAGCAAATCCTTGACGCTGCCCTCGCGCACCCGGTTTCCGCCCACCAGCACCGCCACCCGATCGCAGACCGTCTCGACATCCGGAATGATGTGCGTGCAGAAGAGAACCGTTGTGCCCTGTTCGCGCTCGGCCAGGATGAGATCGCGCATCTGGCGGCGGCCGACCGGATCGAGGCCCGAGGTCGGCTCATCCAGAATCAACAGCTTCGGCTTATGGATGATCGCTTGCGCCAGGGCGATGCGCTGGATCATTCCCTTGGAGTACCGTCGTATCTGCAAGCCGGCTGCCCTCTCCATCGCCACCAGCTGGAGGACCTCTTTGACCCGCTTGTCCAGCGTATGACCGGACAATCCGGCAAGCTGACCAGCGAGATTTAAAAACTCCCTCCCGGTGAGGTACTCGTAGGGAGCGGGGTTCTCCGGAACGAAGCCAATGTGCCGGCGCGCCTCCTTGAAATGCGGAGGCATTCCGAACAGCAGCGCTTTTCCCGCCGACGCCCTGACCAAGTTCATCAGGACCTTGATGGTGGTGGACTTGCCCGCGCCATTGGGACCGAGCAGTCCGTAGACCTCCCCCGAATTGACGGTGAGGTCGAGGCTCTTTAATGCCTGAACCTTGCGGCTCATCCAAAAGCCGAGGCGATAGGTTTTGGAAAGTCCCTGTATCTCGATGGGCGGGAGTGCCGTATCGGTTGACATAGTCAGCGTCAGTTCTTGTTTGGTTCGTACACTGTAAGTCGTCGCGCAACGGCGGTGGATTGGCTGTGCCCGTCGGTCCCGATGATCAAGTCGCCACCGAGCGGGTCGGAGGGCATCGCCGGAAGGTCTTCTTTATCGACCAGCTCTTTCAAGCTCGAAGGCTGTCGGCCTTCGCGTCTCACATAGGCGGAGACGGCGGCGTCGATGCTGCGCAGCGTCCGCTCCAGCTCGAGCTCCTTGATGCGTTGCTCGAATGTTTTGCGGGTCTCGGGATCAGTTGAAGTTTCGAAGAGCGATCGAGCAAGTGCGAGCCCCGAGTCGATGCGTCCTGACTGGGCGTACAAGCGGGTGGCCAGCGCCGGCAGATAGCGGGGCGAGCCTGGTATTCGTGCGGTCTCCTCCACCAAACGAGCCGCGTGGTGGTACTGTTTGTGGAAATAGCTGAGATTGTAGGCGAGCAAGATGCGCAGGAAGATATCCTTCGGAGCTGCTCGAACCCCCTTCTCCAATAGCTGCGTCGATTCCGTAGTATTGACCCAGTTCTCATGGCCGAGATTGACGGGAATGGCCGGCCCGCAGAAGCGGTAAACAGAAATGAACTTTGGGTCGAGATTGGTAATCAAGTCAGCGTAATCGAAGATATCGCGGTACTCCTGTGGACTTTGCGCTGCTCCAGTCGCCTGGATTGCCAGGATCCAGAAGTAATCTGCCACCAATTGCTGGTGAGATGCGCCGATCACGTGCAGGAATTCCTCGCGCGGTAGCAACGGCGCACGATGCTCGGTCGGAATGCTCTTAAGCGGGGGCCGCGACAACGCGCCGACAACCGCGATGCAGAAGAAAAAAAGAAAGGGCCGCAAGGGGGAGATGCTGTCGTTTAAAGCCGTTCGAGTCTATACCGTCCCGAAGAAAAATGGGCGACCAGACAAAGCCTGGCCGCCCGATTTTTTCGCGCTGTACCTGGATATTACTTGTCGCAGGTCACGTCGTTGTACGTGTTGTACGGTGCGCCGGCAGGAGATGCCGTATCACTGTTGCCGCAGCTCGCGGTGTTCGTCACGCTCATCGACGAAACATACCAGCTGTCGAGACCGGTGGACTCAGAGTCGATGTCGCCCGCCGCGGTCCCGATGAAATCGCAGGTGGGGCATGAAGCGAGGTTGATCACGCCAATCGTGCCGGCGCCCGGGTCAGTACCACCCGCCTTGTAGGCGGGCATCAGCTGCATGGCCGAGTACTTGAACAAGTCGACGCTGATGCAGGTGTCC
>Ga0126370_10000232_pt1 | contig 21221 bp, 14 predicted proteins | sample PanSoiMetaPlot_3_FD_92586 | JGI IMG/M metagenome (GOLD analysis project Ga0126370, IMG submission 92586) | Tropical forest soil microbial communities from Panama - MetaG Plot_3 | ecosystem: Environmental > Terrestrial > Soil > Tropical forest > Bulk soil | place: Panama | collected 2016-02-17 | reverse complement strand
GCGGGCCATTGCCAGCACGGATTTCAACGTACCCAAATACTCGGCGGAGAAGTAAGGACGGTTCGCTAGCTTCCTGAGTTGTTTTCCTTTCTGGTGCTCTAAGCCGGTTCACAGGAACCGGAAAGATTTTTGTGCTCGCGGATCAGCGAAATGAGCGCCTGGGCAGCGCGCGGTAAGCTGCGGTCACGGCGGTAGACCAAGCCAAGCTCCCGGTACAGGTCGACACCTTCCACGCTGAGCAGCTTCACTTCGCCAGCTCTTACCTGGTCTTTGGCGAAGCTTTCGCTGATGAAGGAAACTCCGGCGTCCGCCCCGACGAACCGCTTGATCATGCCGATACTCGGAAGTTCCATGGCCACGTGAACCCGGGCGCGGTAGGGGCGGAAGAGCTTGTCGAGAACCTGTCGCGTATAGCCGGTTCGCGGAAAAATCAGCGGCTGGCCGGCAACTTCCTCGAGCGTCACCTTGCTGCGGCTGGCCAACGGATTTTTCGAGCTCACCATGAAACGCATGCGGTCTTTGTAGATGTGGTGCACTTTGAGGTTCGGCGACTTGAGAGGCATGGTGACGATGCCGACATCGACCGAACCATCTTCGACCCGCTGCAGAATTTTGTGGCTGAAGTTGCGATAGATGCTGATGTGCACCTGGGGATACTTGCGCTGAAATTCGGCGAAAATATCGGGAAGCAGATAGAGACAGGTAGCTTCGTTGGCGCCAAAAACGACAGGACCCTGCACCACGTTTCCGCGGTCGGCTACTACCTGGACCGATTCGTCGCGCAGACGAAGCAGACGCTCCGCGTAGTCAAACAGAACCTCGCCCGCGGGGGTGAGTTCGACGGATTTGGCGGAACGATCCAGGAGTTTGGCGCGATAGGCCTGTTCGAGCTGTCGGATCTGGGCGCTGACCGCCGACTGGGAGCGAAAAACTTTTTGTCCGGCACGGGAAAAGCTTTTCAGTTTGGCGACATAAACGAAAGTTGTGAGTTGGTCGAAGTCCATAGGCAGCGATTGTGCCCCGGATTATAGCGAAAAGCCGGGCCGGAAAAGAAGAAGTCCTCCTGTATGAAGACCACGCGAAAATTAGAACGATTCCGCGATCCCAAGTTCCCTGCTCTCGTGGGGCTCACAGTTCCCCCCAACCGGCGGGCCCCCGTCCAGGCAGAGCGAAAATCAGACAGAGACCGCTTGCGCAACCGTCGGCACCAGTCGCACGAGCGGATCGGGCACCTGCGAAGAGGACTGGAGTTTGTCCAAAACCGGCTGCCAGGTGTTTTCGATCGTGCCCTGCAGGTGAATGGGCTGCACGCGGAGCATAGGCAAAGGGCCGCGCCTAGAGAGCAGCCTGGCCGCCCGCGGGCTGCTGGTGCGATCGACGTGCTCCTCGAGGACCCGGCGGAGCCAGAGGTCTTCCGAGCCGGAGAGCTCCTCGACGGTAACGAAGTCGCGGTGCAGCACGTCTTCCGCTTCGGCGCGGAGAACATAAGCCAGTCCGCCGGTCATTCCGGATCCGAAATTTAGGCCCAAGGGTCCCAGGACAAGAACCACGCCTCCCGTCATATATTCGCAGCCATGCTGGCCGACTCCCTCGACAACGGCCAAGGCGCCTGAGTTGCGGATGGCGAAACGTTCGCCGGCTCGGCCGGCTACGAAGAGTTGGCCGGATGTGGCGCCATAGAGCACCGTATTGCCCGAGAGCACGTCGCCGCGGCGGGAAGCGTTGGAACCCGCAGTGATGACGATGGTGCCTCCCGAGAGCCCTTTGCCGACATAGTCGTTGGCTTCGCCGTGCAGCCTCAAGGCGATGCCCGCGCCCAAAAACACGCCGAAGCTCTGCCCGGCACTGCCGCGAAATTCCTGGAAGACCGCGCCTTCCGGCTTGCCGCCGGCGGCCCTGGCGCGCGCGAACTCCCCGCTGAGGTTTGCGCCAATGCTGCGATCGGAATTGCGGATGGGTGCGATGTGCGATTTAGGATCGGGAGCCGCTTGTTCGTCGACGGGAGCGTCGCTCAGCGAAGCGTGCAAGCCGGGTGTCTGCTGCGGGGCTACGCGAAACGACATGTTGGACTCGAGCGCGAGGGCCGGGGTCTCCGCGTAGTTCGGGTTGCGGGGACGCAGGCAATCGTAGGCGCCTTTGAGTTCGCCGAGGGAGTTGGCGCCGAGATCGGCGAGCTTCTTGCGAATTTCCTCGGCCAGCGCTCGGAAATAGGCCACGACCATTTCGGGTTTGCCGGTAAAGCGGGCGCGCAGTGTTTCATCCTGCGTGGCGATGCCAACCGGGCAGGTATTCAGGTGACATTGACGCGCCATCACGCAACCGATGGCAAGCAGTGAAGCGGTGCCAAAGCCAAACTCGTCCGCCCCTAGAATCGCGCCGATGATGATGTCACGAGAGAATTTCAGGCCCCCGTCCACGCGGAGAGAGAGGCGTGAACGGAGGCCCGCGCGAACCAGAGTTTCATGGGTTTCGCGCAAACCGATTTCCCAGGGCAGCGCCGTGTTCTTAATGGACGTGAGCGGCGAGGAGCCGGTGCCGCCATTGTGGCCGCTGATGGTAATGACGTCGGCGCCGGCTTTGGCTACGCCCGCGGCGATAATGCCTACGCCTGCGCCGGAGACAAGCTTTACTCCGATGCGCGCGCGTGGATTGACGGCGCGCAGATCGTGGATGAGCTGCGCCAGATCTTCGATGCTGTAGATGTCGTGATGCGGGGGCGGAGAGATCAAAGGCGTGCCGGGAGTAGCGTGGCGGATGCGCGCGATGTAGGGCGTGACTTTTTTGGCGGGAAGCTGGCCGCCTTCGCCCGGCTTTGACCCCTGCGCCATCTTGATTTCCAGTTCCTGGGCGTGCACGAGGTAATCGGACGTGACGCCAAAGCGGCCGGAAGCGACTTGTTTGATCTTGTTGGCGGCGTGCGGCTCGTGCGTCCAGAGGTCGGGGTCTTCGCCGCCTTCGCCGGTGTTACTGCGGCCGCCGAGCTCGTTCATCGCCAGAGCAAGCGTGCGATGAGCCTCGGGGCTCAGCGAGCCCAAAGACATAGCCTGCGTGCTGAACTTTTTCAGGATGGAGTCGACCGGTTCGACTTCTTCGACCGGAATGGGCGTGGAGGCCACCGTGTCCAGAAGATCGCGCAAGAAGACTACGCCATTCGCGTCGGAGAGCTCTTCAAAGGCCGGATACTTCCCGGCTTGGGGCGCCTTGACGTGCGCGTGGATGCGGCGGACCACCTCGGGCGAGTTTGCGTGCAGTTCGGCGCCCTTGCGGAATCGGTAGAGGCCTGCGTCCGGCATCTCTTCGCCCGATTTGGCAAAGGATTCGCTATGCATGCGGAGATAGTCGGCGAGCAAATCGTCGAGCGATTTTTGGCCGGCGAAGTCTGCGGCGTCTTCAAAAAATTCCGCTGAGAGGTCTTCCGAAAGACCGACGATCTCGAAAAGGTAGCTGTTGCGATAGCTGGCGAGCGTCGAAACGCCCATGCGGGCCAGGACTTTGCGCAGGCCGGCGTAGGCAGCGTTGCGAACTTTGCTGAAGCCGCCGGGTTCTTCGGCTTCGGCAAATTGCTCGGTGAGATAGGGGACCACGGCGCTAGCGCCGGCGGCCACGAGCAACGCTACGTGGTGCGTGTCGAAAGCTTGTGCGGTTTCTACAACCAGCGGCACGTCAAATAGGCCCGCATGAACCATGGCCTTCCAGAACCCAGCCGCAGCCAATAGCGCGGGCAGTGCAGCGCGGTCCTGCCCGATGCCTCGATCGGAGATGAGGAAGAGTCCCGGGCGCAGGTTGCCACCCGGAGGGGTAGATGAGCACCGGGCGATTGCGCCACGTGCCCCCGGGACTCCCGTGTTGGCAGGAAACGTAAAATTCGTTGTGTGGACGGGGCCAAACTGTGCGGCCAGGTCGGCAAACTCGCCTTGCGAGAGGATCGGGCCCGGCAGAACGACTCCGCCAGGCGCAGCGGCATTGCCGGGCAAGCGAACCTCGAGCGACATCACGTGTGTTTCGCGCAGCGGATCGATCGGAGGATTGGTGACTTGCGCAAAGCGTTGCTTGCAGTAATCCCAAAGCGTGCGCGGCAGGCTCGAGAGAAATGCGGGCGGCGCGTCGTCGCCCATGCTCCAGTCGGCTTCCTTGCCGTGAACCAGCGCCGAGAAGAGAATCTTGAACTGGTCTTCGGTCCAGCCACAGGAGGCAGCGGTGCGTCGTGGAGAGCTGATCGGCTCAAATGTGGAGGCGACGGAAGTGTCGAGGCGGCGAACCGTCGGAGGCGTCAGCTTGGAGTGATGGCCGCCGAGGCGCTTCAAAATGTCCCGCCAGCGGAGAAGCAAGCCCGATTCGGGCTTGGCGATGATCATTTCACCGGGGCCTAAGCGCTGGCGCTCGGCAATGCGCGACTCTTCCAAATCGATCAGGCCGGTTTCCGAACCGACGACCAGCAGGCCGTCATGCGTCAGAGTGTAGCGCATGGGGCGCAGGCCGTTGCGGTCGAGCTTGGCGCCAACGTACTGACCGTCGGAAAAAATCAAGGCGGCGGGGCCGTCCCAAGGCTCGCTTTGCTGGGAAAGAGCGGAAAGCGCGCCTTTGACGTCGCGCGAGAGCAGCGGATCGTTTTCAAACGCGGGCGGCACCAAGGCCAGCATGGCCTCTTCGGCGGAAAAGCCTTCCAGCAGTTTCACTTCAAGGGCGTTATCGAAGCTGCCGGAGTCGCTGGTATTGGGCTCGAGCGCTTCAAACCACGCTCCCACCGTAAGCCGTTCGCGCAGCTGTCTTTCTTTGGCCCGCAGCCAGCGGCGATTAGACACAATGGTGTTGATTTCGCCGTTATGCGCGACGTACCGGAAAGGCTGCGCCAGGCCCCAGGCCGGCTGTGTGTTGGTCGAATAGCGCTGGTGAAAAATGACGAAAGTGGTTTGAAACGACGGCTGGCGCAAGTCTTCGAAAAATTGCGGAAATTGCCAGGGCGTAAGCAGGCCTTTATAAACCACGGTCTCGGACGAAAGCGAGCAAATGTAACATCGCGCGGGCAAGAGGGATTCGGCCTTTTTGCGCAGGATGGCCAGACGCCACTCGAAGCGCTCGGAGTGGCGCGCGAGGTGGAAAGGCGCGACAAAGAATTGCCAGGACTCCGGCATGGTTTCAAGAGCCCGGCGGCCGAGACAATTGGAATTGGTCGGAACCCGGCGCCAGCCGAGAACGCGCAGACGCTCTTGGTCGGCGGCGGCTTCAACCGCAGCCTTGGCGGCCACGACCGCTTCTGACGGAAAGAAGGCGAATCCGATTCCGAACTGTTCCGGCAGCTCCATTCCCTCTTCGCCGGCTCGGGCTCTGAAAAACTCGGTCGGGAGCGCAGCTAGAAGCCCGGCGCCGTCGCCGCTCGCACCGTCGGCGTCCACACCACCGCGGTGCGTAAGCCGTTCTAGCGCCGTGAGCGCGTATTCAATGATGTCGTGACCGGCGGGACCGCCGAGGCGCGTGATGAAGCCGGTTCCGCAGGCATCATGATCCGGATGGCCCCAGTTGGGGCGCACACGGCTGCTTGACCGCCACTGGCGCCAATCGGGAGACAGAACCATGACTGTTTATAGGGTGTGCGGGACGATTCTGTACAACGCAGAAATTTGATATTCAAAATTGAATTTCTGATTGATGAGATTTAGCCCGGGAAGGGCCGGGAAGGGTCAGAATTTGGTCGGCTCGGTGAAGTGGAAACCGGTCGCTTTCATGGCCGGCACCACCATTTCAAAGGCTTCCTCGGCGGTGGTGCGCACCGCAGGGCCCATTTCTTGAACGTTCTGTAAAAGCTCGATGAGCGATTGGTTAAAGCGGAAGTTGCGCACCGCCTTCTGGACTTTGCCGTTTTCCACCAGGAACAGCCCATCGCGCGTCATGCCGGTCATGATCTTTTCGTAGGGGTCGACTTCGCGGATATACCAGACTCGCGTGACCAGAAGCCCGCGATCGGTTCCGGCGATCATCCGCTCGACCGAGGAATCGCCACCGCCAAATACCAGATTCATGGGCGCTTCGCCGTATTCATTGGGTAGGGCAAAGCCGTGCCCGGTGTTTTTTTTGCCCGCCTTTTTGGCGCTGGAACGGGAATAGACGAGGTTTTTGGGAATGCCCGCCTCGACCAGCCGCACGCGTTCGCGCGCCATCCCTTCACCGTCAAAAGGAGCGCCGAGCTGAAGAGGATGATAGACGTCGTCCATGATGGCGATGTTCTGACCGAATACCTGTTTGCCCATGCGCTGGTTCAAGCAAGAACGCTGATCCTCCAAGGCCGTGGCCGCAAAGTCGTAGAAAAGGAATCCGACCAGATCGAGGACCGCAGCCGGCTCCAGAATGACCGTGTATTTTCCGGGCGGGAGCTCCTGTGCGTCTTTCGCCATCTTTGCTTTTTCGCTGGCGCGGCGGGCCAGCGATTCGGGATCGATTCTTCTGACGTTGCCCGAATTGGCTTTGGCCCAGCTGGCCGCCGGATCGTCCTGCATGGTGACGGAAAACTCAGCGTGCGTCTGGCGATGCGTAGCAAGCAGCCCGTGCGAATTACCCATAGCGAGCTGCGATTGGCCCGACGAGAAAATACCGGCGGCTACTTGGCCGCTGCGCATGGCCACCTCGCACGCCCGCTTCACGGCGCGTGCGCGCTGTTCGGGACCGAGTAACGCGGTCTCGCGCGAGAAGCGGTTCACCTCCCGGTAGCGTTGTTTGCCAGGCATCGGCAAGAGCTTCGGATTCTGTGGCCGGCTGTGAGCTAGTTCGAGCGACGCAGCGACGGCACGGCGAAGCGAATCTTCATCGACGCGGTTGGTCGTCGCGCGAGCCGTGCGGCGATCCACGACGGTCCGGACCGAAACGGTGACTCCCTCTTCGGCGACATTTTGATGAATGGCGTTGTTCGCAAAGCGCGTTAGAGCGTCAATCGTCTCATCGAGATGCACTTCCGTCTCTTGGGCTCCCGCCAACCGTCCCAACCGCAAGACCAGGTCGATCACCTTCTTGAGCTCGCGCGGCGAAGAGAGTGCGCCCGCTTCCACCTTGTGCTTTGTCATCGCCATGGTCTAGTGTCCTGCAAAGGCGGTGCCCATCTTGATGTTGCGAAAGCGTGCCGGCGCGGCCCCGTGGCCTGTACCCATGGTCTGCATGGGCTGGCCCTTTCCGCAGTTCGGTGTGCCCCACAGCGTCCAGTGCTTCGGGCCGCAAATGGCGTCGCAGGAATTCCAGAATTCCGTAGTAATGCCGCTGTAGCTGGGATTTTTCAGCATTCTAACCTTCTTGCCGCCTTTGATTTCCCAGCCGATTTCGGTGGAGAACTGAAACTGGTATCTGCGGTCGTCGATCGACCAGGAGCGGTTGGTCTCCATCCAGATGCCGTCGTCCGTACTTTCAACCAGTTCGTCCGGAGTGCCGGAGCCGGGCTTGAGGCTGATGTTGGTCATGCGGATGATGGGCAAGCGGTTCCAGCTTTCCGTGCGCATCGTTCCCGAAGACCGGCTTAACCCGATCAACTTGGCCGTTTCGCGATTCGACAGGTAGCCGCGGAATTGGCCGTCTTTGATGATGTCGGTACATTGCGCCGGCACGCCCTCGTCGTCATAGGCGAACGTGCCGAGGCCCGGCCCGTGCGCCAGCCTGGCATCGGCAACAACGTTTACAATCTCCGAGCCATATTTCAGCGTGTTCAGCTTATCCAGCGTAAGAAAGCTTGTACCGGCGAAATTGGCTTCCTGGCCCAAAACGCGATCGAGTTCGATCGGATGTCCGACCGATTCATGAATCTGCAGGCCCAATTGGCTGCCATCCAGCAAGAGCGTGCCGGTTGTTTCCGGGCACTGCAACGCCGAATGCAGGGCTACGGATTCGTCGGCTACACGCGGCGCGTGACGAAGCAGATCGAGCGACTCGATCAATTCATACCCGGCCAGGGCATACTGGCCGCCAAAACTGTTGGGATAGGAGCGCTTCTGGATTTCGCTTTCTTTAAACGACGTAGCCGCGATACCGCAGCCGGAGATCAGTTTCCGTTGATGAATTTTTGAGCCGAGGCTTGACGCAAACCAGGAATCGATCTTGCGGAACTGCATGTCGGTTTCGGTTAGCGTGACGCCTTTGACCGCGCGCATGGCGGCATCTGCCTTCAGCAGCAGATCGAGCTGCGCTGCCAGCGGAATCTCAAAGGGATCCTTCTCAAGCGGCGCCTGCCAGCTATCGATGAAGGCCGCTTCGTCCACCATTTTGACTTCCCCGCGCTTGGCCAGGGCGGAGGCTTTGGCAATGGCAACCGCTTTTGCCGCGCAACGCGCTACACCTTGCCCGGTCAATTGGTCGGTCGACGCAAAACCCCATGCCCCGCTCGCGAGCGCGCGAACGCCGATGCCGACGGATTCCGATTCGGCCAACGTGCCGACTTCCCCGTTCTTGGTGGTCAGGTCGCGCTGGCGCAGGTGCATGATACGTGCGTCGGTATACTTTGCACCGCGCAGTTTGGCCGTTTCGAGAGCAGCTGCCGTAAGGTCCCACATCTAGTGTGTTTGCCTTTCCCGGACCGGGTCAGAAGCGTACAACGAGCGGGAATCATTCTACCTTCCCGCACGGCGCTCGACCAAAAACGCGAACCGGTGACGACGGGGTCTCGTTTCTGTTCCTACTGTTCACGCGCCTGGCCGGAAGCAGTTTCTAGAGAGTGAAAAACGATACGGAGAAGGACGATGGCTGTCCTTAGGCTCGTGCCGGCTTACCGGTGCGCTGGGCTAGGGCTCTACAGAAAAGAATGGGAGGGCGCCTGGCCGCGGCGCGAGATACGCCCAAAAGCAAAACAGCCAAGAGGGCGGATCTTTCTCCGCCCCGTGGTTCAGTGCCTGTCGCCGGCTAGAGCGAAGGACTAGGTGCCTTCCTGCCAGGATGCAAGATATTGTTCCTGCTCGGGGGTCAGCTTATCGAGCTTGTGACCCATGGATTCCAGCTTAAGGCGGGCAATTTCCTTGTCCAGGTGCTCGGGCACGACATAAACCTGCGCTTTCAGTTCCTTGGAATTCTTGACCAGATATTCCGCAGAAAGCGCCTGGTTGGCAAAGCTCATATCCATCACCGCCGCAGGGTGGCCTTCGGCGGTAGCCAGGTTCACCAAACGGCCTTCACCGATCAGGCAGATGCGGCGGCCGTCCTTCAACTGATATTCGTCGACGAGCGGGCGCACTTCGCGCTTTCCGCTCGACAAACGCTCGAGGGCGGGAATGTCGATTTCCACGTTGAAGTGGCCGCTGTTGCAAACCACCGCACCCGACTTCATCTGTTCGAAGTGTTCGGCGCGAATCACGTTCTTGTTGCCGGTGACCGTAACAAAAACGTCGCCTTCCTTGGCGGCATCCGCCATCGGCAGAACGCGGAAGCCATCCATTACGGCTTCAATTCCCTTCACCGGATCGATTTCGGTGACAATGACGTCGGCGCCGAGGCCCTTGGCGCGCATGGCGACGCCGCGGCCACACCAGCCGTAGCCGGCGATGACCAGCTTCAGCCCCGCCAGCAGCAGGTTGGTGGCGCGAATGACGCCGTCCAAAGTGCTCTGCCCGGTTCCGTAGCGATTGTCGAAGAAATGCTTGGTCTGGGCATCGTTCACGGCGATGACCGGATACTTGAGCGTCCCGTCTTTGGCCATCGCGCGCAGCCGAATTACACCGGTCGTGGTTTCTTCGGTGCCGGCAATGACGTCCTGGATAAGATCGGTGCGCTTGGTGAGCAGCATCGTCACCAGGTCCGCGCCGTCGTCCATGGTCATCTGCGGCTGATGATCAAGCGCAGCCCGCAGGTGCGAATAGTAGGTTTCATTGTCCTCGCCCTTGATGGCGTAGGTCGGAATGTTGTAATCGCGGTTCAAGGATGCGGCGACTTCATCCTGAGTGGAGAGCGGGTTCGACGCGCACAGCACCACGTCCGCGCCGCCGTCGCGCAGCGTAATCATCAAATTGGCCGTTTCGCTCGTCACGTGAAGGCAAGCCGAGACCCGCAGCCCTTTGAGCGGCTGCTCCTTGATGAACCGCTTGCGGATCAACTGCAGCACCGGCATCTGCTGCTGCGCCCACTCGATCTTGCGCTTGCCGGCATCGGCCAGCGCGATGTCCTTTACGTCGCCCTTTTTCAATTCAGCTGTCGCCACAACATGCTCCTTGATTGAGTTAAGCAAACTTCAGGTGGTCCGGGTAGAAAGATGGCTCGCTGCGGCGGGGAAAGTCCCAACAACAAGCCATCCAGATTTCGTCAGTCCGATCAGGAACGTGCCACAGCCTCGACCGGCGCTCCGGCCGCTCTGCGCAGCGCGTCGGCACGATCGGTCTGTTCCCAGGTAAAGCCCGGACCGCTGCGGCCGAAATGGCCGTAAGCAGCGGTGGGCTTGTAAATCGGCCGGCGCAGATCGAGCGTTTCTATGATGCCCTTGGGCGTCAGCTTGAAGTTCTCCCTGACCATCTCGGTGATGCGCTCTTCCGCAATCGTCGCCGTACCGAAGCTGTCGACCATGACGCTGACCGGATCGGCCACGCCAATCGCGTAGGCGAGTTGGACTTCGGCTTTGCTCGCGAGACCAGCCGCCACCACATTCTTGGCGATATAGCGCGCCATATAACAAGCCGAACGGTCGACCTTCGACGGATCCTTGCCGGAAAATGCGCCGCCACCGTGCCGGCTGTAGCCGCCGTAGCTGTCCACGATGATTTTGCGGCCGGTCAAGCCGGCATCGCCCATCGGCCCGCCGATCACAAAGCGTCCGGTCGGGTTGATGTAAAACTTGGTGTTTTTGTCGAGCATGCTGGCGGGTACGACCGGCTTGATAACGTAGTCGGTAATGGCGGCGCGAAGGTCGTCGTTTGAAACCGATTCGCTGTGCTGGGTTGAAATCACCACAGCATCCACGCGGGCGGGGCGGCCCTTGCGGTACTCGATCGTAACCTGGGACTTGCCGTCAGGCCGGAGAAAGTCGACTTTTTTGGATTTGCGGACTTGCGAGAGCTTCGCGGTGAGCTGGTGGGCGAGTTGGATGGGCATGGGCATCAGTTCAGGCGTTTCATCGCACGCAAAGCCGAACATGAGCCCCTGGTCGCCGGCGCCGCCCGTGTCGACGCCCATCGCGATGTCCGGCGATTGGCGTTTCACGGTGCACAGGACGGCACAGGTTTCGCCGTCATACCCGTACTTGGCACGGTCGTAGCCGACACCACGAATCGTGTCGCGAACCAGCTGATCGTAATCAATGTGCGCTGTAGTGGTGATTTCGCCCGCCACCACCGCCAATCCGGTCGTGACCAGCGTTTCACAGGCAACCCGCCCCTTGGGGTCCTGCCGCATAACCTCGTCCAGCACCGCATCGGAAATCTGATCGGCAATTTTGTCTGGGTGACCCTCGGTAACGGACTCCGAGGTAAACAGGTAGTTCTGTAGTCCTTCGCTCAACGAACGCTCCTCTGGGGTTAGCGGTCTCTTCTGGACAGGTCTGGCTGGGAGTAACGCACTTCCGGCGTTTTGCCTGAAAAAGAGCTGCTATGCCCGTACACAGTTCGGTTTAACTTCCAGATTGTCGCGCGACAACGCGTTCTGACGCACTTGGCCCGACTACCCAAAATAACATCCCCGAGGCCCTTAGGCAACGCATTGAATTTAGCGGGTTTATTCCCGCAGCGAACGGCAAATGGGTGCATTGAACGGCGCGGTTTCGCTTTGCAACCTTGCGCTCCGTTCTCTAGAATCATCTGCTCGCGGCCATGCAATTCATCCACGGAATTCCGGTTTGGGGCGCGCCCGAGGAGGGCGCGGTTAAACAGATCAAGACCTGCGCCATGACTGCCGACCGCGTGGCCCTGATGGCCGACCACCATAAAGGTTATGCCGTTCCGATTGGCGGGGTGGTCGCATACCGCGACTCCATCAGCCCTTCTGGCGTCGGGTATGACATTGCGTGCGGGAATAAGGCCGTGCGGGTCAACATGCCCGCGGCAGAGCTGCGCGCCAGGATCGCCCGCATCATGGACGATGTCTTCAAAAGCCTCAGCTTCGGCATCGGACGACGCAACGACGAACCGGTCGACCACGATCTATTCGACGATCCGGCTTGGCGCAGCTCGCCCGCCGCGCCGCTCAAGGAGATGGCCCGCCAGCAGCTCGGCACGGTAGGCTCCGGCAATCACTACGTCGACCTTTTTACCGACGAGCAGGACCGCGTCTGGATCGGCGTACACTTCGGCTCGCGCGGCCTCGGGCATAAAATCGCCACGTGGTTCCTCGAACGAGCCGGGGCCAAGGACGGCATGGATGTCGAGCCCTGCGTGATTCCCTCGCGCAGCGACCTAGGCGAGCAGTATCTGGCGTGCATGCATTTAGCGGGGCAATACGCCTACGCGGGGCGCGACTGGGTGTGCCAGCGCGTGGCGCGGATTTTGGGCGCGGAAATCGTAGAGGAAGTGCACAACCATCACAACTTCGCCTGGCGCGAAACGCATCAGGGCGAAGAACTTTGGGTGGTGCGCAAGGGCGCTACCCCGGCCTTTCCCGGTCAAAAGGGTTTTGTCGGCGGGACCATGGGTGAAACTTCGGTAATCCTCGAAGGCGTAGAAAACGATTCCGCCAAGCATTCGCTCTACAGCACGGTACATGGAGCGGGCCGGGTGATGGGGCGGAACGAGGCCAAAGGCAAAACCGATCGCAAGACCGGGAAAGTGCTGCGCCCGGGAAAGGTAAGCCCGGAAATGATGCGCGACTGGGTCGAGCGCGCGGGTGTCGAGTTGCGCGGTGCGGGGCTTGACGAGTCGCCCCACTGCTACAAGCGCCTCAAAGACGTTCTGCGCGAGCACGGCGACAGCATCCGCATTCTGCACACCCTTACGCCGGTAGGAGTAGCGATGGCGGGCTCGAATGAGTTTGATCCCTATAAAGATTAGGGCGACGCGGGCGAGCTACTCGGTTTCCTCGTCGGGCTCTGCCGTCAGACGGCCTTTGGTCTTCTTGGCCATAAGGTAGGAGCGGATGAACGGATCAATGTCCCCGTCAAGAACGCGGTCCACGTCGCCCACTTCAAATTTCGTGCGGTGGTCCTTGATGAGCCGGTACGGCTGCATGACGTAGGAGCGAATCTGGCTGCCGAACGAAATATCCATCTTCGTCTCGTCCAGTTTGTCGGATTCTTCCTGGCGCTTCTTCAATTCCAGGTCATAAAGCTTCGAGCGCAACATCTTCATCGCCATTTCGCGGTTCTTGTGCTGGCTGCGCTCCATCTGGCAGGCGACGACGACTCCCGTGGGGAGATGCGTGATTCTAACGGCGGTCTCGACTTTGTTGACGTTCTGCCCGCCCTTGCCGCCCGAACGGTACGTATCCACCTTCAAGTCGTCGGACTTGATGTTGATCTCGATGCGGTCGTCAACTTCGGGAATCACGAAGACCGACGAGAAGGAGGTGTGGCGTCGCGCAGCCTGGTCGAACGGTGAAATGCGCACCAGACGGTGTACACCGGTTTCACCCGCGAGCAGACCAAAAGCGTTCTCGCCGGAAAACTGAATGGTGGCGTTCTTGATGCCGGCTTCCTCGCCGGGAGTCTCATCGAGCACAGCGGCGCTAATTCCATTCCGCTCCGCCCACCGCAGATACATGCGGAGCAGGATAGAAGCCCAGTCCTGCGATTCCGTCCCGCCTGCACCCGGTTTGATGGTCATGATGGCGTTCAGATGATCGTTTTCCCCGGACAAGAGCGTCCGCGTTTCGAGCTCGGAGACGTATGCGTCCGCTCCGTTCAGTTCGCGGTCCAGATCGCGCAGCAAGTCGTCGCGTTGCGCGGGGTCAGTCTCGCCGTGCGCCAGGTCAATGTAGGTCTCGATATCGCCGGAGAGCGCGTCGAGCTTGCCTTCCGCGGCAATCTGGTCTTCGGCGCGCTTGCGTTCGCGAAGCACGCTTTGTGCCTTCTCCTGGTCGTTCCAGAAGTCCGGTTGCGCGATTTTCTCTTCGAGAGTCTTCAGCTGCTGGCGGAAATGCGGCGCGTCAAAGATAGCTCCGCACAAGAGTGATGCGCTGCTTCAAGCCGTCGTAACGATGTTCTAAATCTTCCAGGATCATGTTCTCTTCCGAAAGGTATTGGCCAGCAGAATAACCGAAACCAGCACGCACAACCAAGCGAACCAGTCGCCGAAGCGGGTGTAGAAGGTCAGGTCGGTGCGGAAGTTGTAGGGCAGATCCACGGCGCCGCGGACGTCGCGCGGAATGGTCTGATAGACCCGGCTGTACGGATCGATGGCCGCGGTCAGCCCGCTGTTGGTTACACGCAGCACCCAGCGGCGGTTTTCTGTAGCGCGCAGCCGCGCCATGCGCAGATGCTGGTCGGCTGCCGCCGACTTGCCGAACCAGCCGTCGTTTGAAATGTTGATCAAAAGATTTGCGCCATTGGCTGCAAACTCGCGCACTTCGCCCGGATAAATCGCTTCATAGCAAATGTAGACGCCGAAGAGCTGGCCGCCGGGCAGCCGGCCTATCGAAGCTGCGCGCCCTTTGTGAAAACCGCCCACTTCGCTGGAAACGTTCTGCACCACCCGATGAATCAGCGGAAACGGCTCGTATTCGCCAAACGGCACCAGGTGGCGTTTGTCATAAACGAAAACCTTTTGCCCCTGCGGATCGACCAACAGCGCGCTGTTGTAAGGCGCCTGGCCGGTGTGCCCGGAGGGAAACATTTCGCTCCTCCACTCGATCACGCCTGCAAGCAAGGGATGGCCCGAACGAATCGCCAGGCGCGAAGCCCGTTTCGCAAACTGCGTGTCCTGCCAGGAAAACGGCGCCGGAGCTTCCGGCCAAACGATCAAATCCGGCGCATGGACCGAAGGCGCCAGGCTCAGCTGCTCCAACTCGTCCAGGTCGCCGGCATATCTCTCAAACCAATCGCCGGGATACGATTCGACTTCGGGAAAGTTCGGCTGCACCGCGCGGGCGTAATGGTTCGTGTGGGCCTCGGGAACCAGTCGCTCGCCGGCATAGGCCAGAACGACGAGGGCCACGACCGAAGCGCCTATCGGCAGCAGGCGCTTCGGCAAAGCGGTGCGTTTTTCGGCATCCGCCCAGGCCAGCAGCGCGTTGAATGCCGCCATCAAAAACGACAGACCGTAGATTCCTGTGACCGTGCTTATCTGCGCCAGGACCAGATTCTGGCCGGCGGAGTATCCGAGCAGGTTCCAGGGAAAACTGATTTCCGGCAGGTGCGCGCGCACGAATTCAAACGTTACCCAGAGAAAAGGCGCGGCGATTGCAGCCAAGGCCACGTTGCGGCGCGCGATGCGACTTACGCCCCAGGCAAACCCGCCGGTTAGCATTCCCCAAACGGTCGCAATCAACAAAAGGACGCCCCAGCCGGAGAGCCGGGACATTCCGCCATGCACCGCGAGCACTTCGGCGATCCAAGGCACCGAAGCGAAAACAAAGGCCAGCGCATGAACATGCCCGCAAAAATACGCGGTCCGCGGCCGGGCCCCGAACACCATCATCATGAGAATCCCGACGCTGACCCACGCATACGGCGGGAAGTACAGCCAGGTGAACGAGAGCGCGAGGCCCGCGCCGGCGATGGCGGACGAGACCAGTCGAAACCATGCGGAATAACCCTGGCCGGGATCAGAGGAGAGCCAGAACCGCCGCGCGCGCTCCGGCATCAGTGCTTGAGGATCGCTTTGAAGCCCGAAGCTTCCAGGCCTTTTTTCGCGGCTTGGACGGCTTTCTGGTCGTTATAAGGCCCGACTTGCACTCGGTAGTATTTATCGCCCTGTGGCGTTTGCACGAAGGCGGGAAACCTCTTCTTCCGCAATTCACCGGCGAGAGATAAAGCGTCCGCTTCCGACCGCACCGCAGCGACCTGCAACAAATAGGAGCCTTTCGGAATGCCGGCCGCAACGGCTTTTCCGCTGTTCGCGGGCTGAACGGGGGTCTTGGCGCTGGTAGCGAGTGTTTTGGGAACGGCCGGCGCCGCGGCCGGGGCCGTTTTCAAGTGATCGTTGGCGGCCTTTTTTTCCCCTGCGTGATAGAACTCCCACTCCGAACTGGGCGGCGGTACGTTGGTGTCGCTCGCCGGCAGGGACGTGTCGGGCGTGCTGACGGGGCTTTTTCCTGGCTTTGTCTGCGAATCTTGTTTGAGCGGCACGACGGCGTCTGCGGCGCGCGTCGAAGCCGCGCGCACCTGCGCATCCAGCTGATTTTTGCCCATCACATATCCGAGCGTGAAGAAGACGCCGGAAAAAAGCAGCATGAGAAAAAACAGCCCTATCACATGCCGCCCTTCCAGTACGCGTTCGCCTGCGCTCGGTCGCCTGCCTGCCCCCATCTACTTTCTGTCCCCTCCCAAACTTTTCACCCAGCTATTAATAATATCTATGGGGAGCGGAAACACAATCGTTGTGTTCTTCTCGACACCTATTTCCGTCAGCGTCTGCAGATAGCGCAGTTGAATGGCCGACGGCTGGGTCTCCAGAACCTTCGCCGCTTCGGCCAGTTTGGCCGAAGCTTCAAACTCGCCGTCCGCATGTATGACCTTTGCGCGGCGCTCGCGTTCGGCTTCCGCCTGGCGGGCAATCGCGCGCTGCATCTGTTCGGGGATATCGACCTGCTTTACTTCGACTTTGGTAACCTTGATGCCCCAAGCTTCTGTGTCCTGATCGAGAATGAGCTGCAGCTTGTCATTCACCCTTTCCCGCTGCGCCAGGATTTCGTCCAGGTCGAATTGCCCCACCACGCTGCGCAGCGTGGTCTGCGCGAGCTGCGAGGTGGCGTACTGGTAGTTCGCCACTTGCGACAGCGCCAGGTTCGCATCGACGACACGGAAATAGCATACGGCGTTGACCTTAACCGACACGTTGTCGTGCGTGATGATGTCCTGCGGCGGCACGTCCAAAGTTTCAAGCCGCAGGCTGATGCGATAGAGCGTTTCAATCGGCCAAAATACAAAATTGATGCCGCCCGCTTTGGCTTGGGGCAGCAGCTTGCCCAGCCGCAAAACCACGCCGCGTTCCCACTCTTTAATGATGTAGATCGAATTGCGGAACCAGATCAGAATCACAAGCAAAACAAAGGCCAGTCCCACTAATCCGATGTTCATCGCGTCCTCCCGCTCTCGTCGAAAACTCAACAAAATCCCGGCTAGCCTTCGCCCGCTACGGCCTTGACGTGCAACCTCAACCCCTCGATGCGCAGGACTTTGACTGTCGTGCCGACGGCAACGTCGGATTCTGACAATGCCCGCCACGTCTCCCCATGGATGCGAATCATCCCCTCTACGCCGCCTTTTAGCCCTGCAACCGCCACGCCCTGTTCGCGCAGCAACTCTTCCCTGCCTGTCGCCGGCTTCCATTGGCGCGAGCGCAAAACCAGTCTCATCAAGAACACGCTGATGCCGGCAAAGGGCAGCGTGACCGCGACCGCCATCCCGAGACTTACGCCGCCCGACGTCAGCGGCGAACGAATCAGAAAGATCGCGCCAAAAATCATCGCGACCACTCCGCCGAGCAACAGTACGCCGTGGCTGGTGTACTTCGCTTCCAGCACAAACAGCGTAACCGCCGTCAAAATCAGCAGCACGCCGGCGATATTCACAGGAAGCAGGTGCATCGCGTACAGGGCCAGAACAGAACAAATCGCCCCGACCATACCTGGAATGACCGCGCCCGGATGCGTGAACTCGGCATACAGTCCGAGCGCCCCCAGAATCAGCAGCAGGAAAAACATGTCCGGCTCGACGATGCGAGCCAGGAACCTCTGTCGCGCTGACAACACGAATGCCGTCCGCTCATAGTTTGCAAGTTGCAGCGTCGTCTTGCTTCCGTCAAAGCGGGAGATCGTTCGGCCGTCCAGGTCGCGCAGCAACTGTTCGGGGCTAGCCGCCACCAGCTCGATCAGCTTGCCCTCGAGCGCCTCTTTTTCGGTGAACGCACGCGCCTCGGTCACCGCCTCTTCGGCCAGCTTGGCGTTCCGCCCGCGCTTTTCCGTATAGCTCCGCAGGAAGGCCATGGCGTCGTTCATGATCTTCCGGCGCAGCACCTCGTCCACACCGATCGTGAATCCGCCGATGGCTATCACCGGCGAGGCCGCACCGGTGCGCGTTCCCGGCGCCATCGCCGCGATATCCGCGCTCATCAGGATAAAAAATCCCGCCGACGCGCCGCGTGCGCCCGTCGGCCCCACATAGACCACGACCGGCACCGGCGAAGCCAGGATGTGCTGAATGATGTCCTTCATCGAATCGCTCAGCCCGCCGGGCGTGTCCATTCTAATCAGCACCAGAGCGGCATTCTGTCGGGCCGCGGCGGCCAGCCCTTCTTCCATGTAGGTCGCCAGGACCGGCTCCACCTCGCCGTCGAGATTCAGATCCATGACCAGCGGCTTCGGCGCATGTTCCCCGGAAAGGCTTGCCGCGGGCAGCAAAGCAATGACTGCGGCTGCCGCCAAAACCACTTGGCGGCCAGCAACCGACCATTTCAAGGACTGCTTCATGGCGTCGCCGACTTTGCGTTTCCGTTCTGCAGATGCTCGAGCAGTTGTCGCGCTTCGGAATAGTTCGGCGCGATCTTCAGCGCCTTTTGCAATTCTGCTCTGGCCATTTCAGGTTTCTTTTGCTCAAGATAGATGCGCGCAAGTGTGGTGCGATCGACCGCCGACTCTCTTTCCGCGAGCGCCGCCTGCAATTGCTCGATCGCTTCGGCCCGCTTCGAACGCCGCCGCAATACCTCGGACATGCCGCGGTGCGCCGCGGGATCGTTTGGCGCCGCCGCAAGCGCTGCGCGAAACTCCGCTTCGGCCGCGTCCACCCGTCCCGCCGCCAGCTCTTGCCTTCCCTTGCGCACGAGCGAGGTCGGCGAGCTCACAGCGGACGACAAAGCACTGGCCGAGCCGCCGCCATTGGCGTCGCGCGACGCGATCTGCAACTGCAAGGTCGTGACATCGAGTTCGGTTGAAACGCGGTCCAATCTCGCAAAGGTTTCGGGCTTCACCGCCGGCAGCGAACCTGTACCGAGTGTCTCCGTCGCCGAATTTCGCTCATCCGCGGCTTCCTTCTTGTTTCCGCCCTTTTCCAGCGCATAGACGAGCAGCGCACGGTCTTCCGGATTTTCCGGTTCGCGGTCCGAAGCTTCGCGAAAATACTTCGCCGCCGTCGTCGCGTCGTTCCCGCGCAGATACAGCATGCCGAGATTGAATGGATAATCGTCTTCGTCCGGGTCGAGATCGAGCGCCCGCATCAATCCCGACGCTGCGGCCGTGGTGTTCCCGCGCCGCGCGCGCGCCAACGCCAGATTGTTCAGCACTTCCGGCAGTTCGGCCCCCGCCACCAAGTCGTTTTTCAAATTATTCTGCAACGCCAAGAAGGTTTCTTCGGCCTTGTCCGGCTGGTTCATCTGCAAGCGGCAGACACCGGTCGTGAACATGGCTTCGGCCGAAAGCGAGCTTCCGCTCGGGACCTTGGCCAGCCAAGCCAGCGCCTGTTCGCAATCGCGGCGCGAGTAATAGGCCTGTCCCAGCGCAAATGCCGGGTCCGGCCAGTCGGGATCGAGCCGCGCCGATTCCCGCAATTCCCGCACTCGACCCTCGTCATCGGCGGCCAGCAGCCCGCGAATATAGTGCTCAAAGGCGTCGAGCCGCAGCGGACGCTGCAGCTTGGAAAATTCCGCCAGGTTGATGGGGAACGCCTTGTCGTTGGCAGCCAGAAGCTTCCAGACCAACTTGGCGTTCAACTCCATCAAGGAATCGAGGGTGCCGGTCTCTTTCACCGCGTCCGACAGCTTGGTAGGAGCGACGCGCAACGCATGCGCCTCGATGGCGAGCGATTTGCCGTCGGAGGAAAATTTTCCGAACACCACAAAATCCGCATCGAGATCGGCGCCAATCCGCAGCATGGTCGCATGACTGAACTGAGCGTTGGCCGGAAGCCCGTAACGGTCGAGTTCCGCAATTCGTCCCGCGTGGGTGAAAACCTTCTGTCCCGCCGCCAATAATCTCTGCACCGTCAGCTCTTCCAAACCTTCGCCAAGCCAGTCGAGCCGCGCGTTCGCGCCGTCGGGTTCAAATGGGAACACCAGAAAAATGCCTTGCGACGCAGGCACCAGGGGACGGACGGGCACCGAGGTTTGCGCCGGCGCCAGGCGCACACCGGCCGCCAGCCAGCCAGCCGCGCATAGGATCCGCACCAGTTTCCATGGCATGCGCAAATTGTAGCAGAGCGCAGACACCCTGCCTGGCAAGAACACTCGGTGTTGCGAGACTTACAGCAACCTCGCCACCTGCAAAAGCGCTCCAACTTGTCGAATTAAGGCAGTGTCGGATCGTTGCTCTTGGGCAGCAGGATCTCTTGCGTCTCCGGCAGCTTCACCATCGCCGAGAACGCCGGGTCTGTTTTCACGTCGTTCATCGCGCTGTAGCCTTCTTCCTTGGCTTTGCGCAGATAGATGAGCGCCCGCTCCACGTTTCCGGCCTGGGCAAAGGATTTTGCCAGCAGGAAGTAAAATCTTCCGCGGTCGCTGACCGAACGGTCCTGCAGGACCGAACCCGCGCGCGAGGAATTGCGGTCGAAGCATTGCGGATCAACCGCCAAGGCCTGCCGGAAGGCTGCAATCGACTCTTCGTACTTCTTCTCGCCAAAATATGCATAGCCAAGGTTGCTGTACAACACCGCCATATCGGTGCGTAGCTTCAGGGCCTTTTGGTAGGCGCGGATGGCCTTGGCGAATTTCTTCCGCTGATACCAGATGGTTCCAATATTGTTCTGCGCGTCCGCGTATTTCGGGTCGAACTTCACCGCCTGCTGATAGGATTTCAGCGCGGCACCGAGGTCCTCCTGCTGGTGCAGCGCAATGCCCAGCTTGTTCCAATAGACGGCGTTGCGCGGATTGGCGTCCAGCAGCTTGCGGTAGGAGATCGCGGCTTCGCGATACTCCTTGCGGGCCATCAATATGTCCGCCATTTCCTCCGGCGGAAGCGCCTGCGTACCGGGCCTAGGCGCACCCTGAGCGGGTGTCTGCACGACGCTTGCTAAATTGGTATGAACTGACGTGTCGTCTGTGATTTGTCCTGCGGAGGTGAGACCGAAACTTGCCAGGAGCACTGCTGCCGGAACCGCCATCCTGTAAAGCGTCATGGCGACTCTCCCTTCTCCGACGGTTTTTGCGGCTTGTCTGGCTTGTCGGAGTCCTTCTTCTTACCTCCAAAGATACCAAAAATCT
>Ga0126370_10000231_pt1 | contig 21221 bp, 14 predicted proteins | sample PanSoiMetaPlot_3_FD_92586 | JGI IMG/M metagenome (GOLD analysis project Ga0126370, IMG submission 92586) | Tropical forest soil microbial communities from Panama - MetaG Plot_3 | ecosystem: Environmental > Terrestrial > Soil > Tropical forest > Bulk soil | place: Panama | collected 2016-02-17 | reverse complement strand
GAAAATTTCGCCGCTGCGCCTAATTCGTTCTACGAACAGGCGGACATCTGGCACAGACTTCTCGGCCTCCGCGATGGTCTTACCAACGATCCGGCCATCCGGCCGAATTTTATACGCGCGATAACCGATAGGCTGCCACGCGGAAGACACACCAAGCTTGCTATGTTTGATTCCTAGTTTCTCTTCAACCTTCCTCGATTCTGCCCGCAAATCAATCCGCAGCAGCTTAGGTCCAAAGCTAGCGCAAACCAGGATCACGCCCAAGGTGCCGAAGATATAGCAAATGGCGTCCGCAACAGCGACATGTCCAATCCATTGTTGCTTTTGCTCGTCAGGCACCGACAGGCCTCGGATAGCCTCACTTGCTGTGCCGATTGCAGGCGATTCGGTCAAAGACCCCGAAAGCATTCCGGCAGAGTAACCGGGATCGAGTTTCAAAGAATGCGCCACCGTGTACGCGGTTATAAGTCCTATCACTGGGACAAACACACCCAGGACGGCCCATCGCCAGCCTTCTCCTTTGAGATTGCTAAAAAAGCCGGGTCCCACGGAATAGCCGATTCCGAAAAGAAACAGCAAGAAAAGCATCGCCTTCGCTTGGTCCGAGACAGGCACATGAAAGAAGTTTCCGATAAAGATTCCTCCGAGCAAAGAACCTGTCACTACACCCAAGCCAACACCGCGAAACTTCAATCGTCCGATCAGGTATCCGATGCCGATGGCGAGGTAAACAGCCATTTCCGGGTATTTTGTGAACACACTGCCAAGCCACTTCATATGCAGTCCTATTTGTTTATGTCACAAACCCTTCGAGAGGATTCATCAACGAGATCCGGTCTTAGCTTCCAAGGTGCAGCATGAGAACGCGAACTATCGCGCGGCGGCCTTTTGAGATTTCTCCGCGCTCTTCGAAGCTTCAAAGGCATGCCGATACCCGCGCGCGATGGAGCGAACGCCGCGCCCGATTTCTTCGTAAGCCTCGTCATCCAAGTTGGCCAAGGATACGCGAAGCGACCAGTCAGGCGCGTCGAAGCCGCTGCCGTTCAGCAATACGATTCCATGGTCCTCAGCCAGACGGAATGCAAGATCGAGCGGGTGTACATTCCTTTTGAGGTACTCGACCGCGTCTTCGCCAATGTTCTTGCGTGCAAAAAACTCGAAGTCAATCAACCCATAGTAGGCATCGTAATAAGGATTGGGGGAAAGCTGGATGCCCAAGCCTTCGATGGTTGCTTTAGCGCGGCGGTGCACGATCTCCATGCATGCTTTCTGATACAGCTTTGCTCCATCCATCATCTCGGCCAGGGAGAACAGGCTCATCATGACCTGTTGGGGCAGTGACAACCCTGAGGTATGGTTTAGCGCCACGTCCCGGCTATCAGCGACGATGCGGTCGATGAACTTGATCTTGCGTGGGTCAAGGGTCAGCGCCCCATACCGTTTGTCGAGCGCTTTCAGTTCGCCATCCGGCAGCTTCGCAATTTTTTGGTCGAATATGTTCTCTTCATGAATGGCAATGACGCCCAGACGCCAGCCTGTGGCGCCGAAATATTTCGAGTAAGAGTACACGCCAATTGTGTTGAACGGGAGTTCGCCGAGCAGGGAGCGAAAGTCTGGCACGAATGTTCCATAAACATCATCGGTCAGAAGCATGAGATCGCGGCGCTTTGTCTTTACCAAATTCGCGAGCTTGTTGATCGTCTCTTTGCTGAGCGCGACGCCAGTCGGATTGCCGGGATTCACGACGAAGAACGCTTTGATCTTAGGATCTTCGAGCTTTTTGATTTCTGCGTCCGTAAACTGGAAGCGGTTTTCCTGAGGAGCATGAATGTTGACCACGTTGAGAGCGTAGTCTTCGAGATGAGTCATTTCGATGTATGGCGTGAAAATCGGCGTGGCTAACGCGATGGTGTCTCCAGGGCGCAGGAGCCGGTTGGCCTTCAGCGACTTGAAGATGTAGCACATCGCTGCGGTGCCGCCTTCAACCGCGTAGAGATCGAACTTACCTGACGGTCGCGGATTCCCGCACATCGCCCACATCAGATACTCGTGCGCAATGCGCTCGTTGTGGACCAGCATGCGGTCGGGAACCGGGTAGTTGTCCCCGATGATAGAGTCCACAAGCTCGTGAACAAAAGCATCGGCCTCGAACCCGAATTTCTTTACCGCAAACGCCACCATATCTTTCAGAAAGGAGGCGCCAGGCAGGTCGGCGTGTTTGGCAAGCCACGCGTCGAGCCGATTCGCAATGCCCTGAGCCTGAGGCATTCCACCGATGCCGGCGGGGTGCTCCATCACGCGCTTGCTCTCGGTAATCGCGAACTGACCAAGCAGGAAGTAGCCCTCGCGCGGAGTGGTGGCGATCCAGTTTGGATTACCGCGGCCGGCATTGAGGAATGCCGACTGTGTGGTGCGGGAGGTCTTCTTTGCGAGTTTGATTAGCTCGTCCTTGATTTCAAACGGACTTAGCGATTCGAAGTTACGAAGCTCCAATACGTCCATAACGTCCTCCCTTTACGAGTGACCTCTAGCCATTAAAATGATGAGAACCATTCCCCAAATCGTGAGCAGCGTGTTACCTACGGCGTAAGTCACGGTATATCCCAGGGCCGGAATCTGACTTTGGGCTCGATCGCAAACCAGCCCCAGCGAGGCAGTCGTCGTGCGCGCCCCCGAGAGGATTCCGAGCAAAATTGCGTCATGGAAACGGAAGATGTACTTGCCAACGTACAAGCCAAGGATGAGGGGCACGGTGGTGGCGAGTGCTCCCCACAGAAATAAGCTGATGCCCTGTGTTCGTAAACCGTTGACAAAGCCTGGCCCGGCGGAGATGCCGACGATAGCTATGAAAATGTTGAGGCCGACGGAGTTCATGAACCACACGGTGGGCGATGGGATCCGTCCGAACAAGGGTCGCGTTGAGCGCAGCCAACCAAGCACGAGGCCCGCGATGAGCGCGCCTCCCGCTGTCGACAGTGTCAGCGGTACGCCGGCAAACTTCCAGACCAGCGCCCCAATCAAGGCACCCACAGTGATTCCTGCACCAATGAACGCAACGTCCGCAGCATCTGTCGGACGATCTGGGACACCCACCATCTTTGCGGCAGCGGCAGTATCCTGCGTGCGGCCCACTAGAGTAAGGATGTCACCCCGATAGATTTTCGTATTTGGCAGGATTGGAATCGAAGTTGCGGTCGCCCCTCGAGTGATCTTCCGAAGAAAGACGCCGCGGGCGCCGGGCAGATTGGCGAGCTCAGCGAGAGTCTTGCCGTCCACCTCTTTGTTCGTAACGTAGGCATCAACGCCTTCTACCGGCACGCTCAGCAGTTCCGCATCATCCACTTCTGCAGGGATGCTGCCCATGTTCACGACCGCTTCACGACCGCTTCCGACTGCAGCCATCTTTACGCGTTCGCCGATGATGTTAAGCATCGCCTCGCGCGTACCTGCGACCGCCACCACGTCGCCCTCCCGCAAAACGGTGTCAGCAGTAGCTTCCTCGACGACTCCATTGCGACGCAGACGCATGACGAAGACGCGCGCGTTGGGGACCATCGCCTCGGCTTCGATGGCGCGGAGACCATTGACCTTGCCGCCAGGCTGCACGCGAAATGCACGCATTTCCCAACGGTGCCAGGCCGTGCCAGGGCCCCCGAGCTCTTTCGTGCCACCCTGCTTCTCCTCATAGTCCTTACAGGCAGCCACGAGATCTATGCCGAGCAGAGCAGGGCATATTAGAGCGATCACTATCGCTGACCCGACCGTGCCGAACATATATGTCACCGCGTAGGCGACCGGCATCGCGTCAAGAAGCTTCTTGGCTTCGTCAGCGGCCATGCCTAATCGGTTGATGGCATCGGTTGAGAGGCCCAACGCCGCGGAGATGGTTTGCGACCCTGAATAAAGACCGGAGGAATAGCCCAGGTCGTAACCAACGAACTTACATATGACGACAGGGACCAGAAGACAGAAAGCGCACTGGACTGCAGCAAAAATTGCCTGTGGCAGACCATCTTTGGCGACTCCCCGCACGAACTGCGGGCCAACACCGTACCCAACCGCAAACAGAAACATCAGGAATGCAAACGCTTTAAGCGGTTGCGAGATAGTAATGCCTATCTGTCCGATCAATACACCCGCCAGCAGCGTAGCGGTGACCGATCCCAATCCAATACCCTTGAAGGTGAATTTGCCGAAGTAGTAGCCCAAAGCCAGCGTAAAGAAGATGGCAATCTCCGGGTACTGTTTGAAGGTCACCGCAAACCAACTGAATATGGCCATTGTTAGCTCCTTGCTCTAGCCTGTTCAGCAATTCTGCAAACCCAGTTCATCTTTAACATCGGCGCTCGAACCTAGTCAGCTGCAGCTGCCTTTCGCTTAGCAGCCTTCGATGCATGCGTAACATCGTTGGCCGACGGTCTTGCTGATTTCAAGAACGCCGGATTTAGCAGCTTTAGCCCAAGCGCGGCGGTGTAGCCGTGAATTTCCTTAACATCCAGCTTGCGCATGAACTCAATTGTCTCTTTATCGATGACCTGACCGGGCACCATGATTGGAAATCCTGGCGGGTACGGAATCACGAAGTTTGCAGAAACCAGCTCCGGGCCGTCCTTCAAACGTTTGTCGATCTCTGGGCTGAAAAGCTTCAGGTGCTCACACTGTTTCTCCCGATACGCCGCAAAGAACGCCGAGCGCATGTCTCCTTCGCTGGTTATGCCCGAAGAGTTTTCCCGGAAACGGTCGAAGAAAGCAGTGAAATTAGGAAGGTTGGGAACATCCGTCATGAGGGATTTTACGCGCGCTGCAAAAGTCTGCTGGGCCGCGATTCCGCCGTCCGCGAGCTTTTTTTCGATCCCCTGACAGATTACGACCAACACCTTGATGAGTTGCGCGATATCGCTTCGCGTATTGTTAATGTTGGTCTGCAGCAACACGCTGTTCCTCGACGTCTTGTTAAGCTGGATGTCGTAATCGGCTGCTAGCATGTTTTTGAACTGTGTCCCGTCGAATCCGGCCGAGCCGCAGACGAGCGTGAGGCGTGTCACATCCAATGCAAATTCATCTTCTTTGAAAGCACCTACGGCCTTTGCCCAATTCACTCCAGGCGTCAGGTAATCAACGAAGCCTGAATTTCTGAATTCTGCGGGAATCATTTCGTCCGCACCCAGAACCCTGAAATATTTCGATACCAGTGGGTGAGAGTTCACTTCGCGACGCACGTCGAGGGCCAATTGAATGGCACGATTAACCAGTTCATATCCCTCCAGCTCCATCTGTCGCCTGGCTACGTCTAGTGAAGCAATGATTTGCAGGTTGGGCGACGTGGACGCGTGTGTAAAAACCGCTTCGTGAAACTGCTCTTCTACCGTGTGATAGTCCGGATCCTTCACGAGCACCATCGAGCCTTGCCGTAAGCAGGACATGGACTTATGCGTGGAGTTTGTCTGATACACACGCAGGCGCACTTTTTCGGGATTGGCGAGGAGACGAGTTTCTAAGAGCAGCTTATCGCTAGGATTTGCGCCGAGCTTTTTCTCTTGTTCTTGGTAGGCATGGTGATATGCCGGATCCTTGAATTTGCGTTCCAAAATCGCTGCGGCCCCCATCGCGGTACGCCGGCGATAAAAAGGGCTCCATCGGGCGAACCCAAACCATGCCTCATCCCAGAGAAAAATCAGGTCAGGCTTTATCGCAAGGCATTCCTCCATGACGCGCTCGACGTTATAAATGTGCCCGTCAAATGTGCAGTTTGTAAGTACCAACAACCGTGCTCGATCTAGCTTCCCCTCAGCCTTTAGGTCGAGCAGAGCCTTCTTAATTGTGCGCAGAGGGACTGCCCCATACATGGAGTACTGCGTCAGAGGATAAGCCTCAACGTAAAGCGGGAACGCGCCGGCAATCACCGCTCCGTAATGATGGGATTTGTGACAGTTTCGGTCGACCAGCATGATGTCGCCCGGGGCCAACAAGGCCTGCTCGACCATCTTGTTGGACGTGGAAGTGCCGTTGGTGACAAAGAAGACGTGTTCCGCCCCGAATGCGCGCGCAGCCTTTTCCTGCGCAAGCTTGATGTTTCCCGTAGGTTCAAGGAGGCTATCGAGACCGCCAGTAGTTGCTGAGGACTCCGCAAGAAAGAGGTTCAATCCATAAAACTGACCCATGTCGCGAATCCAATTCGACTTGAAGATGGATTTGCCTCTGGCGACGGGCAAAGCGTGGAACGTGCCTATGGGCCTCTGCGCATATTTCTGCAAGTTATCGAAGTAGGGAGTGCTGTACCTATCCGCGATGCCGTCGAGAACGCTCAGATGTAGTTCGAGGGGCTCTTCGACCTGATAAAAGACACGCCGGATGCACGCCCCGCCGACGTCACCGGCAAGCTTTTCCGGTTCCCGATCACTCAGGAAATAAATATCAAGTTCGGGACGAAGCTTTTTCAATCCCTGGGCGAGCGCCAACGCAAATTGCCCGGTATCCTTATTAATATTGCTGGCTGCAAGATGTGCCGTTAGGAATTCGCGCAAGATGGGACTGTAGTGTGAGGAAGGGAAGGGAATACCTTCATAAATGACAACGGCCTCTATGCTGCCGTTTAGAATAGCTCCTAGGACAGCGTCTTCGAAGTTGCCGACAAAAACTGGTTCGTAAATGAATTTGTCCTGAGGTCTGCGTAATTTGCGCAGTTCTTGACTCAAATCTGCCCATTTCGCTGACTGAGCAGGACTTACCATCAGTACCTCGAAGTAAGGTCGGTATTGCGTTTCTTCACCAGACCCCGTTACTCGATCGGCTAAACCGATTGCTGGCTGTTCCTCTCCCTCCCAATCCGCAAGACTGGTGCGATAAGAATGGGTGAGAAGAGCAGTACTGATGGACTGCACCAGGTGAGCGGTTCCTGTCGCATCACCTGAAATGATGCGTTCGCCTAGCGTTCTTAATAGCGCCTCTCCCGGAAAGGCAAAAAAATCTTCCCACTGGCGCAGCTCTTGAAGAGAAGCCGAAGCTGCCGCCTGTTGCTTTTCCTTCTCAGAAGGCTGCCGATTTGCGGCGGCTTCCCATAAGCGTGCGGTTTGGAGCAGTGCGCGCCAACGATCGAATCGAGCTTCCGCAACAGTAAAGAACTGATCCACCCGAGCCGAGGGTGCTTTTGATGCAGTACTCATTGCCGCTCTCCATGCCTTCCGGCCAAATGTGTGCCGGAGATTCCTGCGCCTTGGTTGCACGTTAGGCAATCAAATCCGAGCGAGGAACTGTCAAAACTTACAGCGACAAACTCGGTTGAATTTCAGATGGACAAATTCAACAGCAGTTGCTGCGTCCGACTGCATGAAATTGATTGAGATGCGTGGAGCTAGAACGTCTGAGGTAAAACTGTCAAGACTGACAGTGCCGAACCGTGCACCGACCGGAGCACACTACTCGCAGACATAGACCCCCGATGCAAGAGTCAATGAATCGACGTCTCGTTCGGCGCCGAGTCATTCCGATGTCATTTAGCACAAATTTGGAAAGCTGGGTTTAGAGCGCCAAACAAGAACACACGGGCGAGCAACTAGTTATTGGATTATTTCCGAACAACCAAGGATTGGAGCAAAGGCACATGGAATTTGCTGCCCAATTACAAACTCAGCCAATCCCTCCAAAGTCTGCACTGGTAGTGGATGCCGAACCTCAAGTGAACAGCGCCCTTTGTGACGCGCTGAACCCGAAAGAATGGAACGTTGTACATGTGCCTGACAATCTTTCTGTTTTGAGGCTCGTCGAGCAGAAACCGTTCGACCTCATTGTTACCGGGACGGAATCCAGCGGTAAGGAAGATATTGAGTTATTGAGGCGGATCCGCCGTGTCCGACCCCATATTCGCTTCATCATCCTTACAGACGAAAGTACACCGGCAGACGTAATCACAGCGATTCGAGAACGTGCGTTCAGTTACTTCTCCACGCCATTTTCTGCTGCTTCATTCGCGGAGATCGTGCGCTACGCCACAACGGAGCCTCCTTGGGATGATGGTATCGAACTTGTCTCTGCCACGTCCGAGTGGATCAGCATCATCGCCCGTTGCGATAAAGAAGCAGCCGATAGGCTAGTTCAGTTTTTTCAGGAGATGTCGGACTTGCCTCACCCTGAGAGAGAAGATGTTGCAAACGCTTTTCGAGAAATGCTGCTCAACGCAATCGAGCATGGAGGTAAATTTGACTCGAGCCAATACGTCGAAGTGGCATATGTACGCACGCGGAAGTCAGTTATGTGCAGGATTAAGGATCCTGGCCAGGGTTTCTCTTTAGAAGAAATTCATCATGCGGCTGTCAATAATCCTTCCTATGACCCGATTCGTCATGCTCTTTTTCGAGAGGCCCAAGGCTTGCGCGCCGGCGGCTATGGACTTTTGCTGACTAAGCATTTTGTGGATGAAGTGGTGTACAACGAGAAAGGAAACGAAGTCCTTCTGGTCAAATACCTCACACCTCCTCGAAACTAAACATTCATTGTGGTTTTCTGTTCTCGTGCTCTTTCAGACCTTTCTTTGCTGATTGATTCGCTCAGGGCTTCCTGACCTAAGCCATGATTAGAACGGAATACTCTTAGCCCACCCTCTTGCTAGCACTTCTGACAGTTTTCTCCAAACACCCGATTCGCGAACTTAGATTCCTCGCCTACGTCGAGGAGGCAGAGCCATGAAGCTCGTTTACTTCGCAATTCCGATTTCTATGGTTTGCTGGGCGCTGACGGCCCATGCCCAGGTCCCCATAACGGAAACAGCAAACCCGTCAGGCATGTCGACGTCTAAATTTGAAAACGACCGGGACGCAAATGTCCTGACAGAGGCAGTACGGCGAGTTTCAGAACTTGGGGAATCGGATCCTCAGTATGAATCAGCCCTCCATAATTTAGCTGGGCTCTATCGCCAACGACATGACTACGCTGAAGCGGAGTCCCTGTACCAGCGGGCCCTAGCAGTTTCAGAAAAAGTTCACGGCGCAGAACACGAAGAAACAGCTACGCTGTTTAACGAGTTGGCTCTCATGTTCCAGGAACAAGCTAGGTTGTCGGACGCACAAACGTTTCTTCAGCGCGCCCTGGCAATCCGGGAGCACGCTTTTGGGCCAGAACATCCGCTTACGGCCACAATTCTAAATAATCTGGCGAGTGTCTATAGTAGCCGGGGCCAGTATTCAGAAGCCGAGATCCTCTACAAACGGGCCTTGGCCATTTGGGAAAAACTTGAGCCTGAGCAACTCAACCTTGCAGCCACCTTGGACAATCTTGCCTCTGTGGAAGATGATCTGGGTGAATACTGGCAGGCTGAGGAGCACTTTCGGCGCGCCCTAGACGTTCGGCAGAAGATCGTCGGACAGAACGATATGGGCGTCGCAACCATCCTTAACAACTTTGGGATGTATTACAACGAGCAGGCAAGGTATACGGAAGCGGAGCCCCTCTTGCGGCGCGCGCTTGCCATCTGGGAAGAAGGACTTGGTCCCGAGCATCCTCACGTTGCCGCGGCATTGTGCAATATCTCAACGGCGTGGAAACACCAAGGCAAGTATTCGGAGGCCGAAACCGCTCTTCAGCGCTCCCTGGCAATTTGGAGAAAGGCGTACGGGCCGGAGCATCCGCACATTGCCAGCGCGCTGAATAATCTAGGGTTGCTTCAGACAACACTAAAGAATTACCCGGAGGCTGAATCCGACTTCCAGCGTGCCTTGGCGATTTGGGAAAAGAGCTTTGGACCTGAACACCCCGTAGTGGCGAACATCTTGAGCAACATTGCGCTCCTTCGGAAGGACGAGGGCAAATTCACGGAAGCCGAGAACCTTTTGGAGCGGGCAATAGCCATTCGCCAAAAGTCTTTTGGAACAGTGCACCTGACGGTGGCAGTGACTCTTAATAATCTTGCGGAAGTCTATAGTTCAGAAGGAAAGCATAAGGAAGCGGAGTCAGCATATCTGCAAGCATTATCAATGTATGAAAAAAACCTTGGGCCGGAGCACTGGATCGTTGCTACCATACTTCATAACCTAGCAACAGATCAGCTCAGAGCGGGCACATACCAGGCATCTGAACAAAATCTAAGGCGCGCTCTTGCCATTCGTGAAAAGCAGTTTGGACCGGACCATCCGGACCTAGCTCCCCTTCTAAGCAATCTCGCGGCTGTACAACAAATGCAGCACAAGTATACGGAAGCCGAATCGCTGTATAAGCGCTCTTTGGCCATATGGAACAAGGCCGGACTGACGCAATCCCTGGATCTTGGACAGACCATGGAAAACTTCGGTAATCTATATCTTGAAGAGCGAAAGTATGACCAAGCGGGGCCTCTCTTGGCGGAAGCTCTAACTATCAAGGAAAATTCGTTGGGTGCGCAAAACCCAGATCTAGCGCATGTCCTTACCTTGATGGCCGAGGCTGATGTATTTCGAGGCTACTACGGCGAGGCTGAGCCATTTTGCCAGCGCGCACTGGGCATTTTGGAAAAGTCTTCCCCCCCGGACTACCCATCATTAATTTATGCGATCAAAGTTTATGCGGTGGTGTTAACCAAGACCCAGCGCCAGGCTCAGGCAGAACTGCTGGAGACTAAGGCGATGGTCTACTCCGCCAAAATGAAAGACAAATCCAAGAACGACTCGAGACTTGCGGCTCCATAATTACCTATATAATAATATTAGACTAGTGAGATAAGAGTTGACATCCCCGGATAGCGACCTGCTAATATAACTGCGTTCCCCCAGAATGTCCTCGGTGGGGAGGGCGAGGGTGTTCTCCCCCAAGTCGCACCCCGCAGTAGCACGCAACTTTATCGGACCATAAGGGTTGTACCCGATATCAGACGGAGTGTGCGCTTGCCTAAGACCCGGGTACTTTTAGCTGACGATAACATTCAAGTCCTCGAATACGTGCGTGAATTTGTATCCGCAAACTGCTGCGAAGTCGTCGGCGTGGTGACTGACGGGCAAGCGGCGGTGCATGCTGTTACCCAATTGCAGCCGGACGTGGTCGTGCTTGATCTCTCCATGCCTGTCCTCAATGGAATCGAAGCCGCCAAACTCATGAAAGAAGCTAACCAGTCCATCAAAATAGTTTTCCTGACGGTTGAGAAGGACTCTGATACCTGTCGTGCCGCTATAGAGACTGGCGCCTGCGGGTACGTGCTCAAGCCTCGCTTGGCTACTGATCTGCTTCCGGCGATTGAACTCGCAAGGGATGGCCGTCGCTTTGTTTCCCCTGGATGCGAATAGTTTCGCCCAAAGCTACATTGCCCGCTTAGCCCGAAAATTGCTGCCATAACTGAACAGTCCACCATCCATCTCTAAGCGAGCTGTATTCCTCATTTGAGAGCAAGAGTGTCGCCCTTGAACCTAACCATGATTTTTGGAGCCGCCCTTGACTTTGGCAAGGGCTTTGTTCGAGGACTTGAATCCGTTAGTACTGGTACAGAGGAGAGTAGAAGTTGACGGGAGAGGCGTAAGATTAGCCCCCCTTCCTAGGGGGATGCAGTGCGAGGAACCTAAACGTGGTTAGGCTAAAGTTCATAAAATTTAGTATTGAACATTATCAAGAAAGAGAGTTACATTCCGAGACCTAGACATCGTTTGTTGCCTAAGGTAGATGATTTGGCTGTGAGACGGTTTGAGAGCTGACAGAAATGCATCGCGGTACTAAAGTCAGTTAGTAAGACCAGGTTGATCTCTTCTGGCATAAGAGCGGGGATATTTTCAGCTTGAGCAGATTTGGTGACCTAAGGCCTGTGGGGGGTCGTCAAATATGTCACATCGGGAAGCGGCTTTTCCTCTCCTTCGTTTGCGGACAGCAACGGGATCTTTAGTTGCGCCCGGCGGCAACGACACATCAGCGGTTTTCTCAGGATTTCAAAGAGCAGCCATAGGCCTCCTGGTTGCCTTCGCGTACTATGCCGGATCTCAAATTGGCTTCCTCTTAAAACCTGTCGACAGCCCGATTTCGACTTTTTGGCCTCCTAATGCAATTCTTCTGGCTGTTCTCTTATTAACGTCTCCGCGAATCTGGTGGGTTCTTGGTTTGGCAGTGTTACCTGCGCATCTCTTCATTCAGTTAAAAACCGGCGTACCTCTGATCTCCGCCTTGGCTTGGTTTGTTGGAAACGCAAGTGAGGCGCTACTGGGTGCAGTTTGCGTTCGCATATTCAAGAAAGATAAGCCCCTATTCGAAAGCGTCGCTGGGGTGATCGTTTTTTTGACTTTTGGTGTTCTTCTGCCGGCATTTGCAACATCGTTTTTAGATGCGGCAGGTGTGGTTCTGACCGGAATTGGCGGTGATTACTGGATGCTTTGGACGACTCGGCTCACGTCCAACATCGTCGCAGATCTCACCATCGTGCCGACCATCGTGATCTTTGGAGTCAAGGGACTCTCTTGGTTCCGAAGAGCGAACACTTCGGAATATGGAGAGGCAGCACTTCTAACTGCGGGCACCCTGGCCGTCACCCTCTTCGTATTCGCCAGGGATAGCGCTATAAGCAACTTCTGGGCATTCATTTATGTTCCACTGCCACTTTTGGTTTGGGCGCTACTGCGGTTTGGATCCGGAGGAGCGAGTGCATCCCTGTTGACTGTCGCATTAATTTCCATCTGGAATACCATGCATGGGCGAGGACCGCTCGGAATGCAGTCTACGGTTTACGCTGTCTTGTCGCTCCATTTCCTGCTGACTGTCCTGGCAATATCGTTTATGTTGTCAGGTGCGCTCATTGCCGAGCGGCGGCGCAGCGAGGAAGCTCTGCGTGCTGAACGTGGCAATCTCGTCCATGCGCAGGAAACGGAACGTTACCGCGTCGCGCGAGAATTGCACGATAACATTCTCCAGCGCCTAATACTTCTGGGGCTGCACCTTGACGAACTTCGGACTGTTTCTCTGGCCTTTGCGAAACCGCCTTTAAACAGGCTTTACGAACAGGTTTCATTCATTTCGAAAGCAGTTAGCGACCTATCCCATGACCTGCACCCTTTCGTGCTTGACTATCTGGGCCTGCCGCGCGCCCTCAAGAAGCTTTGCGGGGATACTGGTGTTCAGTGCGGCATCGCCATCAATTTTTCAGAAAACAATATGAGATCTCCTTTGCCACCGGACTTTTCAGGCTGCCTGTTTCGTATTGCCCAGCAGGTATTGGAGAACTTGCGTCGATGCGGCCGAGCTAAAACAGCCCGTATGGAGCTGAGATTGGCCGACCGGGCCATCCTTTTGAGAATCTCTGATGATGGAGTCGGCATGGATTCCGGAAGGAGCGAGGCTTTGGCACATTCGCTCGTGCGGGAGCAGTTGCTGGCTCTAGGAGGCACGCTCAACATTACCTCGGACCCCTCGAAACGTACCGTTATCGAGGTTTCTATTCCTTTCAAAGAGACTTCTTTGATCCCAGACTGCGATTAACTCTAGACTGGTAGTTCTGCCAGTTGTTGGAGAAAGAAGCGAAAGCCACACTCCCCGTTTACCATCGGAAGGCCAGCTTGAGTCCGCTTCGCAAGCTAATTCTCCCCCAGCCCAACAGGCGTAGTCTTAGGAGCTGGTGCTCTCTTTCTGTCATAATCGTGGCTCTTTTCGTAGAATCGTGCAGCCATCCCAAGATCTTGATTGGCTCAGGATCAGGTTCAGGATCGGGGGCGGGCCAAGCCGGCGATGGTGCTCTGATTCTTACGCTTCGCGCGGCTCCTTTGTCGGCCCCCGCCTTCACCAACCTTCTTTCCTTCCGCACGACTGTAGTGGGCGTCTCATTGACGCCTGAAGCCGGCGGGTCCGTAAATGTCCCTTTGAATTCTGACCCGTACCGAGTGGACCTAGCCAGGCTCCAAAGTGACACTACTCTCTTAGCTACTTCCACTTCCGTTCCACCCGGGACCTACACAAACATGGTCGTGAGTCTCTCGGATCCTGCTGTCACCTATTGTGTTCAGACACGGGGAAACACAGGATGCGCTGTGGGAAGCGTGACTACCGTGAGCGGTATGCCAGCTACGCCCATAATTGCCACCTCACCATTTCCTCTGGTTGTTATGGGGGGGCAGAAAGCCGGTCTCACTATTACGGTAGATATGGCGAATGCGTTGACTATCAACGGCCAGGCCCAAGCAATTACGTCCGTAGATCTTGGAGCGCCTGATGTCGTGACCGCGAGGATGCTTCCTCTGGCGTCCAGCAGTTTGCCTCCTGGGACGCTGGACTTTGTGGAGGATGTAACGGGGATTGTCTCATCCGTAGACGAGACCACTCAGAGCGTAACAATCCAGACTGCAACAAAAGGCTCGGTAACCGCTATCGCAGGAATCTCGACGGCTGTGTCTCCCAACTGCACGACCTTCAATCTCGGTGATACGTTTACCTGCGCGAAGCAAGGTCAGGTGGCTAGTTTGGATACAATCCTAAACCTGGATGGCTCGCTCAGTCTTTTGGAATACGATCCACTGGCAATCACGGAAGGAGACTGGCTTGAGGGCATTATGGGGTTGCCACCATCGTCGTCCACACAGTTCCAGCTCGTTACGAATGACTTCGTCTTCGTGAATAACCATAGCCTAATGAAAAACAATCTCGAATTAGGCGCCCCGGTGCAAATCACCCTGGTGAACCCTAAGCCGTTTGTAGTGGATAGCAAAAATCTGGTTATTCCCATTACCTCCTTCACGGGTGCCACAGATGCATCTGTTCTGGCCCCCGGTGAGACTCTGGCAGTTCATGTAGTCTCCTTCACACCGGGCACAAACACTACTCTCGCCGCTGCCAGCGTGGATTTTGCGTATCTTCGTTTCACTCGTGTCGCCGGCAGCGTCGCCAGCGCAGCTCCGCCAAATACCTTTGCAATCCAATCTCTTCCATCTTTTTTGGGGCTTACCTTTCCCGTGACCGTCCAATTGTCGAATGTTTTACCGGGCACCAATTTTGATGGCGTCAGTGGCCCAAGTGAGATCGTTTCCGGACGTACTGCATCGATTCGCGCGCTCTATTTTGGCCCTCCGACCGGTCCTACACCGACACCGAATCCCTTCAGCGCAGCGAAAGTTCGCGTTTTCTGAGTCGCTCTAGCATTTGTGGCGAACGCATGGTGCCGTAAGGCCGTGTGTACCGCTGCGGTTCCCTAACCGATAACCGACTGTAACTTTTGACAGTATCTGTAGGATGTGGCTGTCACTCATGCTGCCTGCCCACCTATAGGGACAAATTGGGGGCAACGTGAGGAACGTATTTGAATGGTGGATTGGGCACGAAGTAGTCGCGCATCTGGGTTTTGGTCCAAACAAAGTGAGCCTGCGAGGTATGTTATTGATGGACCAGGGAGAGACTCTGCTGATTAGACCCGAAGCTGGGGCAGACGTAAAAATCGAGAAAGCCAAAGTCTTGGCCTTAGAAGAAGTGGAACGCTGTGCCCAAAGTCAGCCATGGCGCGCCCTTTTCATGAGCTTCATAAAGAATTCATCGAGAATTCGACCGATCCAGGTATTCAGCCAACATTGAAAGCAGAACCTAAAGGAGAGTTGCTGTGGATAAGCCCATTCCAATACTTGTCATCTCGTCAGAGTCTAACAACAGCTATGCCCTAAGGGCCACCCTGGACCGAGAAGGCCGGGGAGCGATTTGCGCCTCAACAGTTAGCGAGTGCCAAGAGCTGTTAGGTTGTCAGGAGATTGGTTTGGTGTTTTGTGACCGTGCTTTGACGGACGGCACCTATCGTGACGTCCTCGTCATGATCCGCTCGCTGAGTCGGAGCGTCCCCCTGGTAGTTACCTCACGACTCGCGGACTGGGATGAATATTTAGAGGCGTTGGATGATGGCGCTTTCGATCTCATTGCGTCTCCCAGTCAAACAGCTGATATAATCCGCGTGATCAATCAAGCGCAGTATGAGGACCAAAAAAAGAGTGTGCCTGCTTCTTCGGGCAAACCCCATTCGGCCTCGGTGGGGAGTGGTGCCTGAACGCCGTCGTACTCATGAAGAGTGAGAACCGAAGAACACCTCCAATTACTGGGCGAACGAAAACTGAGCTACGCGCTCCATTGAAAAGACCGGTGCTACTCCAGGCCGTTGCTTTGATTGGAACTTCGCGCTTACTGTTGTTTCAGACGAGGGATGCTCGGCGGCCAATCAATCCTCGTACAATCCGTTGCTGCTCGCATTACTTTTCCACAGATTTCAAACGTTGGGCTTGCCATTACTCTATTGACAGAGATGATTATAGGCGCCTAGGCTAGGATGCCTCGGGCCTCAGGGGTAGATTCTGGCCCAGACCAATAACAACTATGTAGCCTCCGCCTCGGCTTGAGGGAAATGCCTTACTAAGACCGATAATGAGACCGAGTCTGGCGGCAATGATGCTGAGTGTGTTTCGATGTGTTTAAAGCTAGAAGATAAGCTGAGAAGAGCAGGCCGATGCCGGTCCGCGTTCTAATAGTTGATGACTTTGAGCCTTGGCGTCGCTTTGTCTCTGCTGCTCTCCAAAAAGTGGATTCACAGATTCTCCTCGAAGTGTCAGACGGCCTTGAAGCGGTATACAAAGCTGAGGATTTGCGCCCAGATCTAATTCTGCTGGATATTGGACTTCCTACAATAAATGGGATCAAAGCTGCGCGACGAATTCATAACCTGTCACCTGAATCGAAGATTCTCTTCCTAAGCGAAGAAGGCTCCCCGGAGGTAGCAGAAGCGGCCTTGGAGGCCGGCGGCGCTGGTTATGTGGTCAAGTCCGACGCAGGGAGAGAATTGTTGCCGGCGGTAAAAGCGCTTATGGAAGGGAAGCGATACGTTAGCACCAGATTGGCAGGTCTAATTTCCTTCATTACACCGAACAATGACGGTTCGGAAAATTCCAACCGGCGCGAACTTCTAGTCGAGGGCCAAGGCTGTAGTGGGAAACAGGCGAGTGATGTACCCGCTGGTTTACGTATCTTGCTTCAGAACTGAACTTCGTACCCTACCTCGCCGCCAGTCTGATGAGCTTTCGCAGCGTGAGAGCGTACATGAGACGCGTCGCGCCGGTCATCAAAAGTACTATTCCAACTAAGACGCCAATGACCCAAGGGGAACTCGATGGATAATGAAACCAGATCATCCCGCCCAGAAGAATCGCGACGATTCCGTTAAACAGCGCCCATCCCGATGCATCGTGGCTTCTGGGATAGAGATACGAAGCAATCTCCGCCACTCCTCCCGCCATGATCAAGGCCCCCAGCAATAGCGTCAGCGTTCCTATTGCCAAATGCGGGTGCGTTAAAGAGTAACGTCCACCCACCAGGTATATGATTCCGACCGCCAGTTGAAGGACTGCCTCCCTGATAGTGCGGCCCGTACATGCACCAATCAAGTACACAACGCCGCCGAAAACCAGCAACCACCCAACGAACCTGCTAACGGCCAATGCCGCCACGGCTGGCTCGATCATGGCAAGCATTCCCAGGACCATAAAAAGCGCTGCACCCGCGATATACCAAGCCGTGATCTTCCTGGCCGTCCTTAAAGGATCTTGCGAATCTTGAGCCGGACTCGTTGTGGCCACTCCTTGCCTCCGCAGCATGGTTCCCAAATCTGCTGACTGCGGTTGTCTCGGCAAACTGTTAGTTCTGACAGTCGAATGCGACCAGCAGATTCCCGATGCTTCGAATCGATATGAATCCAAATCGGTTCCTCAGCAGAGGCGTCAGGAATCTGATGATTGGCGTCTTAGCCGTTGCCATGGTGCCGGGTGACACGCTGACATCCGCACTCCCACTGCAGTCAGCTCCTTCTCCGCCCCGCGACCAAGCCGCGAAGATTCCGCCCGACCAATTGGACTCCCTGGTGGCCCCAATTGCCCTCTACCCTGACCCATTGCTTGCACAAACGTTGGCAGCCTCCACGTATCCCCTCGAGGTCATTCAACTTCAGCAATGGCTTTTGAAGAACTCTGGACTGAAAGATAAGGTGCTTGCCGATGCCGTCGCGAAGGAGCCTTGGGATCCCAGCATCCAAGCTATGGCCGGACTACCTGAAGTGGTGAAGCGCTTGGCAGACGACATTCAGTGGACTACGGATCTCGGCAACGCTTTCCTGGCGCAACAAAGCGATGTGATGGATGCGGTGCAGCGCATGCGGCAAAAAGCCCAGAACAACGGCAACTTGAAATCGGGAGAACAACAGAAAGTTGAAACGAAAGTCGTCGAGAGCAAGAGCGTCATCGTGATCGAACAAGCAGACCCGCAGGTTGTCTATGTGCCTTCCTATGATCCTGTTGTGGTATGGGGGCCCCCGGTCTATCCCTACCCTCCGATCTACTACCCGACGGGATACTACGCCGCCGGGTTGGCGATTTCATTCGGCGTTGGAATGATGATGGGCGCGTTCTGGAGCGGCGGCTGGGGCTGGGGCTGCGGCTGGAGCAACAACAACATAAACATCAATAACAACAACAATTTTAATCGCAACTCGAACATTGGCGGCGGAAACCGTCCATCGCAACTACCAAATCGCGGCGGGGATCGCGGCGGGATAGGCACAGGTGATCGGGGGAATTTTGGTGGAGGAGGTCGCGGCGATGCCAGCTGGAAACACAATCCGCAGCATCGCGGCGGCGCGCCATATCGCGATCGTGCGACCGCAGACAGGTTTGGCGGCACTGCTCGAGGAGACTCCCTAGCCAACCGCCAGGCTGGCGCCAGACAGCAGCTTGGCCGTCAGGGCGGCAATCTTGCCAGCAACCGTGCCGGTGCTGGTGTAGGCAACCGAGTTGGAGGCGGACTGGGCGGTGGAAACCGATTGGGCGGAGGGGGACCTAACAGCATTGGAGGCCGCGATCTCACGCGCGGCGGCGGAGGAAACCGAGACGCATTCGGAGGAGGTTCGAGGGGGTCTCGCGGGTACAACGGATCCAGCGCGCGTGCCAACAGCAGCCGCGGCGCATCCAGCATGGGATCCCGAGGGGGTGGGGCCCGAGGCGGCGGTGGACGTGGTGGTGGGCGGCGCAGATGATAGGCGCTAACTGCAAAGAGTGGTTGGGAGCTAGGAGATGAAACGAATGCACGGAAACCCGAACCTTAGGTTTCTCTGGGTCGCAGTAGTTATCGCCTGTGCGTTGTTTTTGTTCGCCCTGGTTCTCGCCGCGGCGCGACAGTCCCCAGCGAGAACTGCGCCCGCATCCACTGGGGTGACCGCAAAGATGTTCAATACTCCACAGCAGGCTGCCAATGAACTGATCGAAGCGGCTGAGAAGTTTGACGTGCACGCCCTCGAAGAAATCTTCGGGGCCGATGGCGACGATATCGTTTTGTCTGGTGAGTACCCGCAGGACCGTCAGAGAGCAACTGACTTCGCTGCGGAGGCCCGCGAAAAGAAAAACGTTTCCGTGGAACCAAAGAAAGGGAACCGGGCTTTCCTCCTCGTTGGAAACGAGGACTGGCCGTTTCCGGTACCGCTGGTGAGGTCTGGCGACAAGTGGTACTTCGATGCCAATGCTGGGCGCCAGGAACTCCTCCATCGCCGCATTGGTGCCAACGAACTGGACGCTATTGATATATGCCGAGGCTATGTAGACGCGCAGTACGAGTATGCGTTCCAGCCGCGCGAAGGTTTCGACGTTAATCAATACGCCCAGCGCATTATCAGCAGCCCGGGCAAACAAGATGGCCTGGGTTGGCAAAACTCTGATGGCAGTTGGGCTGGCCCAATTGGCGAGAAAATCGCCCAGGCGATCGAACAAGGCTACTCGCCTGGCGCAGAGCCATACCACGGATACTTCTTCAAGATTCTGAGAGGCCAGGGGCCAGCGGCACCGCTCGGTCAAATGAACTACGTCGTGAAGGGCGTAATGATCGGCGGCTTCGCCCTGGTAGCTGCCCCCGCCGAGTATGGGGAGACGGGAATCAAGACCTTCATCGTTAGTCAGGACGGTGTCGTCTACGAGAAGGACCTCGGATCGAGCACTCTTAACGAATTCCAGAAGATGGAGCGCTTCAACCCGGATCAGTCCTGGATCCCCGTTGTGGAGAAGGACGAATAGAGCACACCAGTCTTTTTGGAACTCGCGAACAGATCCACGAGAGTGAAGGTTTTGAGTTGTGTTAATGGCAGGTTGCCAAGAGGAGGCACAAGCTAATGAACCACTTCCATTTGCCGAGAACCATTCGTGTCTTAGGCGTGTCGCTGTTCGGGACTGTTTTGTTGAGCACAATCGCCCTGGCCCAATCTGTCAAGGTCGAAGGTGTTATCAAAGCAAGAAACGGGGACAGCATGACTCTGAGGACCAAAGACTCCATGGACATTACCGTTTTGCTGGCCGACAGCACTGAGGTGGGACAGGTGCAAGGCATGCTCAAAGCCCGCAGAAAGGAAATGTCGATGGCTGCCCTCATTCCAGGACTCGCGGTTAGAGTAGAGGGAACCTACAACGATCAAGGCCAACTTGCAGCAAAGTCCGTCTCATTTAAAGGCAACGATCTCGAACAAGCTCAAAAGATTGAAGCTGGCATGCACGAGACTCGGGTGCAGGCCGAGCATAATAAAGCAGAGCTAGAAAAACACAAAGCGGAATTGCAAAAGCAGAATGTAGCTTTGCAAGAGCAGCAGCAACAAATTGCGGCCAACAAAGCGGCAATTGATGCTGCCACAGCGCGTTTTGGCCAATTAGACGATTACTACATTCTCGACGAGGTTGTTGTTTATTTTGGGAACCGCCAGGTAAAAGTGGATCCCAGCTATCGTCCGAAACTGCTCGCGCTCGCTGAAAAAGCCAGGAGTGTTAACGGCTATGTCATCGAGGTCAAAGGCTATGCCTCATCCTCTGGTGACGTGGCCCTGAATCAACAACTAAGCGAAGACCGTGCCGACGAGGTGGTCAATATTCTCATTCAGGAAGGGCATATTCCTCTTACGAGGCTGCTTGCACCAGGCGCAATGGGAGAAAGCCACCAAGTGGGCAACGATTCGACAGCGGAAGGACAATCACAGAATCGTCGCGTGGTGGTGCGTGTTCTGCAAAACAAAGCCATCGCTGGAGTTTAGAAAGCCTGGAATGCGCTTGCGGTCAACGCGCGCATCGTTGCCCGGCTTTGATAGAGCGACCACCCAAGCAGTTAGGTGCCTTCAGTCGGCGCCCTGGCTGTAGCTAGTACATTCGCATGGGTGCCCACACGGAAATCGGTAAGTCGTTTCCAGTCTCTGATTCTGCGCCACCTCCCTCAGGTTTAGAACTGCTTGGGCATGTTTCTAACCTTTGGCCTGTTGG
>Ga0126370_10000229_pt1 | contig 21286 bp, 11 predicted proteins | sample PanSoiMetaPlot_3_FD_92586 | JGI IMG/M metagenome (GOLD analysis project Ga0126370, IMG submission 92586) | Tropical forest soil microbial communities from Panama - MetaG Plot_3 | ecosystem: Environmental > Terrestrial > Soil > Tropical forest > Bulk soil | place: Panama | collected 2016-02-17 | reverse complement strand
TCATCTTCCCGTTTTGCAGGAAGGCGCTGTGGTTGGCGTTGTTTCGATTGGAGACCTGGTGAAGTGGATCATTTCCGGTCAGGCACAAACTATCCAGGAATTGGAAGGCTATATCTCGGGAGCGTATCCCCGGTAGGAGACTGCTATGAAGAAAACCTTTGCCATCGGCATTGGAGGTGCAGCAGGTCAAGGCGTCGCGACTCCGGGAGACATTTTCGCCAAAATCTTCAGTCGCCGAGGACTGCATCTGAACGCTTACAACGCCTACCAGTCGATTATCCGAGGAGGACACACGTTCCTCACCATCCGGACCGGTCCCGAGAAGGTCACGAACATGGGCGACCGGGTCGACATGCTGATACCCCTGAACCAGGACTCGATGGACCGTCATCTCGGGCTGCTGACGGCTGGAGCGGCATGCGTCTACAACGCTGACACGATCAAGCCGGGAAGCGTTGCTGAGGGTGTCCAACTCTGCCCACTGCCGGTTTCGAAACTGGCTGACATTACCCGCAATAAGGTGGCGCAGAACACGCTGGCGGTGGGGGCGGTGCTAAGCATGGCGGGCGTCGGATTCCAAGCGCTAGAGGAGGTACTTAGCGAGCAGTTCAAGAAGAAAGGCGACGCAGTAGTTGCGGAGAACGTCGGAATTGGAAAAGCAGGCTACGAATACGCGACCGCAAATTTCCAGCCCTTCGCCTGGCCGTTGCCCATAACCGAGAACCGCTATGCGGTAATGAGCGGAAACATCGCGATGGCGATGGGAGGTGCCGCAGCAGGAGTGAAATTTTATTGTGCTTATCCCATGAGCCCATCGACGGGAGTTCTGCACTGGATGGCGGCGCACGCCCGTAAAGCCGGGATCATGGTCCGACAGGTAGAGGACGAGATTGGTGTCGTCAATATGGCGATTGGAGCGGCTCATGCAGGCGTTCGCTCGATGTGTGCCACATCGGGCGGCGGTTTTGCTCTGATGAGTGAAGGCCTGGGACTGTCAGCCATGATGGAAACTCCCGTCGTTGTAATTGATTGCCAACGTGCCGGGCCGTCGACCGGTGTTCCTACAAAGACGGAACAGGGTGACCTGTGGCAGATGCTGGGAGCCGCCTTCGGAGACTACCCGCGTGTGATTGCATGTCCTCTCGACATTGCGGATAGCTTCAAAATCATCGCCGAGGTTTTCAACGTTGCCGACCGCTTTCAATGTCCGGGAATCGTGCTCTCCGACCTGCTGCTCTCAGAAGGCAGGCTGAGCGTAGATCCCCAGGAACTGAACTTTGAGCCCATTATTGACCGTGGAGAGTTGATCACTGCGCCGGAGTCAAATGGCAACGGCGGGTACAAGCGCTACAAGATCACGATGAGCGGAGTTTCACCCCGCGCTATACCCGGGGTCCCTGGCCACACGCATACCGCAGCGAGCGATGAGCACGACGAAGACGGCGTCCTGATCAGCGACGAGTTCACCAATCCGACCAAGCGTCGGGCCATGATGGAAAAACGAATGCGCAAGGTGGCCGGAATCGCTGCGTCTGTTCCTCCTCCAGAGTTGTGGGGACCAAAAGATGCGGATGTCACGCTGATCGGGTGGGGATCCACCAAAGGAGTCATCGAAGAAGCTTGCGAGTTGCTTGGGGATGAAGGAATTACAGCGAATCAACTGCAAATACGGTGGCTCGTACCTCTGCATGGCGATGAGATTCTCGACATCCTCAAGGATGCGAAGCATACGATCATTGTCGAAAACAACTATAGCGGGCAATTCGCGCGCTATCTGCGAAGCGAGACCAGTTTCGTACCGGATGGCTACATTCGAAAGTACGATGGCGAGCCATTCATGCCCCACCACATTGTCAACGCAGTCAGGGAGCAGTTGAGCGGCACATCTCACATGTCAGTACCTGAGCACGAAATTCTGGTTTAAGGAGACGATGCACCATGGCGACGGCGATAGCGAACCAGTGGCACGTTACGATGGCGGATTTGAAAGGCAAGGTGGACCCTGACTGGTGTCCCGGATGCGGCGACTTTGGAGTACTGGCTGCGGTTGAAAAGGCGCTGGTCGAGTTGCAAATCGCGAACCACAACGTAGTCACGATTAGCGGCATCGGATGCTCCTCCAACTTCCCCGGCTTCATCAACACCTACGGCATGCATACATTGCATGGCCGAGCCTTGGCCGTCGCGACCGGAGTCAAGTTGGCGAACCACGACCTGACCGTCATGGTGACAGGCGGGGATGGTGACGGGTTCGGCATTGGCGGCAATCACTTCATGCACACCATGCGTCGCAACGTCGACCTGCTTTATATCGTCATGGACAACCAGATCTATGGCCTTACCACAGGCCAGACCTCACCCACCAGCCGCGTCGGCATGAAAACGAAGAGCATGCCATTCGGCAATATAGAGTCGCCAGTAAACCCAATTTCGATGGCTCTCGCCGCCGGCGCAACATTTGTAGCTCGCGGCTTTAGCGGAGAGCAAAAGCATCTCACCGAACTGATCAAGCAAGGCATTCAACACAAAGGATTCTCGTTCCTCGACGTCTTCAGTCCTTGCGTGACCTATAACCATGACAATACCTATCAATGGTTCCGTCCGCGCGTGAAGAAACTCGAGGACGACGCGACCTACGATTCCACAGAGTGGATGGCCGCGATGGAGAAGTCGCTGCTCTGGGGCGATGAGATTCCGATCGGAAAGTTTTTTGAGCGAACCGACCTACCGGCGTTGCATGCCGCCGAACCAGTTCTTAGCGATCAGGCTCTTGTTCACGCCGAAATGCGGGTATCGCCACCCGCGGCCCGTTCCTTCATTGAAGAGCTAATGTAGGGTCGTTGGCGTGGCGGTGCCGTCTGTCCGGGATGGTTTCCGGTGGCGTAGTGATGGTGTCCCCGCTGGGCACTTCAAGGGACTCTTCTCCCGTAGTTATGTTGTGCGTTTCCAGGCGCAGTCCAGTTACACAGTCGCTGAGAACTCAAGCTGATTGCCCGATCCGTCTGGCTGCTCGATCCGGGAGCATCCTCGCTCGATGCCAACCGCATTGTTCGCCCCTCGCATCATACTAACGCTAGAAAAACACCCAGTAGCGCAATGGAGGGGACCGTTGTAGCGTCGAACCAAACGCTAACCGGTGCCATGTGACTATAAACCTGACACCACCAAGGTCGCAGATCGAGGCTCCCTGGTCGACGTGTCCGGCGATGGGTCTCTTGAGCGAATCCTCGAAGGTTGTAGAGCACAAATTGATTCTTCTGACCCTTCTGCTGTCGTGGTCGATCTGTCTTTCCGCGCAAGAAGATGCCACCAGCATTATCAAGAAGTCCGCAGACGTCAACGACCGTGATTGGGTGGCCGCTCCTCAATTTGACAACTCCGAGCGAGATATCGACAAGAATGGCGATAAAACCTATGAAGTCACCATGCTGCTCGGCTCTCCGTACCAGCGTCTCACCGCGGTAAATGGGCACGCTTTAGGTCCCGCCCAGCAGAAGGAAGAGCAGAGGAAGTATGAGAACGCGGTTCAGAAGCGACAGCACGAATCACCGGCTGAAAAGTCTGCAAGAATCGCTAAGTACGACGCCGACCGTAAGCGCGACTATATGCTCCTTGAGCAGATGACCGTCGCGTTTGACTTCAGCTTGCTCGGTGAGCAGGACCTCATGGGTCATCGCGTCTACGTGCTCAAGGCAACGCCGCGCAACGGCTATCGCCCCCCCAATCGCGACAGCGCAGTGCTCACGGGAATGGAAGGAACACTATGGATCGATCACGACTCGTTTCAGTGGGTCAAGGTCCAGGCCCGGGTCGTACACCCTGTCAGCATTGAAGGGTTCCTTGCCAGAGTGGAACCCGGCACTGAATTCGAGTTTGAAAAAGAACCGGTTTCGGCAGACATCTGGCTGGCAAAGCACTTTTCTATGAAATCAAATGCCAGGGTGTTGTTCGTATTCCCGCATCGTGGGCAGGAAGACGATTCTTATTTCAACTACCACAAGTCGCCAAACGAAGCCCCAGTGACCGAGTCGCATCAAAAAGGTCCCGATTAATCGCTCGGCGGAACAGTCGGCACCTCTCAACGGCCTCCTGCTATCGCCGCCCGTTCTTTGCGTGGAATATCCCATTGCTTTTATAATTTCTCGAAGGTGGTGCGTTACCCCCTGAAGGTCCGGCTGCTACCGTGAGAGACCAACCGAAGAGCCCGGATCACAATCTTTGCCGTAACAGCGCCTACTCCTCTCGTCTGCTGCGAATTGCGCTTCTACTCATCTTTGCCGGAATCGTCGCAACGCTCCCTGTATCGACGTCAGGTCAATCTGCAGATTCACTTTACAACGATGCCGGGAAAGCGTACGACAGCGGCGACATAAAACGTGCCATCGACCTCTACGAGCAACTCGTGCGTATGGCTCCGAACTCGGTGCAGGCCCGAACCAACCTGGGTGTGGCATTGGCTCACGAGGGAAGATACGCCGATGCTATCGCGCAGTATCGCGAAGCTCTGAAGCAAGATCCCGAGAATCCCACCGTTCGCCTTGATCTTGCCTTGGCATCGTACAAGCAGGCCGACTTCGCCAAAGCCGCAACCGAGCTTGAACTGCTTCGCAAGAAGCACTCCGAGAACAAACAAACACTGTATTTGCTCGCTGATTGCTATCTGAGGTTGGGAAAGTACCGCGCGACGATCCAGCTTCTTGATCCGGTCTATCAAAGCAGTCCTGACGACTTAGCGGTAGATTATGCGCTCGGCACCGCTCTGATTCAGAATGGTCAAATGAAGAGAGGCGAGATCGTCATAGACCGGGTCCTGAAGAACGGAAACTCTGCAGAGGCCAATCTGCTGATCGGAGCGGCGCAGTTCGCGGCAGGAGACTTCAAGAAGGCCGCTGAGACGCTCAACCGTGCGCTTCAAGCCAATCCGAATCTACCCGGTGGCTGGACTATCTACGGGAGAGCTCTAATCGGCAGCGGCGACAACGAAGGTGCAAAGTCAGCGCTCCGTCACGCTCTCGATGCCGATCCGAACGACTTCGACGCCAACCTTCGCTTGGGCGGTATGCTGCGCCATGACGGCGAGAATGATGCCGCCGCGCCTTATCTAACGCGCGCATTACAACTGCGCCCCGAATCTGCGCCGGCACAGCTTCAGATGGGCGCGCTGAACGCAAGCACGGGACATCTGGAAGAAGCCCGTAAGCAACTCGAAGCAGTTGCAAAGCGCTGGCCTGACTTTCTGGAAGCTCATGTTCAACTCGCCAGCCTGTACGCGCGCATGAATCTCCCGGAAGAAAGCGCGCACGAACGCAAGATCGTGCTGGCTTTGAATGCCAAAGCGCGCCGCGAAGGCCCGCAGCCGCAGGAATAGCGTCAGGATTACTGGGGCTCTTTTACTTGCAGAACTTGATCAGCAGGAATGCTTTTAAGGGTCTGCACGGTACCCGACGGCCAGCGAATTTCAACCTCATCCACCACTTTCGCATTAGCTAATCCAAAATGCACCGGCCCCGCGCTAGATGAGGCATAGCCGGAGGCTGTTGTCATGTGATTGAACTGAGTCTTGCCACCGGCGCTGACCTTGATCTTCGCTCCAATGCCGTCGCGGTTGCTCTTCGTCCCTTGGAGCGAGATTTCCACCCAGTGACTATTACCAGGACTATCGTTGATCCAGATTTCCGCTGGAGCGCTTAAGGCGGTCACCACGATATCCAGTTTGCCGTCGTGATTGAAGTCTCCAACTGCGGCTCCGCGGTGCCTGCGAGGTGGCTGCTGCGCGAATCCGGCCTCAGCAGTGAGTGCATCCCACTTTCCGTTCGTCAGATTTCGAAACACAGTGTTGTTCTGATCCACAAGAATTCGGCTGGCCATGTTCGGTGAGGCCACGTCGCCACGGCTGACGAACACGTCTTTCCAGCCGTCATTATCGAAATCCGCAATATTCACACTGTACCCCGACATGGGATTGCTCAGAGTTGTCATGCCACTGCGCGCCGTGATCTCCATGAAACCACCCTTCCCGGTGTTCTGATAAACCGGAAAAGTTTCGTTCTGCAGGGCTGCAATGGTGATATCAGGAAGTCCGTCATTGTTGAGATCGCGAAAATCCGTACCCATCCCCGAGATTAGATTGCCATGTTCCGGCAGAGCAACTCCGGCCTCGAAGGCCACCTCATCGAATCGGTTGTTACCTTTGTTGTGAAACAGAAAGTTGAAGAGCTTGTCGTTAGCAACAAAAATATCGGGTAGCCCGTCTCCATCGTAGTCCGCCACCGCAACGCCCATGCCTTTTCCCGGATGCGAGCGAATGCCCGCTTTCTCTGAAATGTCTTCGAACCTTCCATTCCCTTTGTTGAGGAACAGTTGGCTAGGCAGTTCTTTGTAAAATTTGGGATGACAGTATTCCGGCTTGCCGTTGAACTTGCAGTCAGGCTCTTTCTTATCGTTCCAACTCAGATAGTTGACGACGAAGAGGTCCAGCAGCCCGTCATTGTTGACGTCCAGCCATGCTCCCCCCACCGACCACAACGGGCCAAACTGCTTGTCAGGCAGGCCTAGTCCTGCCTTCTCGGTCACATCGGTGAACGTCCCGTCCCCGTTGTTGTGGTAGAGCGTGTTTCGATAGACGCCACCTACAAAGATGTCGTCGTAGCCATCGTTGTCGTAGTCACCGATGGCAACCCCTACATCGAACTCGGTTCCCTTCAGGCCCGCCTTCTCCGTAACGTCGGCAAACGTTCCGTCGCCATTGTTTCGGAACAAATGGTTCCAGTATTTAGGAGAGTCCTTCTGCAAGGTGTCGATGTTGGCCCCATTGGCGAAGAAAATATCGGGGTTCCCGTCGCGGTCGAAATCGAATACGGCTACACCGCCAGCCATCGTCTCCGGCGCATGTCTCTGGGGAGTCTCGCTACTGTCCAATGAGAATGCGATCGGGTGGAATGAAAAGTGGATTGGAGCCTTAGTCTCCTGCGGCCTCATTCCAGGCGTAGCCAAGAAGATCAGAGCGAGCCATGAAAGGCTTTTCGGAGGCACCCTACCGCTTCGGTTCACTCGTTTTATCGTCCCGTGTGGTACCGCCGTTGGATTCGGAGCGGCTCAGTTTTTCGATCTCAGCTTTCTCGCGTTTTGCATCATCTGCTCGTCCAGCTGCTTTGTAAGCGCGCATCAGATCCCAATGGATCCTTGTGTTCAGCGAATCATCGTCGCGAGAAATCTCGAATTCCTTCAGCGCACCAGCCAAGTCGCCGTTCGCCTGTAGAGCTTCCCCCGCAAGCATATGCGGCGAAGCGCGTTTCGGATCGAGTTTTGCGGCCTCCTGAGCCAGTTGCAATGCTTCATCATTCTGCTGCTGCGCCAGATACTGCTCCGCCAGCCTGACGCGGGCCAGCACGTGCGAGGGAGAGTTCTGGAGCTCAAGCTTCATCTCGCGGACCCCGTCGTCGGGATGCAGTTGCATCAGGTACGCGCCATATAGAAAGTGAACGCCCGGCTCATGGGGATAGAACGCGACCAACTGCTTGAATTTCGTATCCGCATCTTCGTAGTGCTGAGTTTGCGAAGCCACGATGGCATCTCCGGCCAGGTGGACTAAATCACGCCGGTCCGCCGGAATCTCCGCCGGAAGGAAAGGGAGCCTCAGTCCAGCAAGCCCGGCAGGCTCAGTCAACTGAGAACTCTGGGGATCTGACGAAAGCATCCTTACCAGCATATCCATGCTGTCATCGTAGTGCTCAAACCGAGTCAGCAGAACGGCTGCAAAATAGAAGACAGACTGCGCGAGTTCTTGTCGATCTCCCATTCCGACCGCCATCGCTCTCTGAAGATGGGCAAGCGCACGCGAATACTCTCTGGTCTGAAACTCGCTCATGCCGAGCAGGGCCCATCCCGGACCGGCATCCGGACGAAGCGTCATGAATTGTCGGAGGGTATCTCTGGCATCGGCATACTGCTCCTTCTCGTAAAGCAGAGTTGATAAGAACCACACGCCCTGTTCCCAATCCGGCCGCTTAACGAGAGCGCTCTTATACAACCGAATGGCATCGTCATTGCGGTTCTCGTCGCGCGCGCGCTCCGCTTCCCGCGATAGTTGTTCGAAGCTGACACGTGTCGAACTTGCCGCTTGGTCAATCGCAGCGATTGGGCGACTTGGAAGGACAATCAAGAAGATGGCAATTGCAGCCGCACCAATCATCGCGTCTTCTCCGAGGTGCCGGCATTAAGCTTTTCCTGAGGAGGGGCAAGAACACCCTCTTTGCCTTTCAGCCGCAGAAAGGCAGCCGATTCAGCCTTCGCTTCCTGCATGCGCCCTAGCCGGCTATAGACGATCGCCAGATGGCTCCGTACTAATGCGCTATCCGGTGCTAATCCTTTTGCAATCTCGAGTTCCCCAGCACTGACTGCATTTTGACCTTCTGCCATTAGGACGCGACCGAAAACTTGGTGCGCTTCCGAGTCCTTAGGCGCAAGATCGACTGCCTTCCTGGCCAAAGTCTCCGCTTCCGCCACATCATTCTTGTCCAAGTCGATACCTGCCAGCGCCAACATGGCCGGAACGTGCTCGGGAGAGATCTGGAGTTCTTGCCGGTACTCGCGCTCCGCATCTGGGGTCTTCCTTTGACCAGTGAAGATCGTCCCTCGAAGGTAGTGCACTTCCGGTTCTTTGGGATAGCGCAATGCAAGGCGATCGGCGTATTCGTCGCTGCGGTCAAATCCCGGCGGCGATTGCGCGGAATAGAGAGCAGCTTCGCCGGCGAGCCACACCATTTCCCGCTTTTCCGGCGCGTAGTTCCCGGGGAGGTCTCGTATACGCAGGGAAGCCAAGCCCATCGCTTCGGCTAAAGCTGGGTCTGGACCAATTTTCTCCGCCTCAGTGGCCAGCAGATAAAGAGCCTGCACGAATTTGCCATCCCTTGTTAGCAGCAAGGCAAAGTGAAAAACCGACACATCAATCGACTGTGGACTGCCGGGCCATCCGGCACGAGCCCACGCACGGAAGTGGCTAAGTGCACGGTCGTAGTCATGAGTTTCATATTCGCAGAGACCGAGAAAGGAATAGGCGGCACCGGGCTTGGGCGCACTCGCGGCAAACCGCTGGAAAGCTGTCTTCGCTTCTGGGAATCGGTCTTGGTCGTAAAGCAGCGTCCCTAAGGACCACCAACCCTCAGTCCATTGCGGACGCAAGCGGACACCTTGCGTGTAAAGGTCTATGGCATCGCGGATACGATCCGCGGATCGTGCCGCATCTGCTTGTTTGGTAATCTGCTCGAAACTTTCTTGAGGATGGGAAGAGGCCAAACCTGATGTCGCCAATAAAAGGACGAGGGAAAGCCGCCTCAAAACCATGAGAAAAGAATACAGGGGGTGGCTCTCGCGGGGCCACCCCCTACAGCTGGCGATTCTCAGAATGAGTACTTCGCGCCCACTTCCAGAATCCGGTGGCCGTAATGATAGTTGGCGTACCCGAATGCCTGGCAGTTTATTCCCGGACACGGATGGTTCGGGTCTGTGGCATTAGACAAAACACCATTCGAGAAACTCATTTTCAAGTTGTTATCACCGTTGTTGAACGATAGCAAGTCATGGTTCAGGAAGTTGAAGGCAGCGATCCGGAATTCGACGTTCTGATGCTCCGTGATCTGGAAGCTCTTTAGTAACGTCAAATCACTGTTCCAGAACATTGGGCCGGCGATGTACGGAATACGTCCATTGCCGATTTCTCCCGGACCTGGTAAGGAGAAGCAATTCGGGTTGATGAATTGGTTCTTCTTCAAGCCTTGGGTTGGATTGCAGGTGATGTTTGTGTACAGGTTGACATCAGGCGTACCCAATAGCGCAACCGATCCGGCAGTGCCTGTGAGGCCGAAATTCAGGCTGGTGCCTCCGCCGTTGCCGCCCGCCCCGCCGCTAGCGGCGGTCACCTGTGAGCCACTCTCAACTTGCGTGATTCCGGAGATCTGCCAGCCGTTGGCTACACCGCGTAGGAACGAGTTGTCGGCGTGAGTCCTCGGCAGATTGAGAACGTAAGAGGCGCTGAACACATGTGCCCGATCCAGCGGCAGCACCGACCAGTATTCGCGCACACCCCAATCGGCCAACGCACCGCTCAGTCCTCCATTGTTGACTTGAACACCGTCTCCAAGGGCTTTAGCCCAAGTGTAGTTCGCCTGTAATGTCAGCCACCCAACACTGCGGGTCAAACTGGTTTGCAAAGCATCATATTGCGCCTTTCCCGCAGTAACACTTTGCGTGATGTTTTGATAATTCGAGAACGGACGATAGGCCTGCTGACAGAACCCATCTGACGGCCCCGATCCCTGCTTACAAACGAATCCCGGGGCGTTTAGAGTCCCCAAAGGCACGGGATTGATGTTTACCGTCCCCTGCAGGAAGTCGGTATGGTTGCCGACGTAGGAGAGTTCAAGCCTGAATTTGTTTGGCAGCTGCTGGTCAACGGTCAAACTGTAACTGGTGATCAACGGCTGCTCGTCATTCTTCGGATCCATCGTGCTGAAACCGGAGTTTGTGAAGTTCACCTGTTGCCCGAAGACCACAGGGGGCGCGCAGTTCGCGGGAGCAGTCCCTACTGCCGTTGCGGTGCAATTTCCCGAGGCGTGGGTGTCAAGCATCTCCCAAGTGGCGCAGTTCTGCACATTAAATCCACACGACCATCCGACGGAACCCTGCGCGGTCTGTGCCGGGCCTGTGTAGGAGTTGCTTTGGACGGAATCATATGCACGGTACTTGCCCCAGCCGCCGCGGATGACCGTTCTCCCCGTCCCGAATACATCGATAGCCGCGCCCACCCGTGGCGAAAAGAAAAACAGGCGGCTACTCGTGCCCGAGAGCGGGATGTTGCTGTCGATGCTGTGCCACTGAATGCCGGAATCTAGCGTGCCGGCGTTATACGCGGCGGGGTTGAACACTGCAATGCCCCACGAATTATTCGCATACGGTTTGGCGTAATGCTCAAAACGCATTCCGTAGTCGACGGTGATGCGCCGTGTCAATCTCCAGTGATCCTGGGCATAGAAAGCCGCAACGTTCTGGGCCAAGTTGGTCGGTGGGGGCAGCGCCTGCTCGAAGTAGCCGTCGTTGCCAATGCCCATAAGCATGTCTGCATAATTGTTTCCTGTGACGTTGTTCCAGGGGTCATAGGTGAGCACTCCCATAAACTGCCCCCAGTTGTCCTGCTTGTTATAAGTATGCTCGTAGAAGAAGCCAGCCTTCATGGTGTGGGTATTCCAGACCTTGGTGACGTCGCCCGCAGCACTGGGAATCCCTTTTAGGGCAATCATGGTCGGGTGATAATCGTGGCCGACGTCGCCAAGATTGGCAATGCTTTGATTCCAGCTGAGAATCGCTGGCGTATCCGCGTTGGCGAAGACCCCCGTAAGCGGGAAATTCAGATTCTTTCGCAGTATCTTGTTCGGGCTTGCGGGACTGCTCGGGAAGTTGATTTTGGTATACCCGAAGCGCCCCTCGGCGGTCAATGTAGGCGAAAACACGTGGACGAAGTTGACGGCCGCAAAATCGGACCCGTTTGCTCCAATGGTCGCGCTGGGCGCAGGAACAACCCAGTCCCCAGGGTTATTCCACAAGCCCAGGGGCATGTTCGCAGTTTCGCGCTGCCGGCTCCAGCTTACATACAGTTTAGTGTTGTCCGTAATGTTGAGGTCGCCGCGGACAACGTTCTGCCAAGAGTTCTGTTGTTGGGTGACGACGGCAACGTAGTTGTAACCGTTTGCGTCGGGAACAGCGCTGGTGGGAGCCGGCAGGTAATCCTTCATGAGGAGCAGGGCGTTGGGGTCGATGCACTGGGAAGAGAGAACGCCACCCGAGATCGAACAGCCATTTGCTGCCCTGTCGTCGAATCCAAAGCGAGAGCCTGCCGCCGGAGCCGTCGGGACGGTGTTCATGGCAAAGCGCCCGACTGACGCATACGCACTTTGATTCAGAGCGCTGAAGTCGCCATTCAGCATCGCGTCGGTCGGAACAAAGGCACGGTCGATGCCACCATCAATCTTCTGGCGATAGCTCTCGAACGAATCGAAGAAAAATACCTTCTTTCGCGCTTTATTGAAACTTGTTCCCGGAATCAAAACCGGCCCACCGATGGCGAACCCAGGATAGTAGTAAGCGCTTGGGCCTTTCAGTTGCCCGGGCGTGAAGCCATTGCTGGGATCTGACTCGATTCCCTTGTTAAAGGCATCTTCCGCATTCATGGCACCGTTACGCGCGTAAAAATGAGCATCGCCATGGAAGGCATTGCTACCAGAGCGGGTAACAGTATTCACCACGATGGGGCCCTTCATGTTTTCGGCTGCGAAATTCGAGGTCAGTACCTTAACTTCCGAAATCATGTCAGGGTTGGGATTGACCGGTGTGGCATTACCGGCAGCGCCGGGATCAAAGACATTCTGTCCATCCTGGGTAATCGCGATACCCTGTCCACTTTGGCCGTTCACACTCACCCCGGCCAACCCGCCAGCGCTATTGCCTACAGCGAAACCGTTGATGCCAACCACTTCGCCGCTGTACGCCAACTTGTTGACTCCGCCGTTGGCGCTTAAAGCCGCTCCCGGGAGAATCTTCAAATACTCCGTCGCATTACGGCCAACCAGTGAGAGCTCATTCAAATCTTTGGCCGTGATCAGGTCGGACTTCTCGCCGCTGTCAGTAATCGCAACCTCGCCAGCCGCAGCGCTGACCTCGACAGTTTCGGATTCAGCTCCCACCTTCAGACTGATGTTCACTGTTTTGTCATCAGAACTGTTCAAGACGATTCCAGTCGCCTGATATTTAACGAAGCCCTTGCCCTCGGCAGTAATGTTGTACGTGCCGGTGGGCAACTGGGTGGCAGAAAAGTACCCGGCACTGTTTGTGATCAGCTGCCTGATAACCTTAGTGCCGCTGTTTTGAACCGTCACTTTAGCGCCGGACACGACCGCGCCGGTGGTATCGGTAACAGTACCCGAAAGGTTAGCAAAGATCGACTGTGCGGTTACGACTTGTGGACGCACGACGCACAATACGGCCGACGCCACTAGAGCGGAGACCGTCAGGAAAGTTTTGACCCAATTAGCGCGGGAATTCATGGAACGCCTCCACGTTGAGCCTGTTTCAGACTCGAGGGATTGCGGGGCTGTCACTTCGCGGGAACCAGCCCGTCTTTTGGATTGAAAACTGCACAAAATTGGCAATAGTAAAAAAGCACTATTTCCTACTGTCGCTTTTTAACGTTGGCCCATGAACGCTGTCAAGCCAAAAAAACGATTTTTCTTTGCAGCGAAAACGTTTTCGCCGTCTGTGAAACTTTCGACTGGAGCCTCTTCGCTCCTGCCTGTCGCCCCACGACCGAAAGATACATTTGCAATGCTTCGGATGAATCGGGAAAAGCTCACCGAACGAAACGGACGAGACACCAACTCCGGGACACGGACGACGTCGGCGCCACGCGAGTCCGATCCTCCGAAAAACATGTCCGAAGCGGAGGAGCGTCTTCCGATAGACGCCGTTAGTGACATTCTGGTGCTGGGACAATCGAACCGCTTCCGCCCTCCACTCTGTCACATTTCATCTCAAATTAAATGGTAACGTTACCAACACCCGGTGTTATAGTGCTTCTGTACTAGCCTTGTCAAGAACAAAAGTAGACAAAGCCGCGTATTGCCCTAGAAACTAGCTAACTGAAGACATTCATGTCTAGAAAACGTTCGGGTATCACCATTGCCGATGTGGCCAAGCATTGTGGCGTCGGCGTCATGACTGTTTCGCGTGTCATAAACGGTGGCAATCTTGTGAGTGCCGAAACAGCCGCACGAGTTCGGTCCGCGATCAAGAAACTCGGCTACCAGCCCAACGAAGCGGCAAGAATGCTAAAAGGGCGGATCTCGAGGACGATCGGGCTGATCCTCCCGGACTTGTCCGACACCTTCTTCTCGGTCTGTGCGCACTCTGTACAGCAATTCGCGGCCAAGCGAGGCTATACGACCGTCCTTCTCGCTTCCGAGCGGGATGCCAACATGGAAGTAGCCGAACTGGCGATGCTCAAGGCGCGAAGCATCGCCGGGATTTTGATCTTCCCCTCAAGTGAAGCTTGCATTCCAGGATTGAAATCGTTTTCGGCAAATGGCACTCCGGTTGTAATGATCGACCGCACCTACGCCGGTGTCGATGCGGGGCAAGTGGTGGTCGATAACCGTGGCGGAGCCGAAAAGGCCGTGGCCCATCTTCTTGAGCATGGCCATAACAACATATGGTGTGTGGGCTACGACAAGAAATATAACTCCATTAGCCAACGAATAGCCGGTTATGAGGCCGTTCTCCGACAAGCCGGCCTCAGGCCAAAGTTCGTCATTGTGGATGAAGCCGACCAGATTGCTCCGAACCTGATACCCCAGATCCAGTCATCAGAACTCCCCATTGCGATCTTCGCCTTGAATAACGTTACCTCGCTGTGTGTACTGCAGGTCCTTCGGCAACGAGGAATCAGTGTGCCACGTCAGGTTGCGGTAGTTGGGTTCGACGATTTCGAGTTCGCTTCCCTGCTCTCTGTACCGCTAACTGCGATCCGTCAGCCCGCTGACGAACTTGGACGGAGTGGGACGCGTCTACTCTTCGAGATGATGGGAGCGAATGCCCGGACGCATGAGCCGGCTCGAATAGTCCTGCCGACGGAACTTGTCATTCGTAATTCTTGCGGATGTCAGGTCATTCCGTACCAGACTGCGGATAGAGTTGGGGCATCCGATGCTATCGAGCAGAGTGCAGGAGTTTAGCGCAGGGTACCCAACGAGAATTGAGCATATTCCGACGCGTTGTCATTTGGATATCTGTGGAAACGACGCGATCTTCCGGATACCTTGACCTTCCGTTACCTCGTAGAGAGCATCGGCAGATACATTTTTGAAGTTCTGGGTCGTCCCGCTCGGCCAACGCACTTCCACCTTTCCCATCATTGCGTCTGGACCAAGCCCGAAATGCAGGCGTGAGTCGTTCGTCGAATTGTAGCTTCCGCCTCCACGCACTTCGTCCATTTGCGTCATCGAGCCGGTTGAGACAATGACGCGGGCGCCAATCGAGAGGCGATTGCTCTTGGTTCCTACCAGCCGAAAGAGAACTCTGTGGTTCGAATTCTGGGTCTCATTAATGAAGAGAGACGGTGGCGCATTCACATTAAAGACCACCATATCGAGGTTGCCGTCGTCGTTAAGGTCCCCAAATGCTGTGCCCCTGCGCGACTGCAATGGTCCGGTGTTAAGGCCGGCAGAATCGGCAATCTCCTCGAAAGTCTTCCCCTGAACGTTCCGGAAAAGTTGGATGGGCTCGCGGAATTTGATCTCGTTTTCTAATTTATCCATTAAAGAAGAGAAGTTGCCGTTCGCGACGACAACGTCAGGCCATCCATCATTGTCGAAATCTCCGAAACCGACGCCCCACTTCACAGGCGGAGTCGTCGGTTGCGCTAACTTGGCGGCACTGGCAACGTCTCGGAAATCAACGCCCTCGTTCCGATATAAGCTAAGCGGCTGCCTGCTGTAGCGCGAGGTCAGAAGATCGAGCTTGCCATCGTGGTCGAAGTCACCGAAATCACCGGCCATGTTGCCGAATCGTTCCCCGTGTGGTCCCAAGGCAGTTCCGGAGAGAATCCCGTCTTCTTCAAACGTGCCGTTGCCCTTGTTGTGATACAGGTAGTTGGGACCCGCATCATTCGTGACGAAGAGGTCGGGCCAACCATCGTTGTCATAGTCTCCCCAAACCACTCCCATACCGTGAAGTTTCCGCGGATCGCCGACTCCCGCTTTTTGGGAGACATCTTCAAACGTTCCATCTCCCCGGTTCCGGAAAAGGAAGTCGGTTTCGCCTTGCATCTCGTCTGGCATTTGCAGAATCACGGATCGATAACCCGTGGCCCGAGGATCAGGAGGCGGCAGATGGGCCAAGTCCGCCTGTACATACCGCGCCACGAATAGATCGGGTTTCCCGTCCCGATCGTAATCGGCCCAGGCGGCACCGGTGCTAAACCCTCCCACTTTCACACCCGCTTTCTCGGTGACATCTTCAAAGCGGCAGCCACCAAGATTCTTGTACAGCACGTTGTGCCCGAATCCAGTTACGTAAAGATCGGCCAAACCATCGTTATTAAAGTCGCCAACCGCGATTCCCATCCCCCATCCTCGCGTCGTGAGTCCGGCTGTGCCAGTAACGTCGCTGAAATGCAGACCGCCCTGCCCGCCATCTTGGCGATAGAGGGTAATCATGGGGTCGCCGCCCGCCAGATATCGCTCGGTGGTCGAGTCGTTGACGACGGCGATGTCGAGTTTTCCATCGTTGTCGCAATCGAATAGCGCAATCCCGCCTCCGCCCATCGTTTCTACGATGTAGCGCCTTTCAGACGAAGAGTGCGGAACGTTTGTCAGGCCTGCTTGAAGTCCCACATCTCGGAACTTGACTAGAAAGCCGACGGAATCGCCTGCTTGCTGGGGAGATGCCACGGAATTTGAAACCGAGGTCTCACGCGAAACCTGCTGCGATACTTGACCTCCTTCCACGACGGAGACGACCACGAAAACCACGAACGCTCCCAATAGTCCACACGCTACGAATCTCATTGTGTTAGCGGCTCTTATCCGAGCTGCCTGGCCATTCCATGTAGTCTTTTTCTTTGTCGATAGCATGGCTGACCGCTGATTTTGCCTATCCCAGACCTGTAAGGTTCGGAGACCGGAACCGCAGGCTTCATAAATTCTAATGCCCCAGCGGAAAGAGGTTCGCGTCTCCCGGACTCTCCCAGTTCCTGATCGTTTTAAGTGATATCCGAACCCAGGCAACTCCGCAGAACGGATGGTCGTCTAAAATCCGCTCCACAAGGTCCTCCTCCATATCCTGCCATCTGTCCGCAAGTTGTCGAAATTTTGACAAAAAGTCCCTTGGCGAATCGGGTGGAATGGGATATGTTGGCCGACATCAAAATTTTCGGGTCTGGGGTCTCGAAGCCATGTTCCCGAAGGGAATGTGTCTATTCGCGAGGCTATCATCGCTCCCCCTGTTCCGCAGTTGTCGTGATTTAGGAAACGGATGGTGTCTCGGTGACCCGCAAGGAAACCAGCCATGAAGCGCCGTTTCTTTCTGCCCATACTCGTCGTTGGCCTTTTCGCCTGTGCCAGCTTGTCCGCCACGGGGCCGCTGGACGTTCAACCGTTGCCTGCGGCTAGCACGGTCTCGCCGTCCGAGGACCGAGCGAGTTCTCCTCAGGACTTCCCGATCCCCGGTCCGCTCCGTTCGTTTTTGCGGATGGCCGGTATCAGCCAGCAAATTCCGGTTGCCGAGGTTCTTCCTTCGTTAAGTTGGAATGTATCTGCGCTGGGCTTTCAAGGAAGTGATAGGCCGACCGAATTTCTCGTTCTCCTGAAGAGATATGTTGTCCAAGCGAGAGAGCTATCGGAACTTGCGGGAGGCGATGGGGTCATTCGCGTCTCCAACTGCGAGGAGGCAAAGCCGCTTCTTCGTATCCTCGGCTACCGAACTCTCGGTCAATGCGGAGAGCAAGGTACTTCACTGCTGACAGCCGATGCGGAACGGGCCTTTCTCACCGTGGATTCAGGGTTCCCGCTCACTGATTTGGAACAGACCCTTTCCGGGGGCAAACCCTTCGAATATCCGTACCCATCGACGCGAGTCCCAGTGCTGTTCGCCGAGAATGATTGGACTACTGCGAGTTCGAAGAATCACATCGAGAGAAGCAGGGACCTGTTAGATACGATTTTGGAAGATCGGTCCATGTCCAGGCTGTATTGGGCCGTATCCAAGATGGACCCGCAAACCGCGATCTATCTGCGACAAAATGTCGGAATTCGGAAGCTGCTCGCCTATGCGCCTTTGCTCGATTTCTACGGGACCCACCTCTGCATTCGGAATGGTCATGTCCTGGTGCCGGGCGGATCTTCGGCGGAGCGGGCGTGGGAGGATCTGGCCGGGGCAAGCCCCGCTGCTCCAGCTGAATTCATTCCCAGATTGCTGTTAAAAGACAAGGGCTGGTTGGTCGCGTACTTCGATGTGCTCTCGATCGTGAACAGCAAGCAACAGACCGAGTTCACAGAACCCAAGCGCTTACATCGTTTTTACGATGCATTACGACCCCCAGATCGGTCTTCAAACGCAGCCAGGGGCGTATTCAGGCCATCGCCATGGCTGCTGCTCCTCGTTAGTCAGACCCACTGGGATCAAAATGCACAGCCCTCGGTTCCGGGCAGCCTCGATGTATGGAAAGAATTCTTAAAGAAGGATAGTTCCCGGGCAGTACGCGAGCGAGAGAAGAATTATCCCGCGAAGACTCCTGAAGAGCTTCTGGAGGCAATGTTCGCCCGAGCTCGCAAGGAAACCGATACTGGCACCTTGCAGGCTTACATTACGCTGGTCGATCTGGACAGTAAGCGGTCTCCTGCACATCGTTTATCTCCTGAAACCGCGCGTCTGATGATCCAGAAATTCGCAGACTATAGCGACCAATATCGCGTCTTCTCCGAATTTCCAGAGCTCAGCGATGCCTCCATCTCACTTTTTCTGGAAACGGCAGAAGAACTGGCAAAGGTCCCGAATGCCGTGCGGGCGAATGCGCTCGGCATCATGCAAGCGAATATTGGCCTCTGGCAGATTCTTGCCAGGCAGGGCCAAATAGCGAGTGCGGATCTTGACGACTCGTGGCAGAACGCCGTCAAGCCGTTCGCGCATATCCGCGCGGCGAGTGAACTGTACGACGCCGCGAGAAACTCTTTGTCTCAACTGTCTCGTGCCTCAATTGGTAAGACTGCCATTTCGCAAGATGACCTGATTGAGTTGCTGGCCGGCCCGCGCCAAACGACTATTGAGGGAAAGCGAATCCACCGCGAGATGGCCGATCGAATCCGGTCGGTCCTGAACGGACAGCGAATCGTCTCCCTCGACACCTTGACCGTGCTTGGCGACGCACTGAAGAGCAAGGAAAGCGGCACGACTCCGCCCGATTACCTCTTCAATGTGGCTGGCGAACTTCACGAATTCGAGATGCCCCAACCAATGTTCACGAAGGGCGAAAGAGAGGAGTGGGCGGCCAGAATCTACAACAACCATCACACCGATCTGCAGATGCGCAGCAACGTAGGAGCCATCCTCAAATCTCCAAAAGCTTCGCGGTCTCAGATCGAGGATGCACGCGGGCAACTTACCTCATTTCTTCGAGACACTCTGGTCGCGTTGAATTATGCCTACTACGAGCCCCCGGGTGCACAGGCATTGCACAACAATCCATTGTTCGTTCGCTCTCATGATTTCGCGGGTGAGACGGTGGAGGGCATCAAGTCACTTTGGCAGGCCCCGCAGCTGTTTGGTGTGGGCTATCCTGCCGGCGGCGGCGCTCACCTGGTCGGTTCATTGGCCGATCTGCCTTACGTTCTCGCGGACCTCGAACAGGACTTCATCGCCCCCAAGAATACGCAGGCTCTCATCTGGAAAGAGTTGGTTCCAAGTCTCTTGACCAGCGCGGTTCTTCCCCGCTGGTGGAATGTAAGCTCAACTGAAATGCACGCAGTCACTCTCTACCAGAAAGCGGGTGAGGAGTTGCTTACTGCATCAGCAAATGATGAGGGGCTGCGGAACAAGGTGATGGCAATTCTCTCGGATCGCGTTCTGCCGCGGCGGTCCGGAGAAGTGGAAGAAGCGATGCGTGCGGGACAGGTCTCGGACATCATTTCAAAAATGATGCCAGCCGATACCTTCTATTTGGCTGCGGAATTCGAACGTAGATATCCGAATGAGGAGGCATCGTCGGGAGACGCCGGTCAGGAACTGGCAAGATTGCGAGAGCACCATCCCGAAGAAGTAAGTTGGAAACGATTGTCGCAAGACTTCGGAGTCCCGCATCCGACCTTGGGCCAGACCTATGCGCGCGAATTGCTCAACGTGCCGCCTTTGCCGGCATTCTCAGGCTATGCCAGCCGCCTCTTGGGTGAATCCTGGGATTCTTCGAACCTCTATTGGGCTCGTCTTGCGGATGAAACTGGGCGGTCGCCGGCCGAACTGAATGTGTTGGTTCCTGAGCTGACCGAGCGAATGGTGGAAAAGATTTTCGCCACTGATTTTGAAGACTGGCCGGCAATCCTTCGAGCGATGCGCGAGGCTGGCGATGAATTTCGACAAAACAAAATGGCCTTACTTACTGAGAGACCGGCCCAGTAGCCGGCGAGGACTGTTTGAAACGGGTGGAAGATAACGGCGGAGTCAGGATGTTTTCGCCGAACAGGAGCGTAGCAATCATGAGGCGCAATTTCCTTCTTTTCCTTTGTGTGGTTCTAACCTTGGGTTCCGGCCGCAGTGGAACGATGAATGGCCAAGACAGTTCTGACTTCCGGGTCGTGGTCAGCATGGTCCAACTTAATGTTGCTGTCACCGACAAGAACGGCAACTACATTACGGGTCTTCACCCTGAAGATTTTGTGATTAGTGAAGACGGTATCGCTGAGAAAATGGCGACGTTTGCCGAAGGCAGCGCACCCGCTCGGAGTGTCGGCGGGGCGGAGGTACCGGTTGCTCAGCCGAGCGAGGGCGGAAGTGATGGGACGCTAAATTCGATGATAGCCGGCTCGGAGATTTTTGTTCTCTTTGATACCAGCAACTACATGTATCGCGACTTCGTGTTTGCTCAGGACGCGATCGCGGAATTTGTGCGTTCCCTGGGAAGCGCTGACAAGATTGCTTTCTATTCCTACAGTCGCGACCTGTTGCGCGCCACGAGTCTGACCGCCGACCGCGGACAAGTCTTGCGCGGCGTCCGCTCGACTGTCGCTGGAGACTCTGCCGCTCTCTATAACGCTCTGTTGCTCACGGTGAAGGACGCAGCACAAACTACTGGCAGACGATTTGTGGTCGTGTTTTCCAATGGGCCGGATAGTTCCAGCGTGGTTCCACCCGAGGACGTAGCCGAAATGGCCCAGTCAGCAGGCGTTTCTGTCTACATGATCAGCACGCAAGAAGCCAAGCTGGAGCCGATATCCACTGCGGTTTTCGAGCGCATGACTGCACAGACCGGTGGCAAAGCATATTTTGCCAAGAGTTGGAAAGACGAGCGCCGCGCCTTTGCCTCCATCCGCGACGACCTCGCACATCTGTACAACCTGAGCTACTACCCGAAGGCGAATCCGAACACCGGCTGGCGCTCGATCACTGTCAAGCTCGCTGGCGAAAAGTATGGCAAGTACAAGGTGCGGACTCGCAACGGATATCGTCTGCAGCCGACGCGCTTTTCTGCCCCTCG
>Ga0126370_10000228_pt1 | contig 21290 bp, 12 predicted proteins | sample PanSoiMetaPlot_3_FD_92586 | JGI IMG/M metagenome (GOLD analysis project Ga0126370, IMG submission 92586) | Tropical forest soil microbial communities from Panama - MetaG Plot_3 | ecosystem: Environmental > Terrestrial > Soil > Tropical forest > Bulk soil | place: Panama | collected 2016-02-17 | reverse complement strand
GGAAGACACCTGGAAGGCTCGCAAGAACTTGACTCTAACGCTGGGACTCCGCTGGGACGACAGCGGTAATCCTTGGTCCAAGAGCGCGACCACGGTGTTCGGAAACTTCTACCTGGGACCGGGCCAGACCATCAATCAACAGGTCGCCAACGGGTTTGCCAAGGGAACGCACAACGCGTTGAATCATTCGGTAAACAACCTTCTCAGCCCTCGCGTTGGCTTCGCATGGGATATCGCCGGCGACGGGGATTGGGTAGTACGAGGTGGTGCAGGACTTTATAACAATTGGTTGACGCAAGCCAATGTGCAGGAAGAATTCCGGGGCAGTCCCCCCGGTCCGGTCTCGCCGAACTTCACCTCCGGAACGCCGACGCCTCCGTTATTTGTGCTAGGCACGGGTGGTAAGCCGCCGTTCGGGTTTACTTATCCGTCTCTAGCAGGATCACCGATTTGCCCAACCCTCGGCCTCAGTGGCTGCCTAAACTCACAGGGCGGGATTGTGGGCGGCAACTTTAATATTGGCGCCATCAATCCGAACCTCAACTCGCCGAAGGCGGTGATTTGGTCGTTGAGCCTGGAACGTAAGATGGCTCGTAACTACTCACTCGGAATCGGCTATTCCGGTTCGCACGGCTACAACATGGTGGGCGGCGGTGATCAGTCGGGCATCGTGAGCTATGGCCAGGATATCAATGCCGTGGCAGGCGATTTGATCCAAAACAACAGCCTGGCGCCGACTCGCTTAAACCCCAGTTTCGGTCAGATCGGTTATACGAACAACGACCGTCATAGCAACTATGAGAGCGTTTTCTTCGAGTTCAAAGGGCGGTTCTCGCGCCGTGGCTTCTTTGACGCTTCCTATACCCGTTCACGGTCGAGGGACGATGCTGGAGCATATCCGGCGGAAGCCAATCCGGCACAGTATTACGGACCGTCTCCCTGGGACGTACCGAATCGCTTCTCTCTGACCCTCAACTACGAACTCCCTGGACTAAAGGGTGGTCAAGGCTTATGGGGACACCTTACGGGAGGATGGGGAATCAGCGGGACTAGCATCTTCCAGAGCGGTTATCCAGTCATGGTGTGGAACACCAATTCCTTCCAACCTCTCTGCTCAAATCCCAACCTGACGTGTCCCTCTGTCGGAAACAAGATAGTGGGCTTTGCCCCCAATAGCGGCGACTACAATGCCGATGGTGACAGTGCAGGCGTGGCTGGTGTGGGACTGGACTATCCGAACATCAACAGCTACAGCCAGGGGACATCGAAGGCGGCGTTCCTCAGCGGGGCGTTTTCCGCCGGGCAGTTCTCAGCGCCATCTTTGGGTAGTGAGGGAAACGAAAAGGCCAATCCTTTCCGTGCGCCGAATTTCGCGGAAACAGATGTGAACTTCTACAAGGACTCGCACATTACCGAGCGGGTTGTGTTGCAACTGCGGTTTGAGTTCTTTAATCTTTTTAATCGCGTTAACCTTACGAGCCTTGACCAGAACTTGCCCGACGGCAACTTTGGGAAAGCCACGGCGCAACAGCTGCCGCGCAACTGGCAGATTGGCGGGCGGCTGACGTTTTAAATCGCCTGCGATCTGCGGCAGGCAAGGGACCCCAGTGCTTCGCCTAGAGCGCTGGGGTTTTCTTTTGTAACCGGCGAGCCATAAGCCCGGGCGAGATGGATTTCCTGTGCGAGTCGTGTTCAGGTGAAGTATAAGAGTCCTGGAGAGCGCATGGCACAAGAGGGGAAACGCAGACATCACATCTTCGGGGTCTATGCTCCTCTGGTAGTGGTTTTCTGTGTTGCTTGGTCATATGGCCAGTCGGCAGAAAGGAGCGATGCTATCGATTCAGCTTTGCGAAGTCGGGAATTTGCGGAAGCGCTGGAGCTAATTCACTCCGCTTTGCAGGAGAACCCGACCGATTCGCGGCTGTGGACGTTGCAAGGGAAGGCCTACGCCGAAGAAAACCGGACCCAGGAAGCACTCGCATCGTTTCGCACGGCCCTGAAAATCGCACCTGACTCGCTTCCTGCTTTACAAGGCGCGGCGCAGATCGAGTTCAATGCCGGCAGCCCGCGAGCCATTCCTCTCATTGAGCGCGTGCTCAAGATGCGTCCCGGGGATGTAACCGGCCACGGTATGTTAGCGGTGCTCCAATATCAGCAAGGCGACTGTCGTGCGGCGGTCTCACATTTTGAAAAGTCTGGCTCCTTGTTTGATTCGCAGCCCAGCGCGCTTCATGCGTATGCCACTTGTTTGGTGAAACTTCGGCAATTTGACAAAGCCGCCAAGCTCTTTGAACGTAGTTTGGCTCTCGACCGGGACAACGCGGGGGAACGGCGATTGCTGGCGTCGCTCGAGTTGATGGCCCATGAGCCGCAGGAGGCCCTGAGCACATTGCAGCCGCTTTTGCAGCAGAGCAGCCCGAGCCCTAACACCCTGGAGCTAGCCGCCACTGCATATGAGGACTCGAAGGATACCCCGCAAGCGGTTGCCACGCTCGAGCGAGCGATTCTGCTCGACCCCAAAAATGTCAATCTCTATCTGGATTTTGCGAACCTCAGTTCCGCCCACGATTCGTTTCAGGTGGGCGTCGATGCGCTAAGCGATGGCATCGCCCAGCTGCCGAAGGCCGCCCCGCTTTACTTAGCGCGCGGTGTTCTCTACGTGCAGCTAGCGCTGTACGCGAAAGCCGAGTCTGACTTTGAAGTGGCGCACCAAATCGATCCACGGCAGTCACTCAGCTCCGCCGCCCAGGCATTGCTAGAAGCCCAAAAAGATGATCTGGATCGTGCTCTCGCGACGGTGCAAGCTCGGCTGGCACGAAAACCAAACGATGCCCTGTTGCTATATCTGCAGGCGGACTTTCTTTCGCAGAAGGGCGTCGGTCCGAGTACGCCGGAATTTCAGCTAGCTACCCGGTCGGCCAGGCAGGCAATTGCCCTGCAGCACACGCTCAGCGGCGCGCGCACTGTATTGGCGAGGCTGGATATGCAGGCCGGGAATTACGGCGAAGCGGTCGAAGAATGCAGAAAGGCCTTGGAGCAGAATCCCAAGGACCAGACGGCGTTGTACCACCTGATTCAGGGATTGCGGAAAACGGGAGACAAAGGTGAGATTCCTGACTTGCTGAAGCGCCTAGCAATGCTTCGTCGGCAAGCTTCCCACGAAGAGAGCGAGCGTTATCGGTACAAGTTGGTGGAAGACGATACGGCACCCAAGTAGGTTGGGCCGCGTTGTCAGACTAAGTCCTCGACAGCACGTAGGCGCTGTAGCTTTCCCGGTCGATGTTCATGAAGGGACGCATCGTTACAGCGTTTCCATCAACCGACGTTGCCAGCCAATCTCCTGATGAGGTGCTCGTGGGGTGGGCTTCGAGCAACGCTTTCCTGTCGAAGCTGGGCTGCGAATCGGCCACCGCAAACAGTACCAATGGGCCATGCAGCAGAGCCACCAGGTTGGGGTGATTGGCGTCGACAACCTCCAAGCGCAGCGGCATGGGTAATTCGATCTCGACCCGATCGCCATCTTTCCAGGTTCGCTGGATGGCGGCGAAAGTACCCGGCTGCGGTGGCTGGGAAACCCGCTTGCCGTTGACCGATAGCAGCGGATTTGGTCCCGCCCAGGCGGGAATGCGTATGTAGAGCGCGTAAGCTTTCGGCTGCGATCCTGAAACTTGAATGGCGACCTTATTGTCGAAGGGATACTTGGTTTCCTGCGTCAACCCGTAGCGTCCGCTGCCGTCACTCCATTTCACTTTCGATTGAGTGAACAGGTTCACGTAGACCCCGTCTGAAGAACGAAGATAAGTACTGATATGGTAGTCCGACGCCAGTTGTGGAAATGTTCCCGAGCAACAGGGCCATTTGTCTTTGTACCAGACTTTCTTGCCCGTGGTCGCGTAGTCGGAGTAGTAGAAGGAGGTGCCATCGGCCTGGATCGGCCAGGCTCCAAGAATGGTGTTGTAAAGCACCCGTTCCATACTGTCGCCGTATTTGGCATCTTGGGTGACGCGCAGCAAGTAGCGTGTGATCTTGAAGTGGCCGTATGCGCCGCAGGGCGTCTCGAAACTGGCATGGGTCGACGTCAGGCTGTCGCCCAGTTGGCCGCGGCCCGGCTCTCCAAATGCTTCGTCGGGGCCCCAACCGCCGGAGGCGAAGCTCTGCGTTTTAACCAGCATCTCGAAGCCGTTCTTGGCGGCACGCAAGTGTTTTTCGCTGCCCATCGTGATGTAGGCCTGCATGGCTGAGCTGAACGCGTTCACATGACTGTAGGCGTGCTCGAAGGGCAGGACGTTGTTGCCCTGAGCTAGCGGGTCGAAGTAGGTGTGATCCTCGAGGAATCTGATGGCCAGGTCGCGATAGAACGACTTTCCACTACGCTGATAGGCGAGGAAAAGGTTCTCGGGCAGGGTATAGGTTTCGTCCCAAGTATAGGAGGTGTCTTTGTGAGGACGTGCACGTTGTTCCGCGCGCGACAGCGCCTTCTCGGGAAGGTAGGCGGTAATGGCACGCGTCAGTTTTTCGTGAACGTCCATAGCCATGGGATCCTGAGCAAACTCGTGTGCGTCAATCAGACCGCAGGAAAGCTTGTCGTAGGTGTACGCTGGCAAACGGTAGTCGACAAAAAACTTTGCCTGCGAGTCGAGGGTCTCGGCGTAACCCTTCACGAGACGATTAATCTTGGCACGAGTCGGCTGGGAATTCGTAACGGCATAAGCCCGCGCGAGCGCGGAAAGATACTGACCAAAACTGTGGCCGGCGATAAATCCATGAAAGTCGGCACGCTCCAGACTGAATCCGGTTAAGTCGTACCAGCCGCCCATGTCCTCGCCGGGTGCGGGTAATCCTGCCACCTGCCGAAAAACTTTAAGCAATCGATCATCATCGAGATTCAAGAAGCGGGCATGATTCTCTTCAAACTGGCGCTTCATGGGACCATCAAGCAGTTCGACATCGGAATAAGCAAAGGGTGCGACCGGCGTATGAATCGCGACTGCGCCGCGATCCGCGGCCGAGGCAGGAAGCACGCGAGCTGCGTAGGTGGCGGCAGCAGCAGTGGTAGCGGCTTTCAGGAAAACACGGCGACTCATGGCAGGCATAGGGACGGTCCCTGGCTCTCGCTTAGCAAACGTTTACCACGCGATTCTGCTCGTCAAGCCGAGCGCTTGTCAACCTAATTTCGTCTCTGCTGACTACAATCACCGAACAAGTCAATCAACTAACCATCGACTGTTTCAGCTCATCCTCGATCTCCAAGAATTCGCTCGGCAACAGACGAAAGCTCGCCGCCCCGATAATGCCGTTGACTTGTTGGACGCTGCGGAAACCGACGATTGCCCCGGTAACCGCCGGGTGGTTGAGTGTCCAGGCAATGGCCACTTCTCCCGGCGTTCGTCCGTGCCGCTTCCCAATCGTACGCAGGTGTTCGACCAGCCTCAGATTGCGCGACAGCTGCGGTTCGTGGAAATTGGGGAGATTCCGTCGCCAGTCCTCGGGGGTAAAGTTGGCCACTCTTTCCCGCGTCATAGCTCCCGTCAAAAGCCCCGCCGACATCGGTGAGTACACAATAACGCCGATGTTATTGCGCTCGGTGAAGGGCAAAATTTCCTTTTCAATTTCGCGAGTGACAATCGAATAAGGCGGCTGCAGCGAACTGACGGGAGCGATCGCCTGGGCCCTCTTCATCTGGGCAACGCTGAAGTTGGAAACGCCGATGTATCGTGCCTTACCTTCTTTCTGCAGGCTGGCTAGTTCGGCCCATCCTTCCTCAATATCTTCGTCTGGTTCGGGCCAGTGAATCTGGTAAAGATCGATGACATCGGTCTTGAGGCGGCGCAGACTATCTTCGCATTCACGTCGAATCGAGTCGGCCTTCAGGCTGGCACCGATATTTCCATTCTTGTCCCAAACCCGTTCGCACTTGGTGAACAGGTAAGGACGAGGTGTGCGCCCCTTGAGTGCTCGGCCGACTATCTCTTCCGAGTGACCAAGTCCATAAAGAGCGGCGGTGTCAATCCAGTTGAGGCCGTAATCTAAGGCGGCATGGATAGCGGGAACCGAATCGCTGTCGTTTTGTGGTCCCATACTGCCGTTCCAGCCACCTCCACCGATGGCCCAGGCACCGATGCCGAGGGGCGAAATGTAAAGATCGCTTTTTCCCAGTTGACGGGTTTCCATCGAAAGGCCTCGCGCCCGCGAGTGAAATGTGCAACTAAGTTGTGAAATCGCTTTCTAGAATGTATCAAAAGCCCCAAGGACATTCATACCAGGGAGAGAAGATTGTTGTTCGCTTCAGAGGTCACCGGTATTGTACGGGCCACCTAGCAGGTTGATGCATCCGTCTGACGGGCGATGCTCGGCCGCGGCAGCGAAGTGTAGTATCACACGAGTGAGTCGGCGTTGCTGGGCGGGCTTTGAGAGTAAACCGACAGTACGCATCTAGACAATTTTTTGTTCAGTTGAATAGCTTCAATCTATTGAACACATTGGTGTTAAGGTGCATTCCTAGCTGTCGAGGCTAGGCTGGGTATTAGGCCACCTCACCTTTCGCACTGGAAACGCCGGCACGGAGTTTTTCGACAGCGGTCGAATTTCCCGGAGGTGGACGGGTGCGATTTCCAGTTGCAGAAACAAAAGCGGTCGACGAACAAAAAATTCTTGACAGTGGCTTGAGAAGCGCGATATAAGCTGTGCGCATCCGCGAGAAATCGTTTACTCCCGTGGGGAGGAGAACAATGCTTCCGTCAAGCCTACGTTTTTTGCGGGTCCCCCTTTTTTTGCTGCTCTCGAGTCTGGCCGCCTTGGCACAATACAGTGGCAACATTCAGGGCGTGGTAACGGATCCCTCCGACGCCGCGGTCGCCAATGCGTCAGTCCGGTTGCACAACCTGGACAACGGCATTCAAGCCACCACCACGACTAGCAGCTCCGGGAACTACCGCTTCAGCAGTTTGGAGCCTGGCCATTACACAGTGACGGTAATGATGCCAGGATTCAGCACGCAGGTAATGAATCTTACTCTGGCTACTTCGGAAACCCAGGGTATCAATGTGAAGTTGGTTCTCGCCTCGGCCACTGAAGCGGTCAGCGTCACCGCCGAAGCACCTGTGCTCGATACCGATGAGAGCCGGCTGCAGGCCACGTTGAATTCCAATACGGTGCGTGACCTTCCTCAGGCGAACCGCAATCTCTGGGATGTTCTGGCGGTTGCGCCAGGCGTGGTTGGTACGGGTACGCGCGCAGCGGGGGAATCTCCTGGCGGACTACCCGACAATTTTGGAACGCAAACTCCGCAGATCAGCGCTAACGGCCGGAGCTACACCGGAAATTTGGTGATGGTCGACGGGATGAACGTCACCAGTCCGATACAGAACGGCAATATCATTCTTGCTCCTATACCGGATGCTGTACAAGAAGCCTCCTTGCAAACCAATTCATGGGATGCAGAAGACAATCTCGGCAGCTCGATTCTGATCCAGGTCACAACAAAGTCTGGCAGTAACCAGTTTCACGGCACCGGCAGCCTTTTTTATACCAATCAAAATTTTCAGGCCACGCCAGAATTTGTAACTCCCGGTGCTTTTACTCCGTTTCTACGCAAAGACCTCGTAGGTACGTTGGGCGGTCCCATCATCAAGAACAAGACCTTTTTCTTCGCCGACTTCGAGAAATTGTGGGCCACGGTGGCCGCTGCCGGCGGGCAGGGTGTGCAGCAATGGGAGGCGCCACAGTTCGTCGAATGGGCACAAACGAATTTCCCGAACACGGTTGGCACTCAGGTTCTGACGGGGTGGCCCGCAACCCTGCTGAAACCGAATGGTAACGTGATTACGGCCGCAACCTACGCTCCATTTCTTAATTCATCGGGAGCATCCAGTTGCGGTACCCCGATTGGAAACCCGGCGGTGGTCATCCCCTGTAGCTTGCCCATGCTGGTGGAAGGAAATTTCGCTGCCAGCCCTTATTACAACGCCTTGCAATACAATTTCCGCTTTGACGAATACTTCACCCAAAAAGATCGCCTCTATCTCAGTTACTACAACGACTCGTTTGACCAGCAACAAACCTCGCCGCGCCAGGGCCTCGGGGCTCTGGACATTATGAGAAACCGTTACGGTCAAGCAGACTACACGCACACGTTCAACTCGCGGCTGTTGTGGGAATCCAGCTTCGCGTTTGCCAGTGTCGGTGGCGCAAACGGGCAGGATGCGAATCTGAAGGTTCCGGTCGTGAACGTTGCCGGTCAGAGCGAGGGCTTTCAGGTCGGCGGGGGATGGGGGCCGGGACAATATCGTGGCCCGATGTACAACTGGCGCTCAGTCTTGAGCTGGGTGCGTGGCAAGCATAGTCTCAAGTTTGGCTACGATGGCGGCCATGGTATCGAGCACGGCGACTTCACGCCGGTCTCGGTCCGCCCCACCTTTAATTTCAACAGTCTGCTTGATCTGGTCGAGGGTCACCCGCAATCGGAAACCGGCTTCTCTTACAATCCCAACACCGGCGGACCTGGGCTAGTCGTCTTCGGCGGTCAAGAAACGCCCTTTGGTTTTTTTGCGCAGGACGACTGGAAGGTGAAGCCTAACCTTTCTCTCACCTTGGCGTTACGTTGGGATGACTTTACCAATCACACCGCGTGGGGGCAAAACTTCCACTTCAGCAATCTCATCTTGGGTTCGGGAACCAATTTCACACAGCAAGTTACAAATGCGACTGTCGAGACTGTCAGGGGCGTGTTCGCCCACTCCATAAAGAATCTCTTCAGCCCGCGTATCGGCTTCGCCTGGGATCCGACGCGAACCGGCAACTGGAGCGTGCGTGGCGGAATTGGTGTCTATCACGACTGGATTGCACTTGGTCAGACCGTCGATCAGATGCGCACCAATCCGCCGACCCTGATCACACCAACCTTCAATACGGCGGTAAACCCAAACCTGCCGGCACCGCTTTTTGCCTTGGCGCCATCGGGTACATACCCGTTTAATTTCCCCGTGCCTGCCCTGACCGCAGCGCAACTTGCGTCCTTGGGTGGTGCCGGCGGGGTGGTCGCCCTCGATCGAAACATGAAGGCACCTCTTGCGGTGAATTACGTCATTGGCGTGGAACATCAACTACCCTGGAATCTGGTCGCGGGGGCCAACTACTCCGGCTCTCGCAGTTACGATGCGCTGAACGGCACAAATGTGAACCGCTTTGCGGGCGCGCTTTTGCCTTCCAATACCGGGCCTAGCGTCTTAAACACCAATTACGGGTCGATCAACTACGTCAACAACGCGAATGCCGCTACCTATAATGCGATGATCCTCAGTCTGCGGGGGAGAGCGGGAGCACGGGGCAGCTTCCAAGCTTCGTACACGCTCTCGAAGGCCACGGATTATCCGGAAGCGGGGACGCGCTTCGACCAGGATTCCGCCGGACAGAATTTTGGCACACCACTTAACATTCCGGATCCGACCGCCTATTTCACCTATTGGGGCGACGCCAACTATGATGTGCGCCAACGTTTCTCTTTCTCCGGCGCATACACTCTGCCCGGGCTCAATAGGCCCATCGCCAAGGTCCTGACCTTAGGGTGGGAGGTCTCCAGCATTATTGCCGTGCAGAGTGGCACTCCCTATTGGGTAATCGACAATCGCGCTTTCGGCGCGGGTGGGGACTACAATGCCGATGGCGTGAACTACGATGTTCCCAACATGCCCACTCAGAATTTCAGCGGCTCTCACAGCAGGCAGGCGTACATCAATGGGCTGTTTACCGTGGCAGATTTCCCGACTCCGGCGCCGGGCACGGAAGGAAACGAGAAGCGCAATCTTTACCGCAATCCGGGTTTATTTCAGTGGGACGCCAGTATTCTCAAGAACAACCACATTCCCTGGTTTGGCGAGCAAGGAAATCTGCAGTTGCGCTTTGACTTCATTAATCTTCTGAATCATCCGAACCTAGGCGGCGTGGACCCCTTCATGGGTGACGCCTCCTTCGGCAAGGTCACGTCCGCCTTGAACGCAAGACAACTGCAACTGGGCATCCGCATTGCGTTCTGATCGCAGAAATCGGCTCCTGACGGCGCTCGGTCTTTCGAAAGGAGGGCAAGAGCGCCATTTTTCTGTTTACCCATCGTTCGCGGCAATTGGCAGGAGAAGACGAAAGCGTGTAAGCTCGGGTGCCGCCGGCACACGACTACTGCTCGAGATCTCGGGATTGGGGATAACCCAGTCGGCGAAACGGTCCGGCACGATCGAGACCTCAAGCTAAGCAACGAACAAATCACGGAAGGGAGACCAGCAGCATGTTCTCTGCCTCGCGGAGGCGCTTTTTGCAACAGACTGCGAGCGCAGGTGCGGCGTATTCAACGGGTCTTGTTTCCTTGTCTTCGATGGTTGCGCAAGCAACTTCGAACACCCAATCCGCGGCTAGAGTCTACGTCGATTCGAGACGAACTATTTCGCCCATGGATCCGAATCTCTTCGGATCGTTCCTGGAGCACTTGGGGCGGGCCATCTATGAAGGCATATACGAGCCAGGATCCAAACTTTCCGATGCGGACGGTTTTCGCAAAGATGTGCTGGAAGAAATACGCCGTTTGGGAGTGCCCATCATTCGCTATCCGGGAGGCAATTTTGTTTCCGGTTACAACTGGCTGGAGGGAGTAGGGCCAAGACAGAGCCGGCCGCGCGTTCTTGACAAAGCCTGGGACACGCTCGAATCCAATCAATTCGGGACTAACGAATTCTTGGCCTGGTGTAAAGCTGTGGGCACGCAACCGCTCATGGGCCTGAATTTGGGCACAGGAACGGCAGAAGAAGCAGCGGCGCTGGTGGAGTACTGCAATGTGGAAAAGGGTACGCGCTGGAGTGACCTGCGACGGCAGCACGGCATTGCTGAGCCCTATAAGGTCGAGCGCTGGTGTCTGGGTAACGAAATGGATGGACCCTGGCAGATCGGCCACATGTCTGCCGTGGACTATGGTCTGAAAGCTGCGGATGCGGCCCGGCAAATGCGCTATGTGGATCCGTCACTGAAACTTATCGCGTGCGGATCGAGCGGACCCTTCATGCCGACTTACCTCGAATGGGACCGCGAGGTGCTGGAGCAATGCTACGACTATGTCGATGGGCTTTCGCTGCATCGTTATTTTGGCAACAATGCCCGCGATAGCGGCGGTGAAAGCTCCAAGTTTGTGGCGTTGAACTTAATGATGGAGCGACAGATTGCGCAGAGTGCCGCCGTCTGCGATCTGGTGCAGGGACGCAAGCGCTCGCCGAAAAAATTGTGGCTGTCGTTTGATGAGTGGAACGTCTGGTATCGCACCACCAAGGGAGATGCAGTTGACGGCCATCGGAAGGAAGCGCCGCACCTGTTAGAAGAAGTCTACAACCTAGAAGACGCGCTCCTGGTGGGGGGAATGGTGAACACGCTCTTGCGCAATGCCGACCGGGTGAAGATCGCGTGCCTGGCACAGTTGGTCAACGTAATTGCCCCGATCATGACGAATGGCAGCGGCTTGCTCCGCCAGACGATCTACTATCCCTATAGTTGGGGCCTCGAGTACGCGAAGGGCGCGATTCTGAACCTGCTGGTGGAGTCTTCCACCTATGAGGTCGAGGGATTAGATCAGGTGGCGCATTTGGATGCTGCTGGTGCGTATGACAGCAACGCGGGCAAGATCGCTCTGTTCATCTTGAACCGCGATCTATCTAAGGCACACCCGGTGGAGGTGGTGTGGGAAGATGCCTCTCCCGCGCGTGTAGTGTCTGCATCGGTGTTGGCCGGCGATGACCTGAAAGCCTCGAACAGTTTCGCTGCTCCCCAATGTGTGGTGCCGCAATCGTTTTCCGTCCCCGCTCCTTCTGGAGGCAAGACTAAATTCGAAGTTCCGGCACGCTCTTACACAGTCATCCAATGGTCGCTGTAAAGGCAAGAGAGGGAACACATGGCTGACAAGCAGAACATTTCGCGCCGACAGTTTGTAAGTACGGCGGTCTCGGCGGTTGCCTTATCGGCGCTGCCCGTACGCTCCGTAGTGCCTGAGGTGCTGAATCAAGCGAGAGTGCCCGAGAGACTAACCAATAAACCCGCCTGGCAGGATCAGGGTGTTGAAAACCTGCCTCGCTCACCCCATGCGAAGCTCAGGAATGTACCCGTGCATGCGGTGACCATCACGCCCGGCTTCTGGAAGCCGCGGCGCGACATTAATGTGACCCGAAGCATTCCCACGATGCATGACTTGCTGGAAGCTAATGGGCGAATGAACAATTTCCGAAGACTGGTCGAAAAAAGCAACGCCTCGCAGAGTGGCCCTGTGTTCTCTGACTCGGATGTGTACAAGTGGATGGAAGCGGTGGGTTTTGTGCTGCAATCCGGCGACCGACCTGAATTGCGAGCGATGGCGAACGCAATTGTTGACTTGGTTGTCTCCGTGCAGGAACCCGACGGCTATCTCAACACCTACTTTCAGGACGATCGCAAACCTCTGCGCATGTTGACGCAAACCCAAACCACGGGTCATGAGCTGTACAACATTGGGCACATGCTGCAGGGCGCGATTGCTTACTATCGGGCGACTGGCGACCGTAAGTTGCTGGATGCGGGGATCCGATTCGTCGATGATTTCCTCTTGCCAAATTATGGGCCCGCGTCGAAAAAGCCTATCGTCTCCGGCCATCCGGAAATTGAGCTGGCACTCATCGAGCTCTACCGCATCACGGGAAACCACGATCACCTCGCCTTGGCCGGTTACATCCTGCAAGGAGACGAGCGGCTCCAATTGCCGGAGCGCCGGACCATCTATATGTTCAGCGGGACGCCGTTCACAGCGCGCACCAAACTGGAAGGCCATGCGGTTCGCGCTATGTACGCTTGCTCGGGTGCGACCGACTATTACATGGAAACCGGTGACCCGGCGTATTGGAAAACGTTGAACACGCTTTGGAACGATATGACCAGCACGAAGATGTATGTCACCGGCGGGGTGGGTTCGCGCTCTGACGGCGAAGCATTCGGCGATGCTTACGAATTGCCGAATTTCCGGGCCTATGGCGAGAGCTGTGCCGCCATCGGCAACATGGTGTGGAACTGGCGCATGCTAGCCGCCACCGGAGATGCCAAGTTCACCGATGTCATGGAACGTGCCTTATATAACGGGATCAATTCCGGGATGTCGCTCGACGGCACCCTATATTGCTACCGTAATCCGCTTGCCTTTGATCCCTCGACGGGAGACAAGATCCGCAATCCGTGGTACGAAGTGACCTGCTGTCCGCCGAATCTGGAGCGAACGTTCGCATCGCTTCCCGGATACTTCTACAGCACCAGTGCAGACGGGCTCTACGTGCACTTCTATGACAATTCAGAGCTCAACTGGCATCTGGAAAACGGGATCGGACTGAAAGTGACGCAGAAGACCAATTATCCCTGGGATGGTGATATTGGGATCACCGTTACCCCGGCGCAGCCCTCGGAATTTACCTTCTACGTGCGCGTTCCGGGCTGGGTCGAACGCGCACAAGTTTTGGTCAATAACAGGGCTCAGGGGAGCGCAACGCCGGGAGAATATCTTCCGATCCGTCGGCGCTGGTTGGCGGGCGACGTCATTCAGCTGAAACTGGAAGTTGTGCCGGAGATCATTAGAGCAAATCCGCGGGTTGCGGAGGACACGGGTCGAGTCGCTATCCAGCGCGGGCCATTAATCTATTGTCTCGAGGAAATCGATCAGCCCGGCAGCATCTCTCTCAGCGATGTGGCGGTGAATCCCGGGCGCGATCCGGCAGAGCAGTTCCAATCCGAGTTCCGTAGCGACCTGCTCGGAGGAATGGTTGTGCTGCACCACACGGGTGCGGTTTACCAGCGGGAGTCGCCGCAGAAAGCCCTATATGCGCGTTACAGGGGAGAATCTGCAAAAACCCGTAAAGTTCCGCTCACCTTCATTCCTTATTATGCGTGGGCGAACCGGCGAGCGACCGCGATGCAAGTGTGGAATCTGTTACTCGAAACTTGAATTTACGATGAGAGCCGAAGGCTCGCCGTCCGAATCTTCCATTAGCTCCAGGCTGAGCCGCTGCCGATGCTTTCCTACCGGGCAGAGAAGCTGTAGACAGTAACCGTATGATATCGCTCGCCCGGCTTCAACTCAGTCGTGGGAAAGGCGGGATGGTTAGGTGAGTCAGGGAAGTGCTGAGTCTCCAGACATAGTGCCGAGCGTTGTTCATACGACCTTCCACCCTTTCCCTTGATCGAGCCATCGAGAAAATTTCCGCTATAGAATTGGATTCCTGGCTGATCGGTCAGGACCTTCAAGACGCGCCCGCTGGTGGGATCGTAAACCTCCGCAGCCTCTGCCCCTTCACCGGTCTTATTGTCCAGCACCCAATTGTGATCATATCCGTGGCCGAGATGTAGTTGCTCATTGTCTTGATTGATTCTTGCTCCCACCGCGGTTGGTTTGCGGAAATCAAACGGGGTGTTTTCAACAGATCTCAATTCGCCCGTCGGGATCAAACCGGTGTCGACGGGCGTAAAGTGAGATGCGTGCAGCGTGAGCAGATGATTCAGAATATTTGGCTCCCCGGAAAGATTGAAATAGGAGTGATTGGTTAGGTTGATGACAGTGTCTTTGTCCGTGGTGGCGGAATATTCAATCCGCAAATCGCCCTTTACCAACGTGTATCGCACTGTCGCCAACAGGTTACCGGGATATCCCGCCTCACCATCCTTGCTGAGATAGCTCAGTTGTACGCCGTCGGGGATCGCCTTAGCTTTCCAAACCACGTTGTTAAAACCGTGTGGGCCGCCGTGTAGAGAGTTCTCACCATTGTTCAGAGGGAGAGAGTATTTGTGGCCATCCAGGGTGAAAGTGCCATGCCCAATCCGGTTCGCATATCGGCCAATGATGGCGCCGAAAAATGCGCCGCCTTTCGGGCTATTGCTGTTCTTCGTATAACCATCAAGATCATCGAATCCGAGTACAACGTCTGCCGGCTTGCCATGACGGTCCGGGACTTTCAAGGAAACTACAATTCCCCCATAAGTGGCGATGCGAGCTTCGTAGGGACCGTTACTCAGCGTGTAGATCTCGACCGCTGTCCCATCTGCCATCTTTCCGAACGGTTGACTGGTCACGTTTGTTTTCGCCTCCACATACAGGCAGGAAAGCGCTAAAGACAACCCACCGAAGGCAACGGTGCACAGGATTTGCTGTACGCTCATGGTTATAGCATCCTCGCTAGACTACCCTTGTCCTTATGGTTTGCCGATTCTGCCAGCGCTATTAACTTCGGCAGGACTTCTCCAATGCCGTCGCTACCAGGCCTACCCAGAGTGAAATAAAGCTTGTTAAATAAAGGATAGAGGTTTTCGTACGTCTGCTGTGCCGCGACGTTGGGGGTGAACGTCCGGTAAGAAGGGCAAATCTTGTCTTGCGCCTCCTCCATAGTTTTGCAGGTGCCCGCGGCCAGGAAAGCAAAGATAGCAGATCCAAGGCTGATCACGCTCTTATTGGGGACCAGAACCGGACGTCCGAGCACGTCGGCATAGACCTGATTTAAAACATCATTCTTCTGGGGAATGCCTCCCGCATTAATCACCCGCTTAATATGAACCCCGTGTACTGCCATGCGATCCAAGATGACCCGGGTGTGAAACGCTGTGCCTTCGATGGCCGCAAACAGTTCATCCTGTGGCGTGGTTTGCAGATTCCATCCCAGGGTGATGCCGCGCAGGTTTGGGTTAACCAAGACGGTGCGATCGCCATTGTCCCAAGTCATCCTCAGCAGGCCGGTTTGCCCGGCGCGATAGTTTTCGAGTCCTTGACTGAGCGTTCTAACGTCGGTGCCGGCGCGCGACGCAATCGCGCTGAAGATATCTCCTACAGCTGAGAGCCCCGCCTCGATGCCGGTGCGATGAGGATGAACGCTACCTTGCACGACGCCACAAACGCCGGGCACCAGGTTGGCAGACGGCGTAATGCCGATGATGCAAGTCGACGTGCCGACCACATTCACCATGTCATCGGTGCGGCAGCCGGCGCCAATTGCGTCCCAGTGCGCATCGAACGCGCCCACCGGAATGGGGATACCCGGTTTCAGCCCCAATTTCTCCGCCCAGAATGCCGAGAGAGCACCGGCAAGTTGATCCGACGTGGCATAACACCCGTCCAGCTTTTCGCGGACTCCCGTCAGCACAGGATCGACTTTGACCAAGAAGTCTTCCGGGGGCAGCCCGCCGAGCTGCGGGTTCCACATCCACTTGTGACCCATAGCACAAACACTGCGCTTCACTTTCTTGGCGTCGGTAACGCCACAGAGCGTGGCAGCGACCATGTCACAGTGCTCGAAAGCGGATACGAATTCCGGCCGCTGGGCGGGGTTATGGCGGAGCCAATGGAGCAGTTTGGAGAATCCCCACTCTGAAGAGTACACGCCACCACACCACTTGATGGCTTCCAGTCCTTCACGATGGGCGGTTTCGGTGATCTCGGCCGCCTCGCCTTTAGCTCGGTGATCGCACCAGAGGTAGTATTCGCCCAGCGGTTCGAGGTTTTTCCCCACCGGGATCACCGACGAGCCGGTAGTATCGAGGGCAATAGCCTCGACTTGGTCTCCACGGACTCCAGCTTTTCCGAGAGCTTCACGGGTGGCCGAAGCCAAGGCCCGCATGTGATCATCATGGGATTGGGTGGCATATTCGGGATCGTCACGCCTGCGGTGCAGGGGATACTCGGCGATGGCTGACTCGATCAAACCACGATCGTTGTCAACCAGGGAAACGCGAACGCTAAGAGTTCCAAAGTCAACGCCAGCGACGATGGCCATCAGCAGGCTCCGTTTTCGCAATTGTGCCAGTACATGTTCCAGCCCAGATAGCGTGTGCTGGCCTCGTACACCGCAGAGGCCACGGTCGAGAGGTTGGCGGCGACATGATGCTCGAATCCCCGCTCGCAGATGTAATGTAGCAGTCTCTGCATGTGGGGTATCTCGACCACTCCAGCGCCGCCGAAGGTGTTCAGAGGATCATCGGTGAAGCGGCCTTCTCCGACATATCCCCGCATCTTGCCGGAAGTGTCTTCCGTCGAGAAACGCGCAAAGCTCATCTTCTCCGGTTTAATCAGCCCAACGCAGGTTCCAAACGTGTTCTCCTTACCCACGGTGCCGGCGATAATCTCCTGAAAATCCATCTTTACGGAGCGGAAGAAATGTTTAGGCAGGTTCGAGCAGTGGAAGCAGACTGCCTTATTGGGATCCGATCCATAGTTATTGTTCCAATCGAGCAGGGCCGAAGGGCTTCCAGAGGCCAGACGCAGAGCGTGCATTCCCAGGACGCCGCAAATGTCAACTTCGCAAGCGCTGGACAGAAGGTCGTTGCTCATCATGCTCATGACCGTGCAGGGAACGACACCCAGATTTTCCTCGATTGACGTCCAGCATTGCACCGCACTGACTGTGACCTCGGTCGCGGCCATCCACTGATCAATGACGGCGCCCAGCTTCGCCATTTTCATCAAGGCCCGCGCAGGTACGCTACCGGTATCCACATACTTGTTGATTGTGGCCAGCTTGGTTTGTGCCCACTCGTCGTTATCTTTCATGCGCTCAATGCGGCCCAGCACCTCCGACAAATCCAGGGTTTCAATCGAGATCCCCTGCGACTCCAAAATTTTCTCGCTATAGCGGACGGTATTGAATGCAGCCGGACGAGCTCCGATAGCACCAATGCGCAGGTTGCGAAAGCCTCTTACCACCCGGCAGACGGCAGCGAACCACTCGAGGTCCCTGGCAAATTCAGCCGAATCGGGACTCTCGGTATGCAGCGTGGTCAGCGAGTAGGGAATTCCATACTGGCGGAGGTTATTGCAAGCTGACATCTTGCCGCAGAAGCTATCGCGGCGAGAAGCGATGGTCATTTTCAGGGGATCGTCGGGCGTAGCTTGAACCAGCACCGGGACACGCAAGTCGGCCAGCCGCAAGGCATCGGCAATAGCCCTTTCCTCGCCAAAATTCGGCAGCGTGACAATCACTCCATCAATTCGCGCCCGGTTGCGAGCAAATAGCTCCGCACAGAACCGAGACTCGTCCCGAGTTTCGACGGCACCGTACTTGCTCTCTTCCGGTGCCAGAGCCACAACACTCATGCCGGCCTTCTCAATGGCACACAGCATTTCTTCCCGCCCGCTCTTGGCCAAGTGGTCGGGGAAAAATCCGCGATTGCCCACAATTACACCCATCGTCATCTTTTCATGATTAACCGACATAACACTCCCCAATCGCCCCTCAGGATTGCCGCCTGGGTGCAAACCGAACACAATAGATAAGACCCAAAATCAACAACAGCGCCCCCCACCACAGATTGGCGTGCAAGTTGAATAAGACGATGTCCGGATCTGCCGGAGGATCAATGAGCTGGTAGATTCCTGCGGACAGGATCAGCGCACCGTTCACGGCCAGTGAAACTCCAATGAAAAACCAGATCGAAATCACCCTGCGCGCCTCCGCTCACCAAAAAATAATGTTCAAAACCAGGAAAACCGTGGTTACCACAGCGGCCCAGAAAACAGGCCTTTGATATACAGGAACCTCGCCTACCGACGGAACCCGAGTCAACCCATAGACCAGGCCGGTCAATTTCTCATCCGGCGTGGGTTCGGTTAGCAAACTCACAGCCACCGTCAGGATGACGCATACCAAAAAAGACCAGAGTGCCTGATACATGTCTTGCGCGAGACCTTTGGCGTGGGGTGACAGTGCAACATAGCGCAGCGCAGAGGGATCGACTTTTACCCAAGCCCACATCCCGATAGAACAGAGCGTTCCGGACAACAATCCCCAGAACCCACCTGGCCCGCTCGCCCGCTTCCAAAGCATCCCAAGCACGACGGTACCGAACAGCGGAGCAATGAAGAAGCTGAACAGCGCCTGTACGTAATCCATGATGCTGGCAAACTGCATTACCAAGTACGCGGTGCCGACGCTGACCAATACACCGATGATCGTGGTCCAGCGGCCCATGTTCACGTAATGGTGATCGCTTCCTTTGCTGTTGATCAGAGGACGATAGATGTCGTAGGTCCAGACGGTGGTGAAAGCGCTGACGTTGCCCGCCATTCCCGACATGAATCCGGCGATCAGTGCTGTTACTCCCAGACCCAGCAATCCGGGGCCGCAATAGCGGGCCATCATGAGAGGGAGAACGTCGTTGAAGCTGTGACCCCCGTTGACCGCTGCCGCTGATTCGGGAACGAGTTTCTCCGGCAGCACCCCTAAGCCGAGCAATCCGGGCAGGATCACAATAAAGGGAACCATCATCTTGAATCCCGCGCCGATGATGGGCGCCATTTCTGCGCTGCGAATATCCTTGGCGGCCAGAATGCGCTGAACCACCAGGAAATCCGTGGTCCAATAACCCATGGAAATAATCGCGCCCAATCCGAACACAATGCCGGTCCAATGAATGCCCATGGGATTGGCGGTAAAGGAACCTAAACCGGACCAGAGATGGACATACTGTGCCGATGCTCGGGCCGCGATCTGCAATTTGAGGTTGGCCCATCCGCCGGCTTCGTATAATCCGAGAATAGGGATCAGCAGCGCGCCGGCCCAGATCAGAAAGAACTGCAGCACTTCATTAAAAATGGCCGAGCGCAGACCACCCAAGGTGACATAGATAGCAACCGTCACAGATGAAACCCATATACTGAAGTTGATATCCCAGCCGAGCACAATCTGCATAACCTTAGCCATGGCAAACATGTTGACGCCGCTCATGAGCACGGTCATGAACGCGAAGGAAATAGCGGACAAGGCGCGGCTGGGCTCCCCGAAACGAAGTTTCAAATATCCCGGCACAGAGTGGGTCTTCGAAATGTAGTAGAAGGGCATCATGACCAATGCCAGAAACAGCATCGCCGGAATCGCGCCTATCCAATACCAGTGGGTCGCGAGAATACCGTACTGATAGGCGGAACCGGCCCAGCCCATCAGTTCCAGTGCACCCAGATTCGCGGAAAGAAAACTGAGACCGGCGACCCAAGCCGTCATTTCCCGGCCTGCCATGAAAAAGCCCTCCCCCGTGTTGGCCCGGCCTTTCAAATACCAACCAATCGAGAGAACCAAAGCAAAATAGAAAATGACGATCACGATGTCGATGGAAGAGAGGTGCACTAGCTGAGTTGCGACATAGCTCGCGAGCGGGAGCATCATTGTTTGTCCTTGGGCTGCCCGTAGTATGCCTTCTCACCGTGCTTTCGCAAATAGTGCTTGTCGTGTAGGGCACTGCCGACCGGAGGGGCAGTGGAATTGATGCCAAGCGTGAAGTAGGCCATACGCGCGATAGCCTCAAGAATCACCGCATTGTGAACTGCGCTCTCCGGATCTTTGCCCCATGCAAAAGGCCCATGATTAGCAACCAGAACACCAGCCGTGGCCGATGCGTTGGTTCTGGACAGCGTGCGAATGATAGCGTGACCGGTATTCTTTTCATAATCGTCAGCAATCTCGCAATCGCTCATGACGTCGGTTACTGGGACTGGGCCGTGGAAATAGTCGGCATGAGTGGTGCCAAAGCAGGGGATCGGATGGCGTGCCTGCGCCCAGGCAGTGGCATATTCGGAGTGAGTGTGAGCAATGCCCCCAATTTCGGGATAATGCTGATACAGCACGAGGTGGGTAGGCAGATCGGAGGAGGGCCGCATGCTGCCCTCGACAACCTTGCCGGCCATATCGGTGATCACCAGATGCTCCGGCCTCATCTTGTCATAGGGCACGCCGCTGGGCTTGATAACCACCAAACCCTCCGGGCGCGAAAGGCCGCTGGCGTTGCCGAAGGTGTAGAGGACCAGACCTTTTCGCACCAGTTCCAGATTGGCTTCCAACACTTGTTCCCGCAGACTGTGCAACATAAGTATGATCTTGCCGTGCCTAGGAGCAAAAACTGAGTAATCGTTTACTTAGAATGAGCCGCAATGTAGACTATTTCCCCGGCCCTTGTCAATCGCAACTTTCTCATTCGAGGGCAATTCTAACAAGCGGGAGGTTCAGGGGAAATCGTGTTTCTCGAACGCCGCGGGACGCCTACTTCTTTAGCGTCTTCATCTGGTCTCTTGCCACAGGGGCCAGCGCTGTCGAACGTCTCAAGATCAGGCTGGTAACTAACTCGTACTCGATGCGCTCTTGCGAAGGCGACTCGAGCGCCACCTCTCTTAGAAGAGCCTCGAAAGCAACCCTGGCCAGTTCTCGTTGCGACATGCGGACGGTGGTTAGCGGTGGGATCGTGAACTCAGCTAGCCGGATGTCGTCGAAGCCAACCACAGAAAG
>Ga0126370_10000225_pt1 | contig 21353 bp, 16 predicted proteins | sample PanSoiMetaPlot_3_FD_92586 | JGI IMG/M metagenome (GOLD analysis project Ga0126370, IMG submission 92586) | Tropical forest soil microbial communities from Panama - MetaG Plot_3 | ecosystem: Environmental > Terrestrial > Soil > Tropical forest > Bulk soil | place: Panama | collected 2016-02-17 | reverse complement strand
GCTCGATTCTGTCGCTTGCGATCACCGCACCATTTCTCCTCCTCGGTCAGCGGTTCGTGCTGAGGCGCGCAATGCTGGCCGTTCTCCAAAAAGGCTGGCTCAAGCGCTCCAAGGTCATCCTCATTACTCGCGGTCAGAAAATCGCTGGCGCAAATCACGAGACGATGCCTGCCTATGATGTGGTAGGGACGTACGCACTGCCACCGGATCCGAAAGGCGTTCGACGCCTGCTCGCGAAGATTTCGAGCACCGCGCGCGGATCGAACGTCATAAACGAAATCCACTTGGCGATGGATTGGAACGGCTGGTCGGAACTGAAACAGGTACTCGCGGAGCTGCGCGTACTTCCGATTCCGGTTCGGCTGATCGCCGACACCACCGCGCGCGAAATTCTTCAATACCCGCTTCACAGGGTAGGCGGAGTGATAACTTTTGAACTTCAGCGCCCGCCTTTGACGGCGGGCGAGCGCGTCGCAAAGCGGACCTTCGATTTAGTGGTCGCGACGGTTGGCCTGTTCGCAATCGCACCATTCCTGCTGGCAGTCTCGCTCGCTGTGTGCATCGAGTCTCCGGGACCAATTCTGTTCAGGCAGACACGTGGCGGGTTCAATGGGCGCGCTTTCCAGATTCTGAAATTCCGCTCGATGCACGTGACGGAGAACGGCTCCACCATCACACAGGCGACCGTGGATGATTCTCGTCTGACCCGAATCGGCGGATGGCTGCGGCGGTCCAGCGTCGACGAGCTGCCGCAACTCATAAATGTACTACGCGGTGACATGTCGCTGGTCGGACCCAGGCCACATGCGTTGGCGCACGACCTTATGTATAGCAGCCTGATCTCGAGTTACCCCTATCGCCATCATGTCAAGCCCGGCCTCACCGGATGGGCTCAGGTCAACGGCTTTCGTGGCGAGACGCGGACGATCGATGTCATGAGACGGCGGGTGGAACTGGACCTTTGGTACGTCACCAACTGGAGCTTCTGGCTCGATCTTCGGATTCTGTTCCGGACTGTGCTTGAGATCTGCCGATCACGGAACGCAATTTGACCGGCGAATTCAGGGTTCGCGCGCAGCGCAAGGCATTGCCCGGAATGCTGCGGGTCGAGGCGGCGAGGTAGATACATGCGCTGAGAAGCGATTGACAGAGCGAACGGGTGATCGTGGCCTCAGGCGGGAGGTCGGCGTGAAAGTATGCGTTCTGGGCTTGCGAGGACTGCCTCAGGTCATGGGGGGAGTGGAGACGCATTGCGAACAACTGTTTCCGCTCATGAAGAACCTGAATCCACGCGATTCATTCACCATCATTGCCCGCAAGGCCTATTTGCCCAGACAACTCTCCAGCTACCAAGGGCTCAAGATCGTCTCGCTGCCGCATGCACACGGCAAACATCTTGAAACCATCACGAACACCGCCAACGGCGTGTTATATGCACGCTTCAGATTGCATGCCGAATTGCTCCATCTGCATGGCATCGGTCCGGCCCTTTTGGCGCCCGTCGCCAAAGCGCTGGGGATGAAGGTGATCGTCACGTATCATTCCCGGAACTATGAACATCGTAAATGGAATTTCTTGGCGAGATCTGTCTTGCGAATTGGGGAACTGTGCACGGTTACGTTTGCAGACCGAGTGATCGTCGTGTCGCAATGTCTGGCGGCGAGCTTGAAGCAGCGATTCCCGTGGGCAGCCGCCAGAATATCCTTCATTCCAAACGGCGCAACTCACCTGATTGCATTTAAATGGGAGAATCGTTTCGACGATGACGTTCTCGCCAGATATGGCCTCGAGGACAAAAAGTACATCATCTCCGTTGGTCGGCTTGTTCCGGAAAAGGGATTTCACGATCTGTGCCAGGCTTTCAAGGCCGCTCACATCGCTTACAAGCTCGTGATCGTTGGTGCGGCCGATCATGCCGACAAGTATGCTGCCCGCCTTCTCGGGCAGGCGAGTGATACCATCATCTTCAGCGGGTTCGTGGCACACGACGTGCTCGAGCGGCTCCTGCAGAGTGCGTCACTCTTTGTGCTTCCTTCGTATAACGAAGGACTTCCGATCGCTGCGCTTGAGGCGGCGGTCGCGAGAGTTCCAGTTTTGATGAGCGACATCGAGCCGAACCGAGAGTTGGGTTTTCAGCCGGAAAACTACTTCAGAGTCGGCGACGTCGACGAGTTGCGACACAAGATCATGCAGGAACACGAGCGTTATCACGTGAATCGAGATATGATCGTCGGGAAATACGATTGGAATCTGGTTGCCGCGGAGACGGCGAAGATCTACGCAACTTTGCAGACGGACGCAGGTCGGCGGGAAACGCGATCGAACGCGCGCTCGATGAGTCTCAAGCACAGGATCTTCGCAGCCGGCTTTGGCGCCATCACTGCTACCGGCGCCGACCGCTGCCTTCGCTTTGTCGCTCGCGGCCGCGGGGTGATCCTGATGTTTCACCACGTTCGTCCGTGGCGGCCGCGTGAGTTTGCTCCGAATCGGGTCCTCGAAATCACGCCGGAGTTTCTTGACGGCGTCCTGACCGAGCTACGACGCGAGGGCTTCGATGTCATCCCGCTCGATGCGGTGGTTGACAAGCTGCGCCTCGAGCCTTCTCGGCGACCGTTTGCGGTTTTGACCTTCGACGACGGCTATCGGGACAACCTGGAGCATGCTTCGCCAGTTTTGCGGCAGCATAATGCGCCGTGGACGCTTTTTGTTACTACAGATTTTCTCGACGGTCGCGGGCGGCTCTGGTGGCTGGAACTCGAAGAGGCGATAGCGCGGCTCGACCGTGTGGTGTTCTCCCGTAACGGGGGCCTAGTGGACCTGGCAAGCCGGACGACGATCGAGAAGCATGCCGCGTTCGAGGCCGTCTATGGGCACCTGCGCGCCCGCCCGGAGGAGGGGTTGCAGGCGGTGGCGGATCTTGCCGCCCAGGCGGGCGTGCGCCCCAACCGGCTGACCACGGAGTGCTGCCTGTGCTGGGACGAGGTTCAGATTTTGGCGCGCGAGCCTGAGGTGTCGATCGGCGCACACACCCTGTCGCACCCCATACTGGCAAAGTGTCAAGCGACGACCGTTGCGCGCGAGATCGCCGAAAGCAAGTCACTTCTCGAACGCCGCCTCGGACGACCGGTCAGACACTTGGCCTACCCGTTCGGCGATCCGAGCGCCGTCGGATTGCGCGAGTTCCGACTCGCGCGTCAGGCGGGGTATGCGACCGCCATGATTTCGCGACCAGGCCATGTCTTTCCCGAGCACCTCGCCCACCTGCACGCCCTGCCGCGCGTCTCGATGAACGGATTATTTCAGGATAGGAAAGCGCTCCGCGCGCTGCTCTCGGGCGTGCCTTTCTGGATCCGGAATCGCGGCCGGATAGTGACGATCGACCGTTAGCCCGGTTGCGATCCGCGGTTCAAGCCAATTTGCTCCGCCGTGGCCGTTGTATTGACGGTGGCCCACGCTTGGTAAGTGTCGGCGCCCGTTCACAGGGATATCAACAAGTTGAATCCAGAATCGGGTAGGATGGTGTCGCGTTGCCGACACAAAGCGGCGATAGAATCCGGCGATTCATCAGGGCCCGCCAATGCTTTTCATCGTGGTATCTGGTGTCATCGGTGCTGCCGCAGCCTTGATCATGCTCTGGCATTACGGAGCGCTCATTGCGGTCTTCGGAGCCCCGCTCGGAGGGGGCCTCTTCGCAGCGCTCGCGGCCATGTGGCTCGCTCGACGAGCGGCTTCGGATCGCGAACGAAACGTTCCGCAAGGTTCCGATGACAAGGTGGCTGAAAATCGTGCTTCTCGAATGAAGGTGAGCGCACCTCCTGAGTGAGATCACACGCGCTGGTGCGGATAGGCCTCACGCTGGCGAGTCGCCCGCCAGCGCTATCTGGTTCGCGCAATCACCAGTGGGCGGTTGGAGCCAGGGCGCTCGATGACCGAGACATTCCGAAAGCCATTGTTGCGCACCAGCTCAATGTTGAACGGGACGAGCAGCCCATCCTGGTCGATGTCGGCCAGAACGATTTCCTCGTCGGGGCGCCTCAGCGAGCTGCAGATGGAATCGAGCGCCGGACATAGCTGGGCCAACGCGACGCGGTAGCTGCCCGATACAAAGCGCTGCTGGCCGGCCCGGACGCGCAGCAGCTCCAGCCGGGTCGCGAGATCGCGCTTCCGGCGGCGCCGCAACCGATGGATCGGACGCGCTGCGCGATGAACCGAGGAAGCGAGACCCACCACGTAGGCCAGCCACAACAGATCTCTCGTGTCATGATGAAGGAGCTGCCGGATACGTTTGATCGCGATTCTCATCGTGGTTCTTGCGAAAGAGGGACGATCGAGCCCTTCAATCAATGAGGACCGGTTGTTTCTTCAACGGCTTGGCGGTTGTTGACGGGGCGCGCTACCGGGATGCCGGCGATGTAGGCCAATCTCCCTCGAGTCCAGGTCGCTCTCGGGCGGTCGACGAAAGCGGTAGGATCAACATCAAGAAACTTGCGCTTGGATTTTCTGGGCGCGAGACCGCCGTGCTGCTTCGCTCGTCGAAGCCTCAGAAAACGAGCGGAGACTCGCTGCGCGCCCAAACGAAGTGTGGCGAACGGATCCTCGCCCAGCGCCTTCAGTAGCAGATACGCTCCCGTCGTGAAGTGCCCGTCGCCAAGATAGGTCAAACCGAATTCCCGATGTTGATGTCCGCGTGCCAAGCGGAAGAGCTTGTCGGGCAGCTCAGGATGGCGCGCTCTCACCTCATCGATCACCACGCGGCGGGAGCGCAGCATGGCGCCGATGTTGGTGGACATGCTCCCGGCACGGACGCGGTATGAAAACAGAAATTCAGCGACGAGATCGAAGTCGAAGCGCTCGGCGATATCCAGGTTGAACTTGAGGTCCTCGCAGCAGGTCGCTCCGCGGGCCGAGAGCGTTTCATCGTATCCTCCGATTTCTTCAACGCAGCGTCTTCTGACCAGAGGTGCGCCGCTGGGCAGGAAGTTTCTTATGATCAGGGCGGCATAGACATTGCCCTGAAGACTGCATGGGGAAACATCCCAGAGCACCCGGTCTTCGGCGTCGATGGCTCGCGACCAGCAATAGACAAGTCCGACGCGATCCCCGCGGTCTCGCATCACTGCAACTTGCTTTTCGGTCTTTGTCGGATGCCAGATGTCGTCAGCGTCGATGGGGGCAATGAACTCTCCACTCGCATGGGCAATTCCGTAGTTGCGAGCTGACACGAGGCCGCCGTTGGCCTTCTGCAGAAGCTTGATCCGGCGGTCGATGTCCGCCATACGCCGGACCAGAACGGCGGTCTCGTCCGTCGAACCGTCGTCGACAACCAGCGCTTCCACATCTGGATAGGTTTGGTTGAGTACCGAAGAAATGGTCCTCTCGACGGTCGCGGCGTCGTTGTAGGCGGGAATGATCGCCGAGACAAGTCCAGGACGACTGGGACTCTTACAAACAGCAAAGGGGTACTCAGCGGGAAAATGCCGCTTTGACAAGTGCTGCTTTTCTGCCCCTGCGTCTTGCATGTATTCGGGCCCATGAGCCTAATCAAGGCTCATTTTCCGATGGATGTTAGCACCGCATTGCGAGCGAATTTGGGCACCGAGTGGACGAACGCGGCAATGGCGCAGAAACATAACATCACCGGCTTCTGCGACCCGTAGCATTTCTCTAATTCCGCGCACCGGGTCAAAGGAGTGATCAAACGTGCTGGAGCAATGCACGATGCCGAACGAGCAGTGTTCAAGGAGGACAAATCCTCTGCCGTATACCGACGATGGCGGATTAGTCGCGCGGAACTTCTTCGATGTTGATCCGACTGCCTTCTGCGGCCACCCTGGAGCGCACTTGAGCGGGAGACGAGTCGCATACATTACTGGACTTCGGGTGCAGCCGATCACGCAGTCTCCTTCGCTACCATTCGCATAAAGGCCGTTTTTCGCCATAGGTCTACGGGCGGACTGCTAGGCCGAGCATTGTTGTAGCAAGCACAACCTCGCGCCCAACGTTGTGATCTTCCCGGCGCGCGCCTACCGCTGCACAATCAGAGCCGAGAGAGCTGCTCGGGGTTGCGCAGCGCCCGTCTGAACGGTGTTGAGGAATACAACCCGATCAAACAGCCGCGCCCCGATTCCCCACGCTCGGGTCATCGCGCCTGGTCGCGCGGCCGAGATTGGCAAAGACCACTCGGCGCACTCGCCACTTCTAGCATCTTCTAGCATCCCGGCGCGCGTTCATGGCGCCTCTAATGTCAACCAGCGGCCCCCGAGGAGTGAGCGACCGTAGACCAAGGCCATCCCACACGCCATCGTTGCGGCGATAACCACTCCTGTTGCGAGTAAGCGCAGGATTGGATGCCACTCTTCTCCGAGAAATGTTCTGAGCGCATAGACCGCGCCGGCGGTAACGATCATCAGCGCGGCGGATGGCAACATGGATTTGAGGACATCCATAAGCTCGATGGATGTACCCTTTGTCGCGTAGACAAAAGCCGGAACAAACAAGAGGAGGTTCACTGCCGTAAACGCCGCGGCAACACCAATTGCTCCCCACGTAAGGCCGACAACGAAGGATGCGAGGTGGGCGGTCGTGCTGATGATCGTCCAACGAAAAGCGCGATCTGCGTGCCCCTGCGACCGCATCAACCAGTCGACAGTGACGTAGGCGGCGAATACGGCGCCAACCGGCGCAAGTACCCGGAGAATGTCAGCCGCCTTATCCCATTGGGGACCGGCGACGAACCATACAACGTCATCGGCACAGAACACCAAACTGAAATTCAGCGGGAACGCGACAAAAGTCATCAGGCGAAGGAGCTTTAAATACCACCTTTTAAATCGCTCGGGATCGTCACGAATCCGACTGAGAGCTGGAACCATGACGTGGCCGAGTGGGGATGTGATTTGGCCAACCGGAAGAGCAAAAAGCCGGCTTGCCAGTGTGTAGGGGCCTAGCTCGACACTTCCAAACCGCCAGCCGATTAGGACGCTATCTGCTTGCGTTCCGAGCGACCAGACAAGACCGGCCCCTATGTAGTACGTCCCGAATCGCAGCAGGAATTTCGTAGTCCGGTCCCATTCGGCGCGGCCAGGCACCCAGCCAGAAGAACTCCAAACGAAAATGGCGTAAGTGACGGGATCAGCCAGAGCGCGGGCGATCAAGGCCCAATAGCCGGCGCCGTTGAGCGCAAATATGATCGCTACCACGGTCGAGACGGCGGACGCTGCTATCTGCGCGCGCAACAACGCATCAAACAGCAAAGCTCGACGAAGCAGCGCTCGCTGAACAGCCGTGAAACCCGAAATAACAAAGGTGAAGCTCAGGACTGCCGCGATCGACGTCACTCGATGATCTTGATAGAATGAGCCGAGCAAGGGCGAGACGACCAGGAATAGTCCGGCGAGCGCAAGCCCGGCCAACAAATTGACCTGGAACACCGCGGAGGCGTGCCCCTCGCTCAAATCACGTTGCTGCAGCAAGGCAGCCTCTAGGCCCAAATCGCTGAAATTCTTGATGATCATAAGAAAAGGCGTTGCCATCGCGTACAGCCCGAAATCAGAGGGGGTGAGCAATCGCGCGAGAATGGCAAGCCCAGCGAATTGGAACAAATATTCCATACTGCGGGCGACGAGGGTCAGAATGCTTGCGCGTTGAGTATCCCGTCTCAGGTGGCGGCTTGAAATTTGAAAAAGCGGATTCATTTCAGCTCGACACACCCATTTGTGTGCGGTCCGGCTTCTGGCGATCAGCCACAATGCAGTCTCAACATGACAATGCGCAGGGGATCATTGGCTTCCTCGGGCGCCGACGGGCATTATTGATCAGGCAACAGCTGGCGCTGCCGATGATCGGCGTGGTTCCCACTGGGCGATAGAGAAATATCGGCTCAAGCAACGTCCTCGCAGCTACAATCGCGAAGTCCACGAGATCGTCGATGGTTGCCGCTTCCTCTAGCAACCCAATTGCTCGGCACGCCGAGTCATTATGGGAAGGTGGGGTACCGGAGTCAATCGGGAGCCGTCGACGATGGTGTAAAAATCACGCGGACGTTTCAGCTATGACTCGGTCTGTACGGCGATATGAGCCGCTTATTCGAGTTTGGTGATGACACCACCCAGGCCGGCTCCAAAATAGCCGGTCGGGTGAGGACCTTACACTGGTTATGCATGGATGTCTTGGGATCATGAACGTTATCACGTTGAACAGTTTAGCAGGTACCAAATTATGGACGACAGGCGTCATGGCCCGGCGCCCCTTGCGCGCGATTGAAACGAACGGACGACAGATGCTAAAATGCTGATGCAAGTCGTCGGAAAGGCCGCACGGTGCGCATCGCGTATCTGATCCTGGCCTATCACCAGCCGCGCCACGTCGCCGCGTTGATCGCGCAGCTTGACACGCCCGCGGCGCGCTTCTTCGTCCACGTCGACCGCAAGAGCGACATCGCCCCGTTCCGCGCCGCGATCCCCTCGCCACACGTGACGCTCGTCGAGGAACGCCTGCCGATCTACTGGGGCGGCTGGAACATGGTCGGCGCGACGCTCGAGCTGCTCCGCCGCGCCCGCCGCGAGGCGCACGCCGACTACTATCAGCTGCTCTCCGATAGCTGCGTGGCGATCAAGTCGAATGCGGCGATTGCGCGCCGCCTCGACGGCAGCAGCGCGAATTATCTGACCATCGACTACGAGATCACGACGGCCTCGCCGTTGCACTGGTGGGTCGCGCAACCCTACGTCCTCGACAATAGTTTGTTGAACAAATTCGAGAAGTCGCGATGGGCAAGTTTTGCCCGGCGCCTGCTCGGCCGCGTCATGCCGCGGCGGCGGCCGCCGCGCGGGCTCAAACTCTACAAGGGCGCGCAGTGGTGGTGCCTGACCGATACCTGCGCGGGCTACGTGCTCGATGTCATCGATCGGCGGCCCGACCTTGTGCGCTTCTTCCGCCGCACGCGCATCCCGGACGAGATGTTCTTCCATACGATCATCGGTAATTCGCCATTCGCGGCGACGCTGGCGCCTGCCCTCGGGGGCACGCAGGCCGGCAATCACTACGTGCGCTGGCACGAGGATATGCCGGCGATCCTCGGTGACGCGGACCTCGAAGTGCTGCTGCGCGACCAGGCCTGCTTCGCGCGCAAGGTCAGGGAGCACGACTCGGCGAGCCTGATCGAGCACCTGCGCGAGCGCCTCGATGCCGACGCGTCGCCTCGTATCGCCCGCTGACGCGCCCGCACAATTACGACGGCGGCGGCGTCTTCATGGGCTGGTGGCGAAGCGGCGAGGAGGCCGCGGGTCGCGGGCTGGGAAGCTTTCCTTCGCACGGCCTCGTCAGCGCGCTCGTCGCGGGTTATCGGCGGTTCGTCGAGCAGCCGATTTTGATCCTCGCGCGCGGCGGGCGGTTTGGGCACAAGTCGATCCCGGTGCCGCTCAGTCTGGCAGCGTAGCGCGCACAAGGACGCGGAAGGCTCGGCTACCTACCGTTCGCATCCGTCCGAGGGTGCCTCAGCATTGCCCTATTCGCGAGCAATCCTCGAAGATACATCGCAACTCTCGGTTCGATCTGCACGATGGGGGCGTCCTTCGGAGCGGAGCCCATGGCCGGTCTGAAGCCAAACCTTATCTACGACGTCGGAATGCATAGGGGCGAAGACACGGACTTTTACCTGAAAAATGGCTTCGATGTAGTTGCGCTCGAAGCCAATCCCGAGCTTATCGTGCACTGTAAAAATCGCTTCCAAGACGCCATTGCGCACGGTCGATTGCGTATCATTGAGGGCGCTATTGCGCCCACATCGGCTGGGGAAAAAGTCACGTTCTATAGGAACAGGACTTATTCCTATTGGGGTACTATCGATAAGGCATGGGCGGAGAGAAATGCGAAGTTCGGCTACAGCAGTGACACGATCGAGCTCTCACGGGTCGATATTGGTGAGCTCTATCACTCCATCGGTATTCCTTTTTATCTCAAGATCGACGTCGAGGGCGCCGATAGGCTAGTGTTGAACGGCCTCAAGCAATTCGAGACCCGCCCGCGCTATTTGTCGATCGAAGCCGAAAAGGTCGATTTTTCCGAGCTCCAGGCCGAATTGGCTCTGCTGCGCGAACTCGGATACACAAAGTTCAAGCCAGTTCAGCAAGCGAGCGTGCCGGGCACCGCTATCAGAATCAAGACGCTTGACGGGAGCGACATGGAGTACGTATTCGAGCGGCAGGCGTCCGGGCCATTCGGAGAGGATATCCCGCAGCCATGGCTAAGCTTTGACGAGACGCTGCGGGAATATAAACGCATCTTCCGTCTTTATGCCCTTTTCGGCGATAATTCCTTGTTGATGAAGATGCCCATTCCGATCCAGACAGCAATCAAACAGTCCTACAAGGTCTGCACGGGTTACCGGGGGCCACTGCCGGGATGGTACGACACTCACGCGGCCCTGTAGCATAGGTCATCAATTCTGAAATTTCTGGAGGCGATCGCGCCTGATGGATCGTCCCTTAGAATTCATGGAAAGCGGGTCGCGGGATCACGTCGTTCGCGCGCCGGAGGGATGGCCGAGTGGCTTAAGGCGCGCGCTTGGAAAGCGTGTATACCGAAGTGACAGGATCTAAAGCCCATACGCTCACCGCTATCTCGTTCGCGCGATCACCAGCGGCCGGTGGGATCCGGGCCTTTCAATCACCGAGACATTCGGGAAGCCGTTGTTGCGAACCAGTTCGATATTGAACGGAAGCGATGCCTTCGTGTAGGTCTCGGGGTGACGGCGTCCAATTGAGCGTTCGTTGTTGCATTGCAGGACGAGGACATCGCTGAGTTTCGCCAAATCAGATACCGTCTTCCTCATCGCGGCAGTGCTCAAATAGTACAACGTGCAGAATGCTGTAATTAGATCGAACCTACCGAGGTTCATCGAGCCGATATCCGCATGTGAGCCGCAGATATACGAGAAATGATATTCGGTATTGTCCGCCCACTCGAAAACACGCTTCACGAACAAGCCCTGCTCGATGGCAGCAGGGTCGATCTCCACCCCGATGGCCTCGTTCGCGCCGGCGCGAAGCATCTGCAGGGCGTTGAAGCCATTGTTTGCTCCAAGGTCGAGAACTCGACCGCCATGTGGGATGGGCACATGCTTGGCCAAGATATCGCGCCAACGCAATACCCCGAACGCGGGATTCCAAATAGGTCCCCACCAGATTCCGGCACCCGCATAGAAGGGCGCGTATATATTGCTGCTTGGTCCCAACCGAATCCGTCGCAGCATCTTTGCTGTCGGGAGACTTGTGCCGAAGAGCTGGTTGAGCTTGTCGGCATCGCGATCTCGGAGATAGGTCGCGGTCGCACGGGAGAACTGACGCAACGGGAGCGCCAGCTCCCAGTCCACGAAGTAAGGAGTGTTGCTCGTCGCTTCTATGATGACGTTGCCGTACTTCACGTCCTCCAACGTGTAACCAGCGCGATGGATCGCGAGCAAGGCCTTGCCGATCCGTGCAATCGTCTCAGGATCGAGAACCTTATCGATCAGCCGTCTTCCGGCTTCGCGACCCTCTTGCTGAATTCTACGGTAGCCAAGCATGACGTGGCCTGGGCGCATGTCCCGGTGACGCATCGGAGCTCCCGCCTGAGCCAGCGCGCCGCGTACGACTACCCCATTGATGTAAGCAAAGGTGATCGCGAGCTTCTCGAAATCCACGCTTAAGATACCCGGGACTTGGCAGCCTGCTGCAACGAGATCGAGAGCCGCCTCCAGTTCGTTTACGAAAGCGACTTTGCTTCCGCGGAAGTTCTTGCGCACCCCGACCCAACCATCACGATCAACGACCGAAAGTTCGAACCGTTCTCGCGGCAGAAACGCGTCCACATTCACACAAAGCGCAGCCCAGAACTGTTCAAATCGCGGCAGCAAGAAACCATCCTGGTCGATATCGGCAAGAGTGATCTCCTCATCGGGACGCCTGAGGGGGCGGCAGATCTCATCGAGCTCCGGGCATAGTTCGGCCACGGCGATACGATAGCTGCCCTGCGCAAAAAGTTCTCGTGCGGTCCGGCCGCGCAGTCGCTCTAAACGTCGGTCGACGTCCCGCTGCCCGCGGCGAACGACCTGTCGATGCAGGTGGTGGATCGGTCCGGCTACGCGATGGGCCCATGGCGCGATTCCCACCACGTAACCCAGCCACAGCAAGTCTTTCGTATCGTAGGAAAGGAGCTGCCTAGCCCGCTCAATTGCAGACGCCATTAGCCTACCATCCTTCGCTGTCAGTCTTCGGCATTAAGACGGCCGATGTGTGCCGGAAGCGCGGAATGATCTCTCAGGCCAACTTCACCGCTTGTACAAGGGCGCTGCTCGTCATTAAATCTTCATCGGTCAGATGGCGGAAGCGGGGCGCGAGCTGCGCACGACTGATGCCTGACCGCCGCACGATACGCTCGTCGGTGACGACTTGGCACCCCGCCTTTTGCAGAAGCGCGATGTGCGTCGAATGTGGCTCGCGATTGCTCGCATGTCGCCGTCGTCCCGCCGCCAGCGTCCAGAGTGCGTCCGAGCATGCCCAATGGCCGTTCCATTCGGTCGCTATCCCGATCGACTGAAAGGCGATCTCATGCGACATGATCCCGCCCGGTTTCAACCAGCCGGCCATCCCCCTGTAAGTGCCAGACAGATCACGGACGAACTGGAGTACTCCTTGCGAGAATACGAGATCCACTGCCGCATTCCCAACCACCTCCACGGTCCACGGAGCGTGGTAACAGACCAAGCGTTCGTCACTGAGGCTAATCCCTGGATCGGCCACGGCGGCTCGGATCCGATCGAGCCGAGCCGGGGCGAGCGCGGCCTCCAGGTGCGCCGATGTAAGAAAATCCGGAAAGGCGTATGACGGCAGTGGCGGCTGAACGAGCGGGAACTCCAGATGATCAGGTATGGGCGTGCGGTTTCGAAAGAGCGCGATCAGTTCCTCGAGTATTTGGAGGTTGCGGGCCCGATCCGCGTACCGTACCGTATCGAGCGCGACGTACCGTTCTGCTCCGCACAGCAGCGCGGCCAGACCCGCCCCGAGCGAATCCCCCGGACCGAGTTCAACGACCGTTTCAAGCGTCGTCGGCAGAGCATGCTGGTGCAGCATGCATAAGTGGCGCAGCCATACGGTGTAGCAGTACCGCGCGGATACCGTGCCGCCGGTTTTCCTCCCAGTGAGGTTTCGCAGGCCGGGAATGTACGTCGCGGCGCCGATCAGCAGTGAGCGTGGCCTGATTCTCACTTCCTGGCCCTCCCAAGAGGTTGGCCGCGCGTTGATGTCGCTCTCCGAGTTCCGATGTCCTGACGGGTTCCCGATGGTGATGCAGCGATTGTAAGGCGTCTTGGTAAGCGCAGCGCGTAGACGTAGAATACAGCGATGATGCTGACGCGGCGCGCTCTGCTTGCTGCAAGCCTCTCGTCACTGGGACCTGCACGAGCTGCTTCTCGTGAGGCGACCACCGGATCGCCACCGCGTGTCCGCTATATCATGCCGGCGGCGGCAGGCAACGGGACCGGCGACAGCTGGGCGAATGCCGCATCGATCTGGCAGCTCAATGACCTGATCGCCGCGGCCGGCGCCGGCGGCACCGTCTACGTCCGCGCCGATGCCGGTTCGTATTCATTCGGCGACGAGAGGGTCAGAATCACCAACGGCGGTCGGGTCGGATCGCCTGTGACGATCGCTGGCGTCGACCGCGATCTCGCTCGAATGAAGGCGACTCTTGTCGGAAACCGCACATCTTGGACGCTCCCCGCTGGTCCGGAAGCCGTGACGAACGTCAAGAATTGGTCCGTCGGGGGGGACGTTTTCATCCTGAGAGCGGGCGCGGACTATCTTACGTTCACCCATTTCGACTTCCAGAGAACCGGACAGCCATTCCACCTGGCCGGTTCAACGCATAGAGGGATCACGATCAGCGACTGCAATGCCTATAACTTTCAGCGCTTTTTTGAGAGCGATCCAGCCACGTCGCACATCGACACTATCCTGAGAAACATCACGGGCACTGGCTTCTCCAAGACGGCTATCCGCATTCGCGGCGACAGCCACAATGTTCTTCTGGAAGATATTGCTCTGAACTCGGGACGTCAGGACGGTCACAATTTCGCGACGGGCGTCGAGTGCAATGACACGGCGCACGATATCACCATGCGTCGCGTAACCGCCGCGAATTGCCATGACACGCGCAATTCCAATCCGGACAAATTCTGGAACGCCGACGGCTTTGCGAGCGAGCTGGGCAATTACAACATTTATCGCGAGGATTGCACGAGCAGCGGAAATACCGATGCCGGATACGACGACAAGGGGAGCAATGTCACGAACGTGAACTGCACCGCCAGCAGCAACAAGGTGAACTACAAATTCTGGGGTCCCTCGACCACCAACGTGAATTGCCGGGCGCTCGATCCGAAGTCGCGCGGCGGAACTGGCGCGCAGATGCAATATTATGTGTACGGTGGTGATGCGCCAAATGTCTCCGGGGCCGACGTCCTCGTTCGTGGTGGCATCATCTCCGACAACGACCCCAACACCTCCGTTTTTGTTGCCGAGGCCTACAACAGCGTCTTCCGCGTCGCGGGCGTGAAAATCAGACACCACGCCAACACGGTTCTACAGGCAGAAGTGTCGGGATGGGGCAACGCATTCCTCCATGATCCGCTCCCGGATGCAACGCCGCCGGCGATCGCGTCGGTATCCTCCATGACCGCGGTCCCGCATGTCAATTTCGCGCACTTGCTGACGGCCAACAAGCCGGTGACGTGGTCGATCATCGGCGGTCCCGATGCGGCCTCGTTCAAGGTGTTGCCGGACCGACGCAGTGGCACGCTCACCATGACGCCTGCTGCACGCGGGGCCAACCGTCGGGTGATCGTCCGCGCGACGGACGCCAATCGCAACGGGGCCGATCAGACGATCACTCTTGCCTTCGGTGCGACGGCAACCCTCTTCTTCAAGGACGACTTCAATCGCCCCGACCAGGATTTGGGAGCAAGTGCGGATTGGAGATTGGCAGCTGATGGCGGCGGCGACGGCTTACCGACCGACATCGCGGTCCGCAACCAAAAGCTCGCCATCTTCAATACAGCGTATGGCGGCGTTGCTTACGCCTCTCCAGATTGCGGCTTCGCCGATCACTACGTGCAGGCGACCGTGGCCGGAATGCCGAATTACTACAATGGCATGCTTGCCTGCCGACTCATGGGGCCGAGCAACTTCGTTGGGGTCGAATTCAAGAATGATCGCATTTCGCTTTACGAGAGGGCGAACGGCCAATTCAAGGAGCTCGGGTTCACGCCAGATCCGCCCGTGGTCGGCGATCTGATCCGCCTGGAAGTCACGGGATCCAAGGCAACCGTGAAGAAGAATGGCAGCATCATCATTGCGGCAAGGACCGTAGTTGGGCTGAACGCGTCGTGGACCTGGTCGGGCCTCGTGTCGCGCAGCAGTGCGGCCGATCCCTGGATCGATAGTTACGAGTCAGGGCCGCTATAGCTGGCCCGTGCCTGGAGCATGCTCTCCGTTTCAATGCCGTGATCGGGGCAGTCCAACCAGCTTGCCGACCCACAGCATGCCTTCGCGCGCGATTTTCTGAACCGGGAGCGGCAAGTACGAAAGCGCCAACAACAACAGGTAATCTTGCGGATCGATTGACGCGAAGAACCCACGATAGACTTCCGGCGACAGACGTTCGCGCCCTCCAACCCATCGCGCGTATTCGAGCACCTGATGGTTGAAAAGTCGCATGAGCAGGCGGCGGCGGGGTCCCGAGGACTGCGCTATCATCTCCTCGAGAGTCGTACAGACGCAATGGCGCACGTTTGTCGAGATTGTTTTGTTCATCGCACCGGGTATATCGGAATAATACGAACTGCAGACCCGCGGTGAGCTGAGCGCATCGCTTATCGCCAATACTCGCAGCCACATGTCCTTGTCCTCGCCGCGGCGACAACGCTCCCGAAACAGGCCAGCCTCGTGCAACGTGTCGCGGCGAATAACGACGCAGGACGGGAACACGGGACAGGCGTCAAGATCGAGCCACGTGGAAATAAAATCATCAAGATCCAGCCGCCCGAAACCCTCGCGGTCGCGGCGTGCGCTATATGCGTCCCGAGTTGCGTGGCCATCAGCCCATACGGTCTCCCAACCCGTGAAGAGAAAGCCCGTGCGATCGGACGCCTGGGCCATGAGCTTTTCATTCTCCTCGATGAAGTCCTCGTGCCAGCGGTCGTCCGCATCCAGCAGCGCGATCCAACGTGACGCAGCAGAGCGGATTCCAAGGTTGCGGGTTGCCGGAAGGCCTCTCTGCTGGGGATCCGTGCGGCGAAGCACCCGTATTCTTGACTCTTGGAACGCTTTGACCCGTTCGAGGCTGCCGTCCGTCGAGGCGTCATCCACGATGATGATCTCATCAACGGGCTTCGTCTGAGCCAGGACCGAACCGATCGCTCGCGCGACATACGGTTCCTTGTTGTACAGCGGGATCACGGCCGCAATCGTATTCGTCGCCATGTGCGGTCCACCTCCTGGCGTGTGCGCCGCAAGGTCGTCCATATGACGCGTTTGAGGTTATCACATCCAACGGGACATGTTGCGGCCGGAGCAAGGGGCGCGTTGTTATCGAGTAAAGTCTGGAAGCGGACCCTGGAAGGCCCGCAGCCTTGCAATTTCGACGGCAGACGATTAGCACAGGGGTCTGCATGCCGGCTGGGGCAACCGCCAGGAAACTGCGGTGGTCGAGCCATAATGAACCCGCAAGGAAACCCCGCGTATAGGTTTCTCCGCTCGGTCGGGCGCGGCGCCAGGAAGCTGTTGGTCGGACGGCAGATCGCGCGGCTCTGCGGACGGCCCGAATGGTTCCCGCTCGGCTCAGTGCGCTTCGGCGATCTCAGATTAACGCCCTTCAGCCGATGCTGGGGGTTGGATCGCGGCACGCCGGTCGATCGCTACTATATCGAGCGATTCCTCGCCGAGAACGCCGCCGATATTCACGGGCGCGTGCTTGAAATCGGCGATAACGCCTATACCCTGCGCTTCGGGGGTGCGCGGGTATGGCAAAGCGACATCCTCCACGTTGATGCGAGCAATCCGCGCGCGACGTTCGTCGGCGACCTCACCCGGCTGGATGTCTTGCCCGAGTCGGTCTTCGATTGCATCGTACTCACTCAGACGCTGCACCTGGTGTTCGACATGCGCGCAGGCATCGCGACGTTGCACCGGGCGCTGAAGCCGGGCGGCGTGCTGCTGCTGACGACACCGGGAATCAGCCAACTCGACCCCGGCGAATGGGGGCCGACGTGGTATTGGTCGCTCACCGGCCCCGCAGTCCGTCGTCTGCTGGAAGAACGGTTCTCGCCCGATACCCTGGCGCTCGAGACGCACGGCAACGTGTTCGCTGCAACCGCCTTCCTGTATGGCATCGCGGCCGAGGAACTCAACAAGCGCGATCTCGACGTCGATGACGCGCTTTACCCGCTTACCGTAGCGGCCCGCGCGGTCAAGACAAATGCTGCCTGAGGTCGTGGACTGCCATGCAAAGCGACCTGATCTACGACGTCGGGGCGCACAAAGGCGAAGACGCCGAGTTCTACCTGCTCAAGGGGTTTCGCGTTGTTGCGATAGAGGCCGTACCGGCGCTGTGCGACCACATCCGCACCCGGCTGGACTCCTACCTGAGGTCCGGACAGCTCACCCTCATTAATGCCGCCATTGCCGATACCGCAGGCCCGATCACATTCTTTATAAATCGAAAAGTCAGTGTGTACGGGACCACCTCTGAGAATTGGGCAAAGCGAAACGATCTGTTTGGCGCACCGTCCGACAAGGCGACCGTAAACGCAATCCGCTTTGGCGATGTGCTGGCTGCACACGGCATTCCGTATTATCTCAAAATCGATATCGAGGGCTCGGACCTCTTGTGTCTGCACGCCCTTAAATCATTCCCGTCCCGGCCGCAATTCGTGTCAATCGAATCGGCGACGGTCCGTTGGTCTGACGCTCTCCAGGAATTCTCCGCGTTGCGCGGCCTGGGTTATTCGAAGTTCAAGCTCGTTCAGCAGAGGAACGTAAGCGAACAGCGCTGCCCAAATCCGCCGGCTGAAGGCAGATATGTCGATCACCGATTCGAAAAAGGTTCGAGCGGGCTGTTCGGCAACGAGCTCCCGGGTGACTGGATGTCCGAACGAAAGGCATTGCACTCATATCGACTCAAATTTCTTCGCTACCGACTGCTCGGGGACGAGTCACTTCTGTGGCGATCGAGATATGGGCAGCGGTTGTATAACCGGTATGCTACGAGGTTGCTCAAGATCGGCTGGTACGACACGCATGCCACGACATGACATCTGGAGCCCGTCGGCGATGCTTTCGATGTCACAGTCTTCGACACCGACTCTCACGAGATTGCAAAGAGGCCGTTGTCTATCGAGAAGATGTTGAATCCAGAATAGATGAAGTCGCGATCCAGGGCACTCACGCACTTCAGGAACGGACGTGAGACGGCCTTTCTGGGAAAGAGCTTGTCGTGAAGCTCGATGATTATGATACCGGTATTGCTGACCCACTCCGTGTTCCGGGAGAACAGCTCTTGTTCGGCTCCTTCAATGTTTATTTTCACCAGAAACGGGAACGCTGTGGAGTGGCAGAATTCCTCGTACAACGCATTGAGCGTCACGCAGGGAAGGCCCTCTTCGGAGTTCGTCCTCTCCGTCCGAAAGCCCCAGTGTCCCTCGCCGGGGTCCAGCACCCTTGCGCGTTGCGCTTCGGAAGAAAGGGCCGCCTGTACGCATCTCACGTTCAGCCCCTCGGTGTTCTTCGACAGCAAGCCGAAGTTGCCGCCTTCCGGCTCGATGGCGATCACCAAGGCGGTGGGAAACATGAGCGCGAGGAATGCGGTGGTGATCCCGATATGCGCTCCGGCATCGACAATGAGTGGGCGACGCCCTCGTTCGTGCTGTGCGCCCAGGAAGGTGCGGATCTCTGTCCACCGCTGTAGACGAGCCATGTTGAATACGTGCTGTCTGAACACATAGCGAATGACGTCAATGTCCGTGGTGCCTGGTCTGAAATTGAGCGTGTGGCGGATCCCCGGGGCTTCGACCGTCGCGCGGCCAAAGAATTTCTGCATGGAAGGGACGTCGTAGAGCCTCTTCAACATGAGGCATTCTGGAGTCCGCTCGCCGAGGACAGTACGCCTGAATTTGCGTTCGACGCGGCAGAGAAATGTAGGTTCAATCAGGCGCCTCGCCGTGAGGCTCGCGCAGTCGGCGAAATAATTCGTCGTTTGCAGGATTGGGGAGCTCAGGAGGAACCCCATTTCTTGTTCGCCGTCCCAAACCGCCTTGAACCTCATTCTTCAGCATGCGACGCGGCTTTGACGGGTACCGTTTCCGGCTCCCATGCCGCATTCAGGCCAGGGATCCCGTCGACACCGGGCACCCACGGGATACGGTTCTATCGCCGCACTGCGGGCGGATTTGGGCAGCCAGTCGACGGATACAGATGATAAACCCGTCAGCGTTGCTTACCTAAGATGATCGGCCGAGCCTTGTCGATCGCGATGGGCCGTGAAACCCGCAGATCACACGGGAACGTCGGCGAGTTGCTCAAGCCGGATGGGCGCACGAAGCGATGATCGACCAGTACTGATCGATCGCACTGCGGATCCCAAAATCCTGGGCCCGCTGCCTGCTGCGTTCCGAATAGGTCGCCCTGACGCTGCCTCGGCAGCCGATACGGATCGCCTCCGCAAGCAGGTCCACTGAATTCACTGGGACCAGGATTCCATATTCTGCGAGCGTTACCCCAGTGCATCGAGGTCCCATCGTTCCCGTCAAGATTTCCATGGGGCCCGTGTCGCAATCGGTAGCGACGACTGGACAGCCCAACGCCATGGCTTCGATCAGCGCATTCGGAAACCCTTCCAAATTCGAGGAGGAAACGAACAGGCACGCCGCCCCAATGATCGGATACGGGTTCTGCATATGGCCGGGCAGGATGACGCGCCCGCTCAGTCCGAGTCTCGAGACAAGCCTCTCAAGCTCAGGACGCTCATCTCCCTCGCCAATGATAACCAAGCTCTCGTCAACGTGCGATGAGTAATAAGATTCGATCAGCAGCCTGAAATTCTTGCTTGGCACCAGGCGGCCTGAGCTGACGATATATGGGCGCGGACCGCGTGTGCCGGGCGCCTCCAAAGCTCTTTCACGGATTCTGTCGGTATTGATGGGATTATGGACTACGCGGATCTTTGCCTGGCTGACGCCAAAATTCTCCATCAAATCCTGTTTGACCCCCTCCGATACGGCGATAACTTGATCGGCATAAGGATAGGTGAAGCGCATAACCGTTTTGGTAATCATGGCATTCAGCCCTTTTCCGAAACGGGTAGTCGGATGGGTACGTTCGCTTATGATGCATGGATATTTGAGAACTTTTGATGAGAGTACGTTTGCACAATTTGATCGGTTCAGAAAGCTGACCGTTGCCGCAGGCGACAACTCTTTGAGCAGCCGACGGAGGCAAATTACGCTCCAAAAGAAACTGAAGTTGGCATTGATAACATGCTTCTGAACCCAGGGCGGCACTCGATGCTGCTCTTCTTCCATGTCGAGGAGCACAAGATGGACATCGTAGTCCCTGAGGTAGTCCTCGAGGTACTCCAGCATTTCGACCACCGCATGCTCTGCGCCACCAGACGTCAGCGAGTTGATGACAAAGACTACGGTTCCGGCGCTTGAGCGCATCTCTCGCCCTTTCAGTGAATCCTTTCGGCCAACGCCGGCGCCGTACCGAGGGCGTCCGATTTTTGATTGTGTCGAAAGGCCACGACTTGGATTGCGATGTTCCTGCCCTCCCATATGACCGAGCGCGACTCCCGCCGATCTGACCACCGCGATCCGCCCGGATTGTGCGGTTGGCGAAGAAGGACCATAAAGCGGCGGGCGCAATGCTTCCGCCGCCGAGCAAATCTCATTCTGCAGAATTTGCGTGCAGCCGCCAAGCGGGCGCGCGCGCGGCGACACAGAAGTCCGCGCGAAACGCAGCAAGCCGAAGGCCGCTGCACGGCGAAGGAAATAGGCTCAGTCTCCGGAGCTGCGGCGAAACACCGCCACGCCGGATCGCGCGATGGCGATCCAGACCGGCGCGCCGATTGCCGACTGCGCCGGCGCCGGCGACAGCACTCGTAGCGTGGCGCCGCCAACCTCTACCTCGTAGTCGACGCTGGCGCCCTGAAACGCCGCGGACACGATCTTGCCCGGAATTGTCTCGGCATCACCGGCCGGCGCGGCCGCAGCGAGCGTCAGGCTCTCTGGCCGCAGCACCACGTCGACGGCCTCCCCTATGTCG